>Ga0105048_10000034_pt1 | contig 158471 bp, 120 predicted proteins | sample MAT05_FD_78382 | JGI IMG/M metagenome (GOLD analysis project Ga0105048, IMG submission 78382) | Freshwater microbial communities from Lake Fryxell liftoff mats and glacier meltwater in Antarctica - MAT-05 | ecosystem: Environmental > Aquatic > Freshwater > Ice > Liftoff microbial mat | place...
ATTTGAAACTAAAAAAGAGGCATTGATTTTTGAACGTAAAATTAAAAAGTGGAATAGAAAATCTATCGACGGCTTAATTGCTGGTAATCAAAATATATTGGTTGAATTTACTGCCCTGTCATCCTTTACTTGAGACGAAAACAACATGAGGTTTTTTATGCGCTACAAAGTTTTGATGTTGCCCACTACTTTTATTGCGTTTTGGTTTCTGACTTTTTGGGACTGTTTTCTAAACAACTCCAACATAAACCTATTTTTGAAACCAATATTTATCAGTCGATTTTTATAGGTTGACTTAATAGTCAAAATAAAAAAAATCCCTAACTCATCACGAGTTAGGGATTTTTTTGTTAGAATAATTTCTAAATGTTATTTACACATCAAAATTAAATAACCAATTAGTTTTTCACTATTTTAATTACCTTTTTAGAACCGTCAACTTTAGTTGCTTGTAAAAAGTAAATACCTGCATTTACATTTTCATCAGCAAAATTAAAGTTGGTGTTGCTTTGCATTTTATCAGCAAACACTACTTTACCAGTAATGTCTAACAATTGAATGTTTACCAATTCATTTTTTTCTGATGTTACATTAAATGTAGCATTGCTTGTAAACGGATTAGGGTAAGCATTAATTGCAAAGTTGTTGATAACAACTGCGTTTGTAGTGTTATCAGCAAATTTAGAACTTCCTGGTAATTTAATATAACACTCAGTACCAAAGTTTGCAGCCCAAACTGTACCTACTTTTGCGCGCACACTAACCGCGTAAGTAGCACCTGGCATTAACAATGGAAGGTCAGCAAAGGCTCTAACACGCGCGGTAGATTGTAATGCTGTAAATGAATTACTTGCGTTGTTTACATTTACAAATTTGAACTCATAGCTAGCAGCATTACCTACAGCAGTAGATTTTACATAATTTAAAGTTGTAACTACTGCGTTAGCAGCTGTGCTTACACAAGTTGGAATTAGCAAATTACATGGTGCAATATTTTGAGGAGTTGGTGGTATCCCTAAGCCCGTAAGGCATTTAGCACTTTCAGTACCAGCAGGGCCACTTATCATTGATGGAGTTACAGTAACATGATATTGAGTACCGCTCATTAAAGGTGGATTTAATCCAACGAAATTTATTGTACTTCCTGTAATAAACTTTTGAGCATATACAGTATTTGAACCTATCGTATAAAATTTAATTGTATAGCCGTTTGCACCAGTAGTTGGTGTTAAATACATATACCCATTAGCTGGTTGATTAGTATTACCACATTGACTAGTAGCAATCATACCCTGTGGGCCTGGTGCAACATTGCAAGTATTAATAGTAACCATTTTTGCTACAGAACCTGTGCTTGAACCACAAGAATTTTGTACAATAGCATAATAATTACCAGTTGTCGAAACTGTTACACTCATTAAAGAACCTGTTTGTACAGAACCATTTGGACCATACCAATATGCAGACGCACTAGAGGTTAATTCAACACTTGTATTAGGGCAAACATTTGAACTTGCACCAGTAATTGTTGGTTGTGCAGGTGGTGGTATATTAGTAATTACAATGCTATTAGACACTGCAGTTATACCACATACATTTGTAGTAGTTACAAAATATGTACCTGGCGCTTGAACGATTACAGTGGTAGAATTATCCATAGCAAAATTCCAATCTCCATTGGCATTTTGGCTTAATGATACTGTTGCAACTGGGCATTTGGTAAGGTTGCCTTCATTTGTAATTACAGCAGCAACTGGCGCTTCAGGCGTGGTTACATTAAATTGAAAAGTACCTTCACAAGCCCCATTATTAGTAGTATAAAGTGCATAGTAAGTATCAGCATTGAATACCGTTTGGCCTAAATCACCAAAACTACCGATTTGCACTTCATTTTGGGTGCCTTGAAAATTAAATTGTAGATAGTACCAATAGGTAAAGCTAATGTCTTCGTTGGCATCCATAAAAAGCTCTACACTTTCGCCAGCGCAAAGTGGTTCTACATTATCAACGTTTGATGTAATTACTGCTCCGTTAATTACGTTTATATACTGGAAAAGTTGGCAACCATTACCTAAATCAACAGTAACAGAATAATAGCCAGCTATGCCAGCATTAGCAGTACTTGTTGTAGATATTGTGGTGGACTCTTCAAAAATCCAGTTGTATGTTTCAGCAGGCGGAGTTTGAAAAGACATATTGCCATTTGATTGAGAAATTGAATTAGTATTTACTAGTAATTGAGCCTCCATTGTTATAAATTCTGCTCCTGCGCACAATACACCAGTACTTGAAATGAAAAGTTCAGGTAAACCAACAAGTGAACCACCTGTATACTCATTTGAAGTAAGCTGCGAACAAACATTTGAGGTAACAGATACTGTGTATCCAAATTGAGCATTATCATAGTTAATAGTTATAAATGCACCATCTATATCTGCTTGAACATTGGTGTCCCAAGTAACATCTTCCTCACTTGATTGTAATGTAATACTACTTCCTGGGCAAATACTGCCATCAGGGTTACCGTCAACGATTGAGAGAATTGGTGTATTAACAAAGTTTACAAAAAATGGTGCACTTTGCTGATTGGTAATACCAACTGATGCATGGGCTTGAAAAGAACCATCAGAAAAAACCATGAAACTAACAGATGAAGCTTGCTCAGGCGCTGATGATGAATAAACCTCTTCATTTGTAAACATGTCGAATACTGTGAAAGTATATTGTCCCGTATCAGGCATGCCAATTATAAACTTTGCAATACCAAGTGTGGTTGAGGTGTTTGGCGCACAAACCTGCGATACACCAATAATTGCAAGTGGTTGCGGTGGCGGTGGTGCTTGCGCATAACTGGCTATGCTACCACAGAGCATAACAGCAAATAGTAGAAGTTTTACTGCAGCACTTCTACGGACTGTTTTTTGTACATTTTTTGTCATAATAAATTGGTGTTTAATAATTAATATAATGCGAATATGAATAAATTTTATCGAAATAAAAAATTACTTTATAACACTATTATGTGTTTTTATGACGCAAAGCCAATTAGACCAGCGTAACTATTTCGCATTAAAGAATTTAATACGGTTAACTATTTATCAACAATAGCCTCGACCAATACTTTCCATGTAAATTTTTTGGCTTCCGTGGCTGCGTTTTCCCTAAATTCTTGTTCTTTATTATTTGTATAAAAATCAATTATCGCATCAGCAATTTCAACTTCATTAACTTTGGTAACGTAACCAACTTTATTATGCGGCACGGTTTCGGCAAGTCCGCCAACATTGGTAACTAACATGGGTGTTGCAAAATGATATGCTATTTGAGTAATGCCGCTTTGAGTAGCAGTTATGTAGGGTTGTACAACAATATCGGTGGCGCAAAAATATTCTTTTACCTTGTTGCTATCTATAAAATGATTGTGAAGAATAATGTTATTTTCTAAGTTATTTTCTTTTATAAATAATTTACATTCTTCTTCTAATTCATAAAATTCGCCTGCCACAAGCAAGGTAATGTTTAGTTGTTTTATTTTAGGATTTGTCATTACATTTAATAGCAATTGCAAGCCTTTGTATTTGCGTATGAACCCAAAAAATAAAATTACTTTTTGTTCTTGTTTTAAATACAATAATTTTCTTGCATTTTCTTTACTTATTGCCTCTCCAAAAATATTGTAAATAGGATGTGGCACAAACTTGCTTGGCTTATTGGTAAAGGCTTTTAAATCATGTAATACAGTTTTGCTCATTGCAATAAAGTTATGGCATGATGCAACAAAATATTTGGTAAATAATTTATCACCAAAGCGTTTTTCGTGTGGGATTACATTATCGGTAATTGCAACAATTTTTGCATTGGTAAATAACTTTAGCAAAAAACAAATACTACCCAAACAAGGTGCCATAAAAGGCAGCCAATACCGAACAACTACAAAGTTTGGTTTTAGCTTCGCAATTTTTATTGCTGTAATAATCCAATTTAAAGGATTTACAGAATTGATGCAGGTATTAATATCTAAACCTTGCGGAGCTTGTCCGCTTGTATCATATTGCGTTTTGCCAGGGAACAAAAAATTAGGATATTGTAAGCTGAATGAAAATATTGTGTTCGTAATATTGTTGTCATTAAAACTTTGAGATAAAGCTTCGTTCAAATTGGCAATGCCTCCGCGCAAAGGGTATGCTGGGCCAATAATTACTATTTCTTTTTGTTGCATATAATTTTAAATTCTTTGTTGGTACAATCTTTATTGTAGAGACTAAATTAAGCAGTTGAGATTGCTACGTTCTTTGCAACGACGCACTAAATGGCATCTACCACTAACGGCAATATTATCTAATTATCTGAATAAAGCCTGCCTTAGGTAACAATGAACATCCTACATCGGTTTTTAATGTATAAGGATAAACGCCTGCGGGCAAAATACTACCTAAATATTTACCATCCCAAATATTATTTGTTTTAGAAAAATGAAACAAGTTTGCACCCCACCTATCAAAAATATCACCTTCAACGGGTGTGTTTTTTATGCCTACAAATTCTAATGTTTCGTTAAGCGCATCGCCATTAGGTGTAAAAGAATTTGGTATGTATAAAGGCATTAATCTACTTTTTACTTTTAGGGTAACTGTATCAGAAAACAGTGTTTTGTTGCAACTTGGCACAACGCAGAAAAATTGCCAGCCGTTTTGTTCCTCTTTTATTTCATTGGCAATAAGGGTGCTGCTTGTAATGCTGTCAAAAAGTGAATTGGTATTAATTATTTGTGTAAAAGTAGCACCAGAATCTTCACTCAAATACCAAGTGTAATTTACAGAATCGCCAGTAGCTGCAAATGTAAAATAAGTGTTAGCACCTTCGCACAACTCAACAGATATAGGTTCTGTATCAATTTTAGTTTCTTTTAATATTGTAATAAATGATTCATCACTTTCTAAATTAAGTACGCAATTGTTACTTACCAAGCACCTAAACTTTAGTTTGTCTAATTTTAAATTGCCTTTTATAGTGAGTGTATTTGAATGAACACCCAAAAACACTGTATCACTTATGCTCAAATTTACATAAGTGCCAGTATTATCTTGCACTTGCCACTGAAAAAAATTATTTGTTCCTGCTACTGTAATTTTACTTTGCGAAGCTTCATTAGGGCACATAACCACATCATTGGGCTGCTGTGTAATTGCTTGCACCGAAACTACAATTAACTTGGCACTATCGGTTACTATTTGACCACCGCAACTACCAACTAAACACCTATAAAAACTTCCGTTTAAACCAATGCTTGCAGGGCTTATTGATATTGATGCTGTTGCAGTACCGCTATAAATAGAGTTATCGCTTAGGTTTAAGAAAACGCCTCCAATTGATACCTGCCATTGATAGCTTGTATTATTTGTAGCTGCACAACTAAAAATACCCACTTGCCCTTCGCAAACTGTAATAGTATGAGGTTGAATATTAATGATTGCTGATAGTGAATTTAACTGTAGAGAAACAGTATCGGAATTTGCAACAATGTTGCAGGAGTTTGTATAAGCGCAATAAAATAAATTACCATTGTTATTTTGGTTGCAACTATTTACTTGCAAAGCATTTGTGCTAACGCCTGTAAATTGCAAAGCGTTGACCAATGCACTAAATGTAGCACCATTATCAACACTAATATACCATTGATATGTAAGCGTATTTCCATTACTACCAAGCGTGAAATTTGCATTTTGCCCAGAGCAAACGGTTAAATTGGTTGGCTGTAAAACAGAAGTTGGATTCATGTTTATGGTAACGCTATCACTATTAATTGGAATGCCACAATCGCCTGTAACTGTGCAATACAAAGTAGCTCCGTTAAATATTAAAGGAACATTAGTAATGTTAAGCATTGTAGCTGTACTGCCCGAAATTGGGGCAACATTAACCAATGCTGTTGTAATATTTTGTTGAATAATAAACCACTGATAATTGTTGATGCCCGTTGCTGTTATATTGAGTGCAATATTATCGCCAACACATACGGTATTATTAATTGTTGGTTGGGTTACAATTGTACTATTTGGCTTTACATGCAAACTGCACGAATCCGAAAAAACATTGCTACTGCAAGCGGGTAATCTGCACCTAAAAAAATAATTGTTCATTGCCAATGTAGCATTGCTAATAATTAACGTTGCTGTACTTTGGCCTGTAATTCCGGGCATTGCAGCCATATCTGTAAATAATAATCCACCATCAACACTCAATTGCCAAATAACATTTGTTGCATTTGTAATGATGGTAAACTGTGTGCTTTGCCCCACACAAACGGTATCAGAAACTGGGTTTGGTTGTGCTGTTATAGTTGGGTTTAAATTATTTACAGTTAAAGTAATTGTATCGCTAAATACAGGATTGCCGCAACTACCGATACACGAACACATAAATAAATAATTATTAAAACCAATAGGAATGGCAGATATATTAAGCGTGGAGGTTATAACATTTGAAAAATTTGCAGTATTGCTAACTCCAATAAAAGTGATGCCATTATCCGCACTATAATACCATTGATATACTGCTGGTATTGTTGTAAAAATTGCACTAAGGGTAGTATTTGTACCTGCACACACTGTTGTATTTGCTGGTTGTGATGCAAATGTGCCTGTATTGCCTTGCACTGTTAGTGTGGCTATTTGCGTTGTTATAGGTTGTGGGCATGAGTTTGTAACTATGCAACGGTATTGTGTGCCATTGAGCAATATCGGAATATTTATAATATTCAAAATGCCACTGTTGCTACCACTGATACTTGTAGTATTTACAAGGTTTACCCAAGTATTAATAGCGGCATTAAAAACTTGCCATTGGTAGGTTGCACCAACATCGGTTGCGGTGGCATCAAAGCTTGCATCTTGCCCTGTACAAATTGTTACATCTATCGGATTGTTTACTGTTGTAGACAATTGCGTAACTGTAATTTTAATGTGCGCATCAGCGGGGTGTTGAAAATATTCAACCACCAAATCGGTTAGTCCGCCCATGCAAATACCGCTAGGGTTTAAGGTGGCGGTTGTTTGCAAACTGGCATTAAATTGTTGCTCCACAAAACTATTTAAAAGCCACGTGGCACCACCATCAATACTAAGCCTTACACCATCATCAGCTTGTATGCTTATGGTGTATAAACCTGGTGTAAAGTTTTCTTTTCGTTTGTAACGCATAGCAAAATTACTTGCCATGTTGTTGCCACAACCAATACTCGTTTGGTTGTAAAAACCCGTAGCACCCAAAAAACCAGAACTTATAAAATTGTCATCAAAACTTAAAGTGCTTTTTACTACATGTCCTTTGTAATTGGTAGTAGCAAAAAAATTTTGGCTTGCCACCAATGCCGCAGTATTTATATATGATGTAGTTGTTGGAGTCCAAGAATAAACGTGCCCAAACCACTCTCCAATTCCGTAATCGGTTTCGGGCACAATTGGTATTGTTACAATTGGTGCTGTAATAGTAATGGAGTTGTTGTTGCCACTGCCAGCCATATTAGGTGCCGAACTTACTGCCCGTGCATTATAGCCTATACCCGCCACAGCGCTTGCAGGCACGTTAACCCGTATGTATGAATTTGTAACATTACTTGTCCAAATAAAATCGCCAGTAATCCAAGTTGTATTATTAAAACTATGTTCAACAGTGGTAAGTACAGTACCCGGAAAACCGCCCCCAAGCGCAGAAAGCTCCATTTTGATGATGCAACCATTATTCAAATTTTGCAAATTGTTTAACCTAAAAGTTAACACACCGCCAGCACATACACTTGTAGGATTTGCAAATGGTTCATTTTGTGTAATATCTACAAACTGCGCCACTGCAATGTTGCAGAATAAAGCAGCAATTACAAAAAATAATTTTGCATGATTAAATACTATATAATTTTTTTTAAATAACAAATTGCCTAACGATAATGCAACCGAAAGTAAAAAAAAAATTGACGTACGATGTTTTTGGGATTAAAAACTATGGTGCTTCACCATTCAAAGCTCTTGTTTCCAAAATATGCCCCATCCTTCTTCGTAAATACAATAGATGTATAGCAGGCAAACCAAATTATACCAAAGCTGTTTTGTAAGGTATAATTTTGAGCTATAGCGCATCACAAAAAATAAAAATCAACCTTGCTATAAAATATATTGTAAAAAAAATTAGGTTTGTAAGCAATCAAATATTTAAAAACATGAATAATTTATTAAAAGGAAAAAGAGGCATTATATCAGGTGCATTAGACCAAAATTCTATAGCTTGGAAAGTTGCCGAAAAAGCATACGAACAAGGTGCTACATTTACACTTACCAATGCACCAATAGCAATGCGCATGGGCGAAATAAAAAATTTAGCCGAAAAATGCAGTGCACAAATTATTCCTGCTGATGCCACAAGTGTTCCCGAATTAGAAACTTTGTTTGCGCAAAGTCAAGACATATTGGGCGGCAAAATAGATTTTGTTTTACACAGTATAGGTATGAGTCCTAACATCCGTAAAAACATACCTTACACCCAATTAAATTATGATTTTTATATGAAGAGTATTGATGTATCATCATTCTCTTTGCACAAAATGTTGAGTGTAGCATTCAAAGCCGATGCCATAGCAGAGTGGGGTTCAGTGGTGGCCTTGTCGTACATAGCCGCACAACGTACTTACCCATTTTATACAGATATGGCAGATGCTAAAGCTACATTAGAATCTATTGCCCGAAGCTTTGGTTATCATTATGGTAAGGCAAAAAAAGTACGGGTAAATACAATTTCACAATCACCAACAAAAACTACGGCAGGTAGTGGTATCAAAGGATTTGGTTCGTTTTACGATTTTGCTGATAGCATGGCACCACTTGGTAATGCAAGCGCAGAAGCCTGTGCCGACTATTGCGTAACTTTGTTTTCTGATTTAACCAAGATGGTTACAATGCAAAATTTGTATCATGATGGTGGATATTCTAACACTGGCATAAGCGATGAGTTAATGGAAAAAATGATTGGATAAAACCCTTAATATTGTCAAATGAAAAATGAAATAAATTAATTTTTATTTCATTTTTTTTTCTACTTTATTTTGATAAAAATAATACACTGCCTCATTCTCTAAAATGCAATACAACACCCACCAAATACTTAAGCAACATTGGGGTTTTGATGTGTTTAGACCCATGCAAGAAAACATCATTAACAGCATACTTGCTGGTAATGATACACTTGCTTTATTACCAACTGGTGGCGGAAAATCAATATGTTTTCAAGTGCCCGCAATGTGCTTGCAAGGTGTGTGCATAGTGGTAACACCGCTTATTGCACTCATGAAGGACCAGGTAGAAAATTTACAAAAAAAAAACATTAATGCAATAGCAATTTTCTCAGGCATGAACTACCTAGAAATAGATACAGCATTAGATAATTGCGTTTTTAATCCCAACATTAAATTTTTGTACCTATCGCCCGAAAGGCTCAAAACCGAAATTGTTATTGAACGCATAAAACGAATGAATGTTTCTCTATTGGTGGTGGATGAAGCCCACTGCATTTCGCAATGGGGTTACGATTTTAGACCATCTTATTTAGAAATAGCAAACATAAGAGAGTATATACCCAAAGTACCTATTATAGCACTTACGGCAACAGCCACAAAGCAAGTGGCAGCCGACATACAAGAGAAACTGCAATTTAAGCAAACCAATGTTTTTGTAAAAAGTTTTGAACGCAAAAACCTAATTTATTATTCAATTTACGAAGACAATAAGTTAAACCGATTACTCACAATTTGTCAAAAATTTAAAGGTACTGGGCTGGTTTATGTTCGTAATAGAAAACTTACTGAAGAAACGGCAAAATATTTAAAATCCTTTAATATAAGTGCCGATTATTACCATGCAGGTTTAGACCAAAATGTGCGTGATACCAAACAACAAAATTGGAAAAATAATAGAACTAGAATAATAGTTTGCACCAACGCATTTGGCATGGGCATAGATAAACCTGATGTACGTTTTGTGGTACACATAAGCCTCCCCGATAGCATTGAAGCATATTTTCAGGAAGCTGGCCGTGCTGGCCGCGACGAACAATTGGCACACGCAATAATACTATATGACGATAGTGACAAAGAAACTGCAACCGATAGCCACAACTTAAATTTCCCGGAAATACAAAAAGTAAAAATACTATACCAAGCCTTGGCCAACTACTTGCAATTGGCTGTGGGCAGTGGGTTAGATGCCATGTTTGAATTTTCATTAGAAACCTTTGCGCAGCAATATAATATGTCGCCAACATTGGTTTATAGTTGTTTGCAAATTTTGGAACGCGAGGCACTCATCATCTACAACAAAGAAAAAACATTGCCTACACGCCTCAAAATACTTTATAATAATTTAGAATATTACAACTTTCAAGTAAAAAACCCAAAGTACGAAGACATGCTAAAAACCATAATGCGCAGTTATACCGAACTATTTGAAAACTACGTAACCATTAATGAATACGACATTGCCAAACGTGCAAAGAAAAAAGTAGAGGAAGTAATAAAAAACCTTAAAGAACTAACAAACATTAAAGTACTTAGCTACATACCACAAACTAAAGCCACACAAATAATATTTACTGCACCGCGTGTGGATGTTAACCAACTTACATTAAAAGCGCAAAATTATACGTGGCGCAAACAACAATCAGAACAAAGACTTACTAAACTTATCGATTATGTTTACAACAATATTGTTTGCCGTTCAATTTCATTATTAAATTATTTTGACGATGAAGGCACCAACTGCGGGCACTGCGATGTGTGCATACAGCGCAATAAAACCCAACTAAGCGATAGTGATTATCAAATTATTAAAACAGAAATTGCTGCATACCTTAACATAAAACCACACACCATAAATTTTTTAATTGACCACACTGGTAGTTATAACAAAGAAAAAATTATGCACACAATACAGTTAATGTTAGATGAAAAACAAATAAACTACAATGCAGAAATGCTGCTTGAAATGAAAGTATAATATTAGAAACTCCATAAATTCAAAAATTATATTTGCAGAAATTTTATTAGCAATATGCAATGTTTCAACAATTTGTTTGCTAAATTAATAATGAAACAAAGTGTGTAAAATGCTGTTTCAAATAAAAAAAAGTATGACAGTAAACCTTACAATTGATTCATTACAAAAATGGCATCCACACACAAAGCCATTGCTAATAGCTGGGCCATGCAGTGCCGAAACTGAAAGCCAAGTATTAAATACTGCCAAGCTTTTAAAAAAGTATAACCACAATTTTATTTACAGGGCCGGACTTTGGAAACCCAGAAGTAGGGCTGGCACTTTTGAAGGTGTTGGCAATAAAGGCATAAAATGGTTACAACAAGTACAGCAACAATTTAATGTAAAAGTGTGCACAGAAGTAGCCACAGCAAAGCATGTAGAGGTTTGCTTGAAAAACAATATTGATATACTTTGGATTGGTGCGCGCACAACCGCCAACCCATTTAGCGTGCAAGAAATTGCAAATGCATTGCGTGGCGTTGACATACCTGTACTTATAAAAAACCCAATTAGCGACGATTTAGATTTGTGGATAGGTGCAATTGAAAGGCTTAACCTTGTTGGTATTACCAAAATAGTTGCGGTACACAGGGGCTTTTTTAAACCTGCTGAATCTGAATTTAGAAACGCACCAATGTGGGAGTTGCCAATTAAATTGAAATCATTATTACCTGATTTGCCAATGATTTGCGACCCAAGCCATATTACTGGTAACCCAAAATTATTGCCACACATTGCACAAAAAGCATTAGACTTAGATATGGATGGTTTAATGATTGAAACACACGAAAACCCCAAGGTGGCACTAAGTGATGCGGCGCAACAAATAACACCAGTACAACTAAAAAAATTAATGGATAGTTTGGTTATTAGAAATCAATTTTCGGACAGCATAACATTCAAAAATAAGTTGGAACAATTGCGTGAACAAATAGACATTTTGGATAACGAAATGGTTGATTTATTGGCGCGCAGAATGACCCTCTCAAAAAAAATTGGAAAGTATAAGAAAGACAATAATGTAACTATTTTGCAAATACGCCGCTGGAAAAAAATATTACAAACCCAAAGTAAGCATGGCTCACTTGTTGGCTTTGACGATGAATTTATACGTTCACTTTTTACTTTGATACACGACGAGAGTATTAAAGTGCAAACCAATGTGATGAATAAAAAATAACACTTAAATTTTATTTTTTAGACCAATTATTTTTGAACACAAATTCTTTTGTTCTCAACATTGTATCCGTCAGATAACTTTAAAAAGTAAGTTCCGCTATTTAATTGTTGCAAGTTTATTTCTACTAAATTATTTCCACTAATTAAGCTGTGCAGGCAAGTATTTATTACCCTTCCGCTAACGTCGGCAATTGATATAGTTAAACTTTTAGAATAGTTGTGGTATAGTTGAATAAACATATTTTCGCTTGTTGGATTTGGGTAAATAGAAATTCCATTTAAGAAATTTTGATTTTGCAAACCTGTTGTATTTGCAACTGCAATTACTTGCGAAATAGTTTTTGAACATCCTGCAGCATTAGTAAATGTAGCCGATACAATGTGATTGCCAATGCCTAATAGTATAGGATTAAAATTATTGTTCAACGAATCGTCAATAGTAATTACAGCATTTGCTTGGCTTGTTTGAATAGTAAATGATTGTGCAGAGCTATCAACTAAAGTTGGATATGATGAAGAAAATGTAAGGGTTGGCAAAGGGTTTACTAATAAATTAGCCGAAGCAATTGATGGTGTGGCACAAGCATTTTTTGTAACCGTAACACTATATAAACCGCTATTGTTGCCTATTAAATGATTAAGCGTATCGTTTGCTAAAACGTTGCCATTATAGCTCCATTGGTAATGTAAATTAGCAGCATACGGTGTTTGTAAAATTGTGCCTTCACATATTTGCGAACTATCAGCATAACCAATGGTAGCGGTTGGTTTGCAATTTGCGCCATTCATTCTATACACTTTACCATCATTAATATTAGCCATAAACAATTCTCCATCTCTATTTTCGCCGAAGGTTACAAAGCCCAAGGCCAAAGCATTGGTAGCAGCTAATCCGCTTGTAAATGTTCCTGCATCACTCCTCTTATTCCAACGTAAATAACCACTGCAATAATCTATGTGAAAATAATAAACATACATTTCGTTGAACTGCCCACCTCTGTAAACATTGCCACCCGTAACCGAACAACTTTGATTAAAACTATGCGGATATTCAAAAATTGGTGGGTAACTATTTACGATGCCCGCACAACCACTTGTTATTGCAGCACTTGCAGTATTTGTATGAAAACCTTCCCAACAACGCCATCCATAAAATTGCCCACCGGCACTGTTTGCAGCTTGATAATCAATTTCTTCATAGGCATCTTGCCCAACATCACCAATCCATAAATCACCGTTAAGTTTATCAAAACTCCAACGCCAAGGGTTGCGCATGCCATAGGTCCAAATTTCTTTTTTTACTGTGGTTGATGTAGTATCTGCAAATGGGTTACTTGCCGGAATGCCATAGTTTAAGCCATTTGCCGCATTATCAACATCAATGCGTAACATTTTACCTAAATACGAATTCAAATTTATTGCATTGTTGTTAGGGTCGTTGCCACTGCCACCATCACCCATGCCTATGTATAAATAACCATCTTTGCCAAACTCCAAATTACCACCATTGTGATTAGAATAGGGCTGCGCAATTGTTAGCAAATTAAGTTCGGTGTTCAAATTTGCTTTGTTTGCATCTAAACTATCACGCGTAAAACGCGAAACCCTTGTAGCACCGTCGCTTGCGCGTGTGTAATCAATATAAATATATCCATTTTGAACATAGTTTGGATGAAAAGTAATGCCTAATGTACCACGTTCACTGCTTACTGAAGCTGGTACTGTTGCAATAGTACTTAAATCAATAAAAGGAGTAGGGTTTTTAATGCCTAAGCTATCAACAATAAATATTTTACCTGTTTTTTGAATTACAAATAAACGCGAATCACCGCAATTGGCAATCTTTGTAGGCCAAGTAAAGCCTGAGCAAAATGTTGAAAGTGTAACACTTGGTTGTGCAAATAATTTACCAAAGCCAGCAATAAGTATTGATGCGAAGAGTAATTTTTTTATTTTCATTTTAATTGTTTTTTTGTTTTCAAACCTAACAATATTTTCATTTAAAATATTTGTTTTAAAATTTATAGCCTCTTAAAAACTCATCAATTTTCATTCTTTTTTTTCCTTGCAACTGCAATTCTAAAATAAGGAGGTTTCCATTTGTGCAAGAAAGTTTTAAAAATGTTTTGTTGTCGGTAATAAATTTTCCAGCTTCTAAATTTTGTATTTTTTCTGTTGATGATTTGTAGATTTTTAGTTGCGTTGACTTCCCTTTCGCATCAATAAAATCGTAGTAAGCGCAGGGTATTGGCGCTAATCCTCTTATTAAATTATGAATATCCTCAACATCGTTTTCACAATTAATTTTGCCTAACTCTTTGGTTAATTTTGGAGCGTGTTTTAGTTGTGAGGTTTCTAAAAGTTCTTGTGTAATTGGTTTATAATCATTTGCAATAATTTTTTCGATACTCTTTAAAACAAGCCCTGCACCAATGGTTTTTAATTTGTAATACATTGTTCCAAAATCATCATCATTGGTTATTTCAACTTCTTTTTGAAACAAAATATTACCTGTATCAATTTCGTGTTTTAGTAAAAAAGTGGTTACGCCTGTTGTTTTTTCTCCATTGATAATTGCCCAATTTATTGGTGCTGCACCGCGGTATTGCGGCAACAATGAGCCATGTAAGTTCATTGTGCCAAGCGGTGGCATGTTCCAAACTTTTTCGGGTAGCATTCTAAAAGCCACTACAATTTGCAAATCTGCTTTTAGGAATTTTAAGTGTTCAACAAATAATTCATCTTTTAAGTTTGGCGGTTGTAAAAGTGGTAAATTGTTTTGTAAAGCATATTCTTTTACGTCGCTAAATTTTATTTCTTGTCCGCGCCCAGCGGGTTTATCTGGTGCCGTAATTACCGCAATTACATTATATTTATTTTGCACCAAAGCATCTAATGTGGCAACAGCAAAATCGGGTGTTCCTAAAAAAATTATTCTCATAAATACATATAATTTAACTCAAACTTTACTCATATTTTTAACTACTAAAATCTTAAAATAAAATGTTGTTTGGCTTGTTGTGGTCTAAAAAAAATAATCCCCATTTTAAATAAATCTACGGACACAGTTACCCTAATATTATTTTTTATTTCTTGCCAAGCCTTTGTCATTCCTATACTCCAATATATATCGTCAAAAACAAACACTGTATTTTCGCTTGCATTATTTAAACAATTTTCAAAATAATTAATTGTAGATTTATAAGTATGATTGCCATCAAAAAAAACAAAATCAAGTGTAGAAAATTCACTTATTGCATTCGGTAATGTATCATCAAAATTACCCAAAATACACTTTACATTTTCTATTTTTAATAGCTTTACATTTTCATTTGCTACCTGCATAGTTTCTGGGCAACCTTCTAAAGTAATTACTTTTGCATTTGAATTGGCTGAGGCCAAATAAGCAGTTGTTAAACCCAAGCTAGTGCCAATTTCTAGAATGTTTTTTGACTGAAAGTAATTAACTAATTTGAATAATAACTGCGCCTCTTTGCTTGGTTTTAATGAACGTTTTGCTATTTTTGAAACTGTAGTTTTAAAACCTTTTTTATTGCTTGCACCGAGTTCCTTTTTGTTGATTATTGAATTATTAAGCAATAAATTTTCACGCAATTTTTCGGCGTTCAAAAAAAAATAATATTGTTGTTCAGTTGCAATTACATTTTGATATAAAGCATATACAAATGGCGAATGTAAGCCATGTAGATTTTGCGCTTTAGTGAGGTATTTTAAATAATGAAATGTTGCGTGTAAAGGATTCAAGAAAATATATTTAAAATTTATATTTTAAAACCCAAACAAGCAAATCGTTAAATTGCCCTTTGTCAATCCACCGATAAATAAAAGATTTTATGCGCACTGGCAAAATAGAATGATTTATTCTACCGCAAATTTCAAAATGTTTTCCTAATGAATATGCAGCTCCTAAATTGTAACTTAATTCCCATTTGTGAAAAGGTGCTGCTTGGTTGCTATTGGCAGGAAATTCGCCACTTTCGTTACCAACATATTGCTTAAACATTGCACTATTTGAAATACCAAATTCTAAAAAAATATTTTTTATTTTGTATCTAAAAATCAATGGTACTTCTATATAATTTAAGTTCAAGCTATACCTTGCATTGCTACCATTTTTAATATCAGGATATTTTCTGCTACCTTTTTGAATATAAAACATTTGCAATTCTGCTTCCCATTTAAGGCTCGTTTTTTTATTCAAAAACATTCCAATAATTGCCCCTGGTTTATCATAACCTCCCAAATCGTCGCCACTAATTTGGCTCATACAAAAGCCGCCAATAATGCCACTCTTGAAGGTTTGAGAGTATCCATTTTCTGAACAAAAAAAGATAAGCGCAAAATTGAAAATGAGTGTAATTTGGCAAATATATTTACTACTTATAAAACTCAAAATTGGAAAATAAATTAGAATCGTTTACTTAATTTTCTGAATACTCGCTTGTATAACTTCTTTTGTAACGTCATTATATAAATATGCCATTACATAACATGGATTATTGATGCCTAAAAGTTTACCAGTTAAATTCAATGTGTATGATTTTCTGTACACCAAAATTTCTGATGCTTGCGGGTCAGTCGCAATGGTTTCGCCAAAAGCGGTATTAAATGATCCACGTAAAACATGGTCAAATCTGTAATCTAAAATTACTGTTGATGCAGGTGCTAATCGGTAATCTTTTTGCGCACCAATTATGCTATCTTCCAACAGATAAATACATAATTTATAATTACCCAGTAAATTAGTTTTAAATTTTGTATAAACTTTGGTTTCAACAGTAGTGGTCGCTACATTATATTTATTTTTAATGGCTAAAACAGCATTTGGCGCAGCAGATACAATTGATGATAATACAGAATTCCACGAATTCAAATTAAGAATATGTGTGCTTGGATATCCTTTTCTACCTATCATTCCATTTGGATTTCCAGCAATGCTGTTACCAAATGCGGCATCAAGTGAGGTGCCTTCTGTACTTCTCAAATCCAATGCAAAAGGAGCGGATGCTGTTTCAGCAAAAAAACCAGCATGCACTGCCATTGGCACAACTTTGTCGCCATAAATTGTCATTAGTTCGTGCAATTTTTCGGCTGCCTCTGGGCAATTGCCACATTCGTGCCCTGTATAGTCTTCAACCAAGACTCTGCGTGTAGCATCAAATACATAATTGGTATCGCTATTATTGTTATTATTATTTGCAGTATCAATTGGGGTTGGCTCAGGGCTTACTTTATAGGGTCCTTCAACCTTGTCGCAAGCGGCAATAGCGACTATTAACAAAATGGTTAAAATACTTTTAATTGTTTTCATTTTATTGATTTTTGTGTACGATTTAAAATGCTAAATTTAATATTATAACTTTTGAATTTCTGCCTCGGTTAAACCAGTAATTTTAGTAATAATATCTATGCTTATTTTTTCATTTAACATGGATTTTGCAGTTTGTTGCAATGCAAGAATTTTACCTTTTTCTAAACCTTTTTCTAAACCTTTTTCTAAACCTTTTTCTATACCTTTTTCTATACCTTTTTTCTCGGCTCTTTCCATTCCTAACTCAAATCTGCCACGCTCATCTTGTTCACGCATAAAAACTTTATTATATTCCCATAAATCATCTTTGCTCCAATTGTGTTGGTCTGCTTGTTCGAAGGCGTCTTTTAAACCTTTGTCAGTAATACTTTCTGGCATCAAATTTAAGTTGTCGGAGTTTTTAAGAAAATAAATCCACTGTTCCACAATCGAAGTTAATTCATTGGCTGCTTTATTAAATTTTGGAAGTTCAATAAAAGTAAACTCCATATTTCTAATTATTTGTTCGCCAGTTTCAATATCATATATTTTATGTCGCGATAAATAATTTGTGTTTTGTGTAGCTTCAAAATTTAGTATTCCAATAAAATACGTTGGCTTTAAATTTGTATATGAATCACCCCTATCTATTTGGTCTGTGTAACTTTGCGAAGCATAATACAATACTCTTTTGTCAAAATCTTTTACTTCGGCAATCTGCATTTCTACTAAAAAACTATTTCCATTATGGTCTGTTGCTTTTACATCAACAATAGTTGTTTTGCCGCCACTATATTCAGGTAATTGATAAGGATTCTTAATGGCAACATCTTGTATGGCTTTTTCGTCCTTAAAATCTAAAACAGCATTTAAGAAAGATATGATAACAGACTTTTTATTCTCGTTTCCGAAAATTCTTCTAAAGGCTATGTCATTGGTTATGCTTACAAATTTCATTTTGCAAATTTACTTTATTTAAAATAGTAATATGGTAAATTAATTATAAACAATTTTAAAAAGAACTTGAAATGCTAACAGATAATCCGTTAGAGGCTGGCACTTGCCTACACACACCGCCTACACAAAAAATACCCGCACGTTGTTTTCCATAGCTTATTGCAAAACGAGTGCTTTGGTATGTGTATCCAAAACTACCTACCAAATAATGTATGCGTTTGTATTCTAATTTATTTCCATAATTATATTGGTCAATAATCGAAAAAAAGTAGTGTGGAGAAATTGTGTACTCTGCAAGCAACGCAGCCCACGAACCATTATCTTGTTTGGTTGATAAAGTTTGTAGTTCAACCCTTAAAGCATTTTTTTTACTGAATTTATAATCAATTTCAACTACTGCAACATTTGCATAAACCGTTGGAGAGCCAGGTATAGCAACTATTATAGATTTATTGTAAACAAAGTTTGCGTAGAAAATTGTAGCACGTAAATTTTTATTTATTTTCCTATTTAACTCAATATTAAAATCTTTAAAATAGGTATCGCCAAACTTTGCAAAATCGCTTGTGTAGCCTTCGTTTTCATCATCAGGGTAAACTGTTCTAGCCTTTTTTAAACCATTAGCTTGACCATAATTTACAAGCAAAGTTGTTCCATATTCTCCACCTAAAATTGTACCCTTTTTAATGGTATAGGTTAAGTCAACTTGATATGCCATTTCGCCATTAGGCTGTGTTGCATAAGGATAAATTGTTGCCGCCAAATTATAACTGTGCTGCCTTGTTAATGCTGGCAAATAATTAATCATTAACACATTATTATTTGCATTACGGTCACTTCTAAAATTCATATTGTCAATGCGCTTTGCTGATGCAGTAATACCCAAGCCTTTCTGCGAATACGATGCATTAAATAGCAAGCCTTCGCCAAACTTATAAATGTTATTATTTATGGATGATGGGTCTTGCCCTTTGCGCACATACTCTCCGCTAAAAGCATAATTGCCTGCATTTACTTTTATGCGTCCTGCGCCTGCACCAACGTTTTGCGGTAGTTTATAAATAGGGTCATTGTCTTCTTGAAATTTGCTTACAAAACTACCACCAACCAGTATATTAAAATTTTTGCCTTCGCGTGTAGCTATCAAATCATTCAAATTTATTTCGCCATCCATAGCCCGTACAATGCCATCGCCAACAGTAAAAAAGTTACGCTGTTTGGCAACTAATCCTTTTACCGTTATTCCTTTTATGGCTGAATATCTTACACGCACGCCATCAAATACATTGTCATAACCGAGGCTTCTTTCTTCGTAAGTTCTCAATGCCATGCCGCTACCAAATTGTTCGTAAAAATTACCTGCTGTTACTGATAAACCATTTACATGATATTCAACAAAACGATAAGGTACACCTTGCCCTTTGTATCGCAAGTCGAAGCCAAGTAAAGGATATAAATAATTTTCATATCGAATACCTGCCGTAAAATTATTTTTGTTGTATAAAATATTTACAAATGAATTATTGCCAAATTTTTGTGGAGGAACATTTGCTCCAATTGCGGTATCTAATAAATAGTATTGTAAATCGGTTTGAAAATTTCCGTGAATTTCGCCATTTGGGCTCTGTGTTTGTTGCGCAAACATGGAGTTTGCAAGCAGCATTACAATTATTGCAATGTATTTTTTTAATCGGTTCATTTTTACTTAAAGATGTTTTGCAACACAAATTAAGTTTATTTTATAAGAGTACATATATTTAAGAGAAACTATTTTTTATACCAAAGTTTGAATATAATATTTTGGGGTTAACAATCAGGAAAAATTAAAGCATTATTTTACAGTTTAGCCATTCGGCATCAAATTCGGCATCAAATTTTTTATAGAAATTAATGGCAGGTTCATTCCAATTTAATACCTGCCAATTAATGCTTACAAAATTTTTCTCTTTGGCGTATTCGCACGTTTTAGTAAATAATAAATTGCCTATTCCCTTGCCTCTAAAGTTCTCTGTAACTATAATATCTTCTAAGTATAAACACTTGCCTTTCCAGGTGCTGTAGCGAATATAAAACAAAGAAATGCCAATAATTTTTTCGTTTTTTTCTGCAATAAAAAAAATAAAAACAGGGTTTGCGCCAAAACCATCTTCTTTCATTTTTTCGATGTTGTTGGTTACTTCTTGAGGTGCTTTTTCGTACAGTGCAAGTTCTTTAATCAAATCAAAAACCTGTGGTAAATCGTTTTCTTTTCCTACCCTAATTTTTATTTCCATTTCTTTGTTCAATATTTTTTTTAAACATAATAAAACAATCATAAAAATGATTTTTGAAATAGATAATAAATTGGTTAGTAGTGAAATTTTTGAAAAAAAATTCGTGTGCGATTTGAATGCCTGTAAGGGAGAGTGTTGCGTGGCAGGCGATGCAGGCGCACCATTAGAAAAAACTGAAATAAAAGAAATAGAGAAAATACTACCTATTGTACAAAAATACATGTTGCCAAAAGGTATTGCCCAAGTAGAAAAAGATGGTGTTTCGGTATTAGATTATGACGAAGATTATGTAACGCCATTAATGGATGGTACAGGAGCTTGCGCCTTTGTATTTTTCGATAAAAATGAAATTGCTAAGTGTGCGATAGAAGCTGCTTTTTTGGCTGGAGAAGTTACTTTTCAAAAACCAATTTCTTGTCATTTGTACCCCATAAGAGTTACAAAATTAAAGAAACATGATGCACTAAATTATAATCAATGGAGTGTATGTGCACCAGCCTGCACTTGCGGTGAATCCTTAGATGTACCCGTTTATAAATTTTTGCAAAAACCACTTATACGCAGGTATGGCACAGAGTTTTATCAACAGCTAACTATTGCCGCAACCGAATTTGAAAAGACGAAACACTAACTATTGTCTCACAATTTTTTTTGTAACCACACCATTTGTTGTATTGGCTTTTGCAGTATAAATGCCTTTTGCAAAACCAGTTAAATTAATTACTTCGGTATTGTTTTTTATTTTTATAACATCTAGTACATTGCCAATTGCATCAATAATTTCTAAAGAATAAATATTGTTGCCATTATTTTTTATATACAAAATATCATTTGTAGGGTTAGGGTATAAAGTAAACACATCAACGTTTTTAGCTGTGCTTATTATGTTGCTAATTAAAATATTAACAGAGCCAATGTGGTTTAAAGTATCAGTATAGCTATTGGTTACAAACTTACCACCAAAATAAATTTCATCGTTTAGGTTTGCAAGGCAATTAATGGTACTATCGGTATTTAGTATTGGCATCATTGCAAAATCATGAATTGTGCCGCCAGAAGTTTCTTCTAAAATCATTAAATTATTACCATACGTCATACCATTCATTACTCCAAAACTTCCGCCACAAATAAGTTTATTACCCACTGATATTAAATCGTTTATTGATTCGCCACTAAAGCAATCACCTATACAAATGTTAGGCTTTATAATAGTTTCCCAATAGCCATTGTTTAGCACAGAAAGCGCACAAGTATCAGCGCCATCAATAGCATCGCAAGCAGCATAAATTTTACCATTGTGCAATTCAAAATCATTTACAGGAGTTGGTGTTCCAAATCCAGAATTTAGTATTTGTTGACCATCATAAGCCGCAACATGTCTGCAAAGTGAGCCAGTTGGTAATTCAAAGTTGCCACCAATATAAAGCTGATTGTTTATTGTTTTTAAAGCCCTTACTCCTGCACCATACAAATAACCATTCGTAAAATTAATCCAATTTGTACCGTTTAGTTTTGCTACAAAGTTTGTGAAATTCCCTCCTGCATAAAGTTCATTATTATACACTTCAAAACATTTTACCGAGCCATTTAAACTACCTACATTTTGCCATTGCCCAGTTATCAAATCATAAGCAGCCACGTGGTTTGCAACTATTCCATTAGCCATCGTAAAATCACCTCCTACATACAGTTTATTATTATGTTTAACCATTGCGTTAATGGTGCCGTTTACTCCGCCATTTACATCAGTCCACAACCAACCTGCAAAACCGCTTAAATAACATGCTATATTACTTGCATTTACACCATTTGTTGTTTGAGAAAATGAACCAGCAACATAATATTGCGAACCTCCATTATCAATAACTATTGCATTTACATTACCATTTACACCATGCAATAAATCTTGAGCATTACTATTTACAGGGTATCCTGGCTGTATCCAGGCAAGCTCGTCAATAGTAAATCCAAATTCATTTGCCCACTCCGAAACTCCTTTTACTTTTATTTGATGTATGTAAGCAAACTTTTGAGTTGCGTCTATTCGTTTTGCTAAATGTTGGTAACCACTTTGCTGCATCAAATATCCTACTGCACAATGTGTGCCTTTACGGTCAATGAAAACAGGGTTTTTATACGATAAATAATCATTAATAGGAAATTGTTTTAGGTGCCAATAGTTATTTAATTTATTCAGCAACATTTCTCTATTTTGTTTTTGAGAGTTTGATAATCCTTCTGTAGAACGGCTTCGCAAAGCTTGTTCTACCAACATTAAATGTGTAGAAATCCAATCGGTGAAAGTTTTATTACACAATAAACTTACTGAATTTGATAAAGATTTTTTTTCGGGTTGTTTGCTCCATTGTGCATTTACTTCGGTTAAATAATTTAGGTTACTACTATTTGAAGCCTTAACATTTATAGCTACTACAGCTATTAATAGAATTGTAATTATTGATTTCATTTTTTTTAAATTTAAGAGGTTGTTATTGAATACGAAAATAATTCTGTGAAGGGACAAAATTATTTGAATATCAATTTAACGAAGCAAAATAGGCGCACTTTTTATTCATTACACAATTTATACAATCGGGGTTTGTTGGCCTACAAATTTCGCGACCCAAAAAAGAAATTGCCATACCAATTTGTCCCCAATCTTTCTTATCAATTACATCCATTATTTGCTTTTCAATTTTCTTGGGGTCAGTGCCAGTTGCAATACCAATGCGAGGAGCAACGCGCACAACATGCAAAACAACAATAATACCTTCGGCAGCAATATTGGCTTCTCGCATTATAACGTTTGCCGATTTTCGTCCGATGCCAGGCAAGGTTGTTAAACCATCTATTGTCAATGGAATATTTGCATCTTTCTTAACTGATTGTGCAAGCTCTAAAAGCCACTTTGTTTTGTTCCCAAAATTTCTGATTTTGTTTACCAACGGAAATAACGAATCCGCACTAGCATTACTGAGCGCTTCCATTGACGGAAATTCATTAAATATAGCAGGTGCTTATTTGTTAATATTTTTATCTGTATCTTGCGCCGAAAGCACTACAATTACTAGCAATTGGTATATATTCTGATACTCTAATGGATGAGGCTTTTTATTGTATTTTAAAATTAAAGGTTGCACATCTTGTTGCCAATTATTTGAACCAGAAAATAGTGTTGTAGATTTTGCCATAATTAAATATTATATCTTTTGAAATAGTTTATACACACAATAATAATAATTTAAGCAGTAAGATTTATTAAATAACTTGTCGTTGAGGATGTGTTTAAGATTTTGTATTTGATGATATTAGTATCAAAAATAAGTTCCTGCTTTTTTCGTTCAGTATTATTGTTTTATTTCAATTAGTTTTAAAACAATTTATTAACTTTTTGGTTTAGTAATTTATGACAATTTTTTGGTTTAGAAGAGATTTACGTTTACATGACAATGCAGCGTTATATGAGGCTTTAAGCAACCATAAAAATGTGCAACCAATTTTTATTTTCGATAAAAATATCTTAGAAAAATTACAAAATAAAGAAGATGCACGCGTAGAATTTATACACAATTGTATTACTGAAATTAATTTAGAATTGGCAAAATACAATTCCACAATTCTCACATTTTTTGACGAACCAATAAATGTTTTTGCAAAATTAATTGCTGAAAATAATATTAAAAAAATTTACGTAAACCACGATTATGAGCCTTATGCAACAGCAAGGGATGAGGAAATAAAATTGTTTTTAAGCAATAAAAATATTTCTTTTTTAACCTACAAAGACCAATGTATTTTTGAGAAAACAGAAGTTACAAAAGACGATGGAAAGCCATACACAATTTTTACACCATATATGCGCAAATGGAAACAAAAAATAAATTCTTTCTACTTAAAATCTTATCCCACAGAAAAATATTTTCATAATTTTATTCAAGCAAATGTACCAGCTATTTTATCATTAACTGATATTGGTTTCAAACCAAGCAACAAAGAAATTCCGACAAAAATTGTGAATGAAAATATAGTTGCAAAATATGATGCAACGCGCAATTTTCCTTCTCTTAAAAATGGAACAAGTTTGCTTAGTATTCATTTGCGTTTTGGAACAGTAAGTATTCGCGAACTTGCTACTAAAGCATTGCAACTAAACGATGTGTGGCTAAACGAACTTATTTGGAGGGATTTTTATATGATGATTATGTATCATTTTCCGCATGTAATTAATTCATCATTTAAACCGCAATACGATAAAATAAAATGGAATAACAACGAAGCCGAATTTAAAAAATGGTGTACTGGCAATACAGGTTATCCTATTGTAGATGCGGGTATGCGGGAGTTAAACAAAACCGGTTTTATGCACAACCGCGTACGCATGATAGTTGCCAGTTTTTTAACCAAACATTTGTTGATAGATTGGCGTTGGGGCGAAGCATATTTTGCCGAAAAATTAAACGATTTTGATTTGAGTGCAAACAATGGTGGCTGGCAATGGGCGGCAGGCAGTGGTTGTGATGCAGCACCATATTTTAGAATTTTTAATCCGGCAGAGCAAACTAAAAAATTTGATGCTAAACACGATTACATAAAACGGTGGGTACCAGAGTATAATTCTTCGAAATATTCACAGCCAATTGTTGACCATAAATTTGCCCGCGAAAGATGTTTAAAAACTTATAAAATGGCTTTAAATGAAGAGTTTGCCGCATCAAATCAAATGGAAATTTTTTAGTCTATTTTACCAGAAGTATAACAAAAAATTACTGTTTATATTTCTCAAATAAGTAAGATTTTTTAAAATAAATTCGATGTAATATCAAGTAATAAATTTTGAATAATAAATACAACTATTATTGCAATTATTATTCAACAAAAACATTTGCAAACTATTTTTAAAATAAAAAAAATTAACTACATTGTTTTATTGGCAGCCTTTGGTAGTCTTAGTTTGCAGCCTACCAACACGGTTGCACAATTTATTGCAGCTGGTGCAGAACACTCTTTTGCAGTATGCCCTAATAATACCATAATGGCTTTTGGGCGCAACAATTTTGGGCAATTGGGCGACGGTACAACCACTAATGCAACTACGCCCTTTTCAATAACCACAGTATCAGGAATTGTAGCTGTTTCTTGTGGTGAAAAATTTTCGCAATTTCTTAAAAGCGATTGAACTGTTTGGGCTTGTGGCGAAAATGGTGATGGACAAATTGGAAATAGTAGTTCAGCTGATGTATCAACGCCAATACAAGTGCCAGGCATTAACAATATTATAGCGATGGCTGGTGGGGCATATCGTGCTGTATATTTAAAAAGCGATAGTACGGTTTGGACGTGTGGTGGAGAACCATTAACCCCAGTAGCGCAAATAGCTGGACTTTCTGGTATCAAACAAATTCGTGCAGGAAAATCCTATGAGTTATTTCTAAAAAGTAATGCAACTGTTTGGGGAATGGGCTTAAATAACAACGGACAATTAGGCGATGGCACAAATGTCGATGCCGCAACGCCTATTCAAATACCTGCGTTAAGCGGAATTATTGCAATTTCTTGTGGAACTCATTCGCTATTTCTCAAAAGTGATGGAACTGTTTGGGCTTGTGGTGTAAATCAATACGGGCAATTAGGCGATGTAACTTTGGTTGATAAAAATGTGCCTACACAAGTAACGGGACTTACTGGAATAACTGCAATTTCTACTGGTGCTTCACATTCGTTATTTTTAAAAAATGATGGAACAGTTTGGGCTTGTGGGCTTAATGTGTATGGTCAGTTGGGAATCGGAACAACTGCACAAAATAGTAGTACAGCTGTTCAAATACCTTCGCTTAGCGGCATTGTTGCAATTGCAGCAGCTAAAAATTCTTTGTTTTTAAAAAGTGATGGTACTGTTTGGGGTTGCGGAAAAAATCAATATGGAGAAATTGGTAATGGTACTACAACGCAACAAATTACGCCAGTGCAAGCAACTCCTTTCTGCACAATTGCAACTGCTGTTGAAAAAAATACTGTTGAAACAGACATTGTCATACAAACATCAAACCCAAATACCGATATTTTAAATATTACAACATCGCAAAATGGATAGGTAAAAATATTGAACATTTTAGGTGAAATTATTGCTTGGCAAAACGTAAGAAAACAAGAACCCATCGCCTTCGATTTAAGTGCAAATATGAATGGTGTTTATTGCATTTCATTCATAAATGCAGCAGGCACAATTACCAAAAAAATTATTAAAAATTAGTATTCGTATTTTCACCTATGCCAAGTCGAAGAAGTAACTATTAACAACAGAGTATGTTTATGGGTAGCAAATATATTGGAAGCACCTCAATTGTTTTACAAAGTTTTTTTGCAATACATGATGCTAACAATATATTTGTTAACGTTTTATTTTAAACAACTTAAAAATTGCTCATGTTAAATATTGTACTTTTTGGCCCACCGGGCGCAGGCAAAGGCACACAATCAGAAAAATTAATTACCAAATATGGTTTAATTCATTTGAGTACAGGTGATATTTTGCGTGGCGAAATTAACGCTGGCACAGCTTTAGGATTAGAGGCTAAAAAACTTATGGATGCAGGGCAGTTAGTGCCTGACGAAGTTGTTATTGGTATGATAAGTAGTAAATTAGATGCAAATACAAATGCGGCTGGTTTTATTTTTGATGGCTTCCCCAGAACTACGGCGCAAGCGCAAGCATTAGATAATTTATTGTTGCAGAAAAACACTTCAATTACAACAATGTTGGCATTAGAAGTTGACAATGATGAATTGGTGAAACGCCTTTTAAACAGAGGTTTAAGCAGCGGAAGACCCGATGACCAAAACACTGAAGTTATTCAAAATAGAATAAACGAATACAACAACAAAACCCTACCACTAAAAAATTATTATACTGCACAAAACAAGTTTAAATCTATAAAAGGAATTGGCTCAATTGAAGAAATTTTCGAATTGATTTGTTCCTCAATACCAAAATAAAAATTTGCAATGTTACCTAACCTCCTCGTACAACAAGTCTTTTATTCGGCTACGTACATTTAATTCAACTAACTTTTTATTGTCGGCATTAGGGTTTACGCGGTTACTCAAAAATACATATACCAAACCAATTGAAGGGTCGGCCATTTCGTTGTGCGTTTTCAGAACTATGGGCTGCTAAACTTTCGTTTATTGATAGATTTAAATTTTTCTTTATAGTATCAATGCTGCTAATTCATTCTGCTACAACACCGCAGAAAGCACAGATGAATAATTATAAAGTACCGAATTTGCATATATTTTATAATTGCAATATTGATTGTTTGTTGCATTGCTTTTGCTAGAAAGTATTAACAATATAATAAATAGCGTATAGCCTTTGTATTACCATAATGAATTTTGCCACTTTGTACTTTAAACTTTGCACTTTAAACTATTAATGCAAAACACTTGGTTGCGCGCGTCTGGAAAGATATCCGTAACGGGTTTTTATAGTATGCTAATTAGCACATCATCACATTGTCAAATCTGCTAATCAATCTTCACAAATTTCAATATTTCGTTACCAACTTTTACAAAGTAAATGCCGCTTACCAACAATTCAATATTAATAGTTTCGGTTGCATTTGCAATTTGTTTGGCATATACAATTTGCTCCAATACATTTGTAATTTCAATGCCAGAATTTTGAGTATTTATAATGGTTACAGAAGCCGTTGCTGGATTTGGAAATAGCCTTGCAACTCCACTTGAATTAATTGAATTATTTTTAATATCAGTAACAAAAACGGGCATACAATATGAAGTATCGGTACAAGTATTTAGCGTAACAATTACTGCATAAGTGCCATTGCTAATTACTGTGTAAGCCATATTCGTATCGTTTGCAATTGGGGTATTTGTAATACAGTTAAACCACTGATAGCTTGCATTTGGTTGTGCTGCTATTAATGCATAAACACCGCCTTGTACCACAAAAACACTCACATCTGGCATAGAATCTACTGTTACTGTAATGGTATTTGATGTTGTGCTGCCGCAACTATTTGTGTTGGTTACAAAGTATGTTCCGGTTGTATGTATTGTGGTTGCATGGGCTGTGTCATTATTGTTCCAAATGCCGCCAACATTGCCACTTAATGTTACCGAATCGCCCACACAAAAACTTAAATTGCTTTGCGCTGAAATTACAGAAGCAATTGGCAACTGATTTACAACAACTACAATAACATTTGAAGTATCAACACTGCAAGCATTTGATGCAACTAAATAATAATTGCCAATGGTATTAACTGATATGGTTTGTGACGATGCTCCATTACTCCAAGTGCCACCGTTGTTGCCGCTTAGCGTTATTGAATCGCCAATGCAAATTGTTGAATTATTAGGAGCCGAAATAGTAGGAGCAATAATGTTTGGAATAATTGCCACATTAAAATTCAGTGTATCCGCACCATAAATATTGCTTACAATTAATGTATAATTGCCAGTATCGGCAGGTGTTATAGCGGCAAACTGTAAAGTATCAATAACGTTACTTAACAGCAAATTATTTTTATACCAATTATATTGTATGGTATCGGCACCATATACTTGTGGATGAATTACTGCTCCACTATTTGAACAAAAATTATACTGCGCAATTTGTGGCGAAATAATTGCCGCCAAACTATTTTCATAGGCACCAACATCAACTATACCATCAAGCACGCGTGGTTGGTTTGCCAAATCATATAAACCATAATTAACTGCACCACTAGTAGCCATTCCGGCATTTATAAGCGGCGATGAAGGCGACAATGAATAATCAAAATTATATGGGTTTTGATTACCAAATGCCACAGACGGATTTTTAAATTGAGGGTCAACATAAGTGTTGTTGGTAAATGTATCTATAACTGTTGATGAAACCACTCCAAATTTGCCTATGCAATTTGCACTATCAGCAAAATTGCAATTACGTATGCTAATGTTTGAGTTAATTGTATATGGTTGATTAATATAAATTTGTTTACCACAAGTACTTGTTGCACAACTCCAAAAAATGGAATTGTAAATATTTATATCGTAAATATTGTAAGCATAAATGGGGCTAACCTGCGCACCTGCCGAAATAATATTGTTTGCAAAAGTGCAGTTGCCAACGTTCAATACTGCATAGCCACTAGAGTTTAAAATACAATAGCCCATATTGTTTGCAAACAAGGTGTTTGTAACATTTAGCTTGGCTTCAATAGCATAAATACAAGCGACATTACAATTCAAAAATTTGCATTTATCAACAGTTAAGTCATTGTCTTCGCTAATATAACAACTGCCGCGGTTTGCATTGCTGAATGTTGTGTTTTCTATGAAAAAACTTGTAGTATTAGGGCTAACCAAACTTGCCGAGTATATATCGCCATATCCATCCCCGCCAGTTTTAACAGCCATATTGCCATAAAAGTAACAATTTTTAAAAGTAATAGTATCGCAATACAATAGATAAATGGCAGCACCATTGCCCGTAGGAACCCAATTGTTTAAAAATGAATCTCTCTCAAAACTTACATAGTTACTGTTAATATAAATTGAACCAAAGCCAGGATTAGAGTAATTGTAAGTACTGATGTTATTTTTAAATACATTATCCGAAAGCTTTGCGGCACATTCTATTTTAAGTGCGTTACCGCCAGTGCCATGGCATTTATCAAATACATTATTAGCAACTATTGCAGTGTCAATTGATGTAGTATAATTAACTAAGAAAAAACAAGTTGCGTAATTATTTATAATACGGTTATGTGTTATTATTGAGTTTGAATTTATACCAAAATAAGCGCCACTATTAAAACTTGCCGAATTGTTTTTTATAAGATTATTTTCTACAATTACTTTTGCAGTAGTTAGCAAGCCGCTATTTAAGATAATTTGATTTTTATGAAAGGTGCAATTTTTAATTACCACAAAACCAAAGTTTGGAGCATATATTCCATTGTAGTCCATTTTACTAATCGATAAATAATTCAACTTTAAAGTATCTACATTTGTTGCGTTTGTATTGTATTGCAATCCTTGCCATGTGGCGGTTGTGGCATTACTCGTAAAATATATAGAATCAGTGGCATTTCCGTTTGCTATTAGGTTTCCGTTAATGATAATTTTGCCATAGGTGACAGTAAAAACAACTTGCACACCTGGCATAATTGTAAGGGTGTTATTTGCTTGAATGGAAATTATACCGTTTACATTGTACGGATTTCCGGCAGGTGTCCAAGTGCCGCTAACGTTGCCAGCTGGCACATTTGTAGCATTTGCAATTTGGGTTAAAATAAGCAACAAAATAAGACAGTAATTCCTCATGATTATTTTTTTTGGTAATAATTGTTGGTAAAAAATTTGGGCAATTTACTAAATTCTCCCTGTTGCACAAAGTTTCCAAACTACTCGCAGCTAAACTTTCGTTTATTGATACGTTTAATTTTTCTTTAAGGTATCAATGCTGCTAATTCATTCTGCTACACCACCGCCGAAGGGTGAGACGAATAATTGAAAAATACTGAATTTGCAATTATTGCTTACAATATTGTTGGCTTATCGCCTTGCTTTTGCAAGCAAAAATTAGCAATAGAATAAATCGAGTGTTTTTCATTGGTAAAATTATTTATTTAAATAAATAAATTTATACCGTTAGTATTTATAGAATAGTCTAATAAAAAATCATGTAGCGGTATTAACCATTCTATGATTTTAAAGTAAGGTTTTCAAAATAACTTCCCCAATATTTAATGCTTTATTCCATCAATATAAAGCAAGATATTTGAATCCTCGAATGTTTTTTTAATTGCATCAAAGCACATTTAACAACTTGGTGGTTGTGGCGGAAGCCGCAATCAAATTGAGATTCCTACCTTCACAGGAATGACAAGCGCACCTGAAATTTAATATTTTTGTTCACTGTTTATTGACATAAATTGTTCATGTAAATTGGGGGAAGTTATTTTGAAAACTTTCCTTACAACACTCTTTTCACCTTTACCTCACCGCTTCGTACAATAAATCTTGTATTCGGCTGCGTACATTTAATTCAACTAGCTTTTTATTATCTGCATTAGGGTTTACGCGGTTACTTAAAAATACATATACCAAACCATTTGCAGGGTCGGCCCACGTAAACGTACCAGTAAAACCGCTGTGCCCAAAGCTTTCTAAAGATGCACTTCGACTGCATGGTGTATCTTTTTTAGGATTAGGCTCGGGCTTATCAAAACCCAAAGCGCGGCGGTTTAAGCCATCTTTGCAAAACTGACATTTAGTAAATTCTGCGACTGTTTCTTTGCTTATTATTTTTTCAGCACCATACTCGCCTTTGTTTATAAACAATTGCATGAGTTTACCAATATCGTTGGCATTAGAAAAAACACCTGCATGTCCTCCAACACCTCCTATCATTGCAGCTCCTTGGTCATGCACAAAGCCTTGCACCAATTGTTTTCTAAACAATTTATCGTTTTCGGTAGGCATTATTCTTTCGCATGAAAATATTTTTGTTGGGTTGTAACAAGTATAAGCCATACCCAATTTCGAATATGTTTTAGCAACATAATTATTCAAATTACTATTGGTTTGCTGTTCAATAAATTGTTTCGCAAAATAAAAACCCATGTCACTATACAAATATTTTTTTTCGGATTCTAAAGGTGAGTCAATAATTCTTTTATAAATAGTGTCGGTATAGCTGCGGCTAATAAACATGCTATTAGCAACTTGGGCATAAAATGTATCGTTTTGCAATTTACTATACACTTTGTATTTTGTAATTGTAGTGTCAATACTTTCTTTCCAAAAAGGAATGTAGGGCTTTAATTTTGCTTGGTGTGTAAGCTGTTCTCTAATAGAAATTTGTTCTTTATTTGTATTTTTGAGGTGCGGCAAATATTTTGAATAGGTATCGTCAAGCGCAAATTTTTTCGCATCATATAATTGCATCAACGCAAGTGTTGACGATACAATTTTTGTAACCGAGGCAATGTCATAAATATCATTTACTTTTACTTTTACATTGCTTGTTGATGAAACATTTCCGTAACTTTTATTTAAGAATACATTTCCATTTTTTGCGGCATACACTTGGCAACCGGGCATTGCACCTTGCTTTATGGCATTGTTTATTATTGAGTCTATTATTGCTAATTTTTTAGTTTTTATACCTATTTCATAAGGCATTGCATAATGATTTCTGATAGGTTTACCAATATCTAATCCACTACCAAAAAGAAAATGCGGCAGCACACTAATTGGCAATTTACCTGGAGACGAAACGCCGCCAAAAATAAGTTCGGCAGCTAATTCTTCGGTATTATCATTCTCCTCATAAGGCATAATTATGGCGTCTAACAATTCGGCATCTACAAATTTGCTGAGGCAATAGGGGTTAGCCATAAGGTTTAAAACTACTTTAGAACATTGTCTAATTTCATGTACCAACGCCACAGTTTCTAATCCTACATTAAAATTATTGTCAGATTTTTTTGTAGCATTTTCTACCGAAATAAGTACCAAATTATATTGCTGTAAACTACGTAAAATAGAATCGCGCAACATTTCGTTATACTTTGCAGGCAAGTGATAGTGCGCCGCACGAGTATATAAGTCGACTGTATTTTGAAATTCGCTATTTACCGATTCTCCAATTACGAGGGTTGCAATATTTAATGTATCTAACTTTTTAAGTGGTAGTAAATTATTTTTATTACTCAATAATGTTAGTGCATTCATATATAATTTTTTGATGAGCCACTTGGCAGAATCTGTATTCAAATCAGAACTTAAATTTTCGGTTTTTATAGGTTCATACGCAAACAAACCCGACTCTTCTTTGGCGGCCAATATGCGTTTTACATGCACATCAATATCTTCTAATTCTATAAGGCAACTATCGTACGCCGCTTTAATCATGCGCACTGCCGTTGGCACATCTTCTGGAAATAATAAAAAATCGTTGCCTGCAAGCAATGCTTTTAAATCTACTTCGCCAGATTTGTAAAGGCTTGCAACCCCTTTCATATCAAGTGCATCAGTAAATATAAGTCCTTTAAATTTGAGTGAATCACGCAATAGTTTTGTAACAATATTCCTAGAAATTGATGCTGCCGAATTTTTATTTGTATCTAAAATAGGAACATTCAAATGCGCTACCATCATGCTCTGCAAGCCGCTATCTATAAGCATTTTAAACGGAAATAATTCTAAGCTATCCAACCTGTTTCTATTATGTTTTAGTGTTGGTAATGTAAAGTGTGAGTCTGCATCTGTATCGCCATGACCCGGAAAATGCTTGCCACAAGCCATAATACCATTGTCTTGCAGGCCATGCATATAGGCACAAGCCTTTGCTGCTACTTGCTTTTTATTTTCGCCAAAACTGCGGAAACCTATCACTGGGTTCAGCGGATTGCTATTGACATCGGCCACTGGCGCAAAATTTATGTGCATGCCTAAGCGTTCGAACTCAGCGGCAATTTGCGCACCCATATCATAAATTAGTTCGTTGTTTTGTATTGCGCCAAGTGTAAGTTGTTTCGGGTAAAACAAGGTGCTATCTAAGCGCATAGCCACGCCCCACTCAGCATCCATAGCAATGTACATAGGCACTTTGCTATAGTTTTGATAATAATTTGTAAGTGCTGCTTGCCTATATGGGCCACCCTGAAAAAAGATGAGCCCACCAATTTTATATTTTTCTACTAAATTTTTTATTGCATCCACATGTTCTTGCCCACGATTACTATAGGCTGCCACCATAAAAAGTTGTCCAATTTTTTCTTCAATGGTCATGTCTTTAAACACCGCTTTGGCCCAATTTTGCTGCGGATAATCAATGCGCCTTGTAGTAGAATCTTGTTTTAAAACAACTGGTTTTCGTTTATAGTTTTTCTTTTTAGCAACAACTTTTTTCTTTTTTTTCTTCTTCTTTTTTCTCTTGAGAGATGAAGAATATTCTATATTATTTTTTGCATAGAAATGATACTCAGCCGCAATGCCAGTGAGTGCCATAAATAGTGCAAGTAAAATTATTTTGAAAGTTTTTGTTGAAAACATAAGTGGTAAATGTAGGTTTGCTAAACGCTAATTTTACACTAGCTAGAAATAATTTTCAACAATTGTTTTTTAATAAGAAAGCCATCGAATAATTTGTAACCAAAGCTATTTCAATGAAAATATTTTGTTATACAGATTGTACATTCAATATACTCCAATTTCTCCCGTTGTTTCAAACAGGACTATTGTGCTATTTTCATTTAGCATCGGCATTATAACTCCCGTTTGAAACAACGGGATAAAATTATAAAATAGTTTGGACTATTTTATAATTAGAATTGATATTAAAACTCAATTTAACCAAGAGTCCGTTCCAATATTCTTAAATGAGTAAACAATTGTAAATGACAAAAAAGTGTATGGTATCAGAAGTTTAATTCTGTTTTCTTAAAAAATTTTATGAATGTTTTATCACCATTTTTGAATCTAAAAATGCTACCAACGTTTAGGGAATACAAAAAATAAATTTTCGATAGTACCAAAAACAACAACGCTTTTTTGCCCTTAAGCATTTTGTAGGTTGTTCAAACATGTATTGCAGCCAAAATCCATTTTAACAATCCTAATAAAATAAATATATAACAGTTGATTTCCTTAACCAAAACACCAAATACTAAATTTGTGCACAACTAATATTTTGTTACTTTTGTGCCCCCAATTAATGCAGTAAATTGGTATAAATAATTAATAACTACTGTGCAGGCTGCAAGTGCACATACAAAACAAAAGTGAACAATATGTCAGATGTTCAAACATTAGAAAATTTCGACTGGAACTCAGTTGGGAAAAAATCAACTCTTTATTCAAAAGAAGAAAAAGAGAAATTAGAAGCGCTTTACAGCACATCACTCAAATCTATTAGCGAACACGAAGTGCTTGAGGGCATTGTGGTTGGTATTACTTCTAAAGATGTGGTGGTAAACATTGGGTACAAATCAGACGGTGCTGTTGCATTATCAGAAATGCGTTACAACCCCGATTTGAAAATTGGCGATTCGTTAGAGGTTTACGTTGAAAACCAAGAAGACAAGTCGGGTCAATTAATTTTGAGCCACAAAAAAGCCCGTGCATTACGCAGCTGGGATAGGGTAAACGAAGCATTAGAAAGCCAAGAAATTATTAAAGGTTTTGTAAAATGCCGTACCAAAGGTGGTTTAATTGCCGATGTATTTGGCATTGAAGCATTTTTGCCAGGTTCGCAAATTGATGTGAAACCAATACGCGACTACGATGTTTATGTAGGAAAAATTATGGAATTTAAAGTTGTGAAAATCAACAAAGAATTTAAGAACGTAGTTGTTTCGCACAAAGCGCTTATTGAAGCTGAATTAGAGCAACAAAAAGTGGACATCATGAGCAAACTTGAAAAAGGACAAATTCTTGAAGGGGTTGTTAAAAATGTTACTTCTTATGGTGTATTTATGGACTTAGGAGGTGTTGATGGTTTAATACACATTACCGATTTAAGCTGGGGTCGCATAACGCATCCCGAAGAAATTGTACAATTAGATTCTAAAATAAACGTAGTAATTTTAGATTTTGATGACAATAAAAAACGTATTGCATTAGGTTTAAAACAACTTACACCGCACCCTTGGGATTCGCTTGACGCTAATTTGGCTGTTAACGACAAGGTAAAAGGTAAGGTAGTAGTAATTGCTGACTATGGCGCATTTATAGAAATTACGCCAGGTGTAGAAGGTTTATGTCACGTAAGTGAAATGAGCTGGAGTCAACACTTGCGTTCGGCACAAGATTTCTTAAAAGTAGGGCAAGAAGTAGAAGCTATGGTATTAACGCTTGACCGTGAAGACCGTAAAATGAGTTTAGGTATTAAGCAATTAACGCCTGACCCTTGGAGCCAAGTAATTACTAAATACCCTGTAGGTTCGCAACATACAGCTAAAGTGCGTAACTTCTCTAACTTCGGTATTTTTGTTGAGTTAGAAGAAGGCGTTGATGGTTTAATTCACATTTCTGATTTAAGCTGGAGCAAGAAAATAAAGCACCCATCGGAATTCTGTAAAATTGGCGATAGCATTGAAGTAAAAGTGTTAGAGGTTGATGGTGAAAGCCGTAAATTGAGCCTTGGCCACAAGCAGTTAGAAGAAAATCCGTGGGATGTTTTTGAAACTGTATTTACATTAGATTCTACACACCAAGGTACAATTGTAAGTATGAATGACAAAGGCGCAACCGTTGCTTTACCTTATGGTTTAGAGGCTTTTGCACCAATACGTCACTTAGTAAAAGAAGACAAAACTACTGCACGTGTTGAGGAAAGTTTAGATTTTAAAATTTTAGAATTTAACAAAGACAACAAGAAAATTTTAGTATCACACACACGCATACACGATGATGCAGTAGTAGCTGAAAAAGAAGGTGTAGAAAATACCAAGAAAACAGATGAGGCAAATGCTAAAAAGGCAGTTAAGAAAATGAAAGATTCATTAGAAAAAACTACCCTTGGCGACATTAGCGCATTGTCTGATTTGAAAGAATCGATGGACAAAAACAATAAATAATTAAGGTTATTTATTGCCAACAAAAGCGGCTGTTTCTTAATTGAAACAGCCGCTTTTTTAATTAGCTAGGAATAATAAAAACCAATTGATTTTATTCGACAAAAAAAATTAAATTCGCAGGATAATTTTTTGTTGATAATTTACAAACTACATAAATTAAGTTTGAATTTTCAAGAATAAACGGATAGCGGGCTTATATTTTCTTATAGGTCTTAAATGGTTATTTTTAAAGCTAAGTATTTTGGCATAAAAAACAATTTATTCGCAAGCACAAAATGAAGAATTTGTTGTTATTACAAAAGATATTATTTTTAAAAAATATAGAATTAAATTAGTTTGGGACAAATAAATTTTAAAATTTGTATCCACATAAAATCAAAAATTAACACATCAAAAATATGTTAGATTCAAAAATACCAGAAGGGCCATTGGCACAAAAATGGACCAAACACAAATCAACAATTAAGTTGGTAAACCCCGCTAACAAGCGCAAGTTAGACGTTATTATTATTGGTACAGGATTGGCTGGTGGTTCTGCCGCAGCAAGCCTTGCAGAGTTGGGCTACAACGTAAAAGTATTTTGTTTTCAGGATAGTCCCCGACGTGCACATAGCATTGCAGCACAAGGCGGAATTAACGCTGCAAAAAATTATAAAAATGATGGAGACAGTGTGAAACGATTGTTTGTTGATACCATAAAAGGTGGCGATTTTCGTGCCCGCGAAGGCAATGTGCATCGCTTGGCCGAAGTATCTGTAAATATTATTGACCAATGTGTGGCGCAAGGTGTACCATTTGCACGTGAATACGGCGGATTGCTTGATAACCGTTCATTTGGTGGTTCGCAAGTAAGCCGTACTTTTTATGCACGTGGCCAAACTGGACAACAACTTTTGCTGGGAGCATACTCAGCATTAGAGCGTCAGGTAGGCTTGGGTGCAGTAAAACAATTTACCCGACATGAAATGATGGACGTGGTGGTGGTTGACGGAAAAGCACGCGGAATTATTGCACGTAACTTGGTTACTGGCGAATTAGAACGCCACTTTGCACATGCTGTAGTGTTGGCTTCGGGCGGATATGGTAATGTATTTTTCTTGTCGACAAATGCCATGGGAAGCAATGTTACTGCGGCTTGGAAGGCATATAAAAGAGGTGCATTTTTCGCAAATCCGTGTTATACACAAATTCACCCAACGTGTATTCCTGTAAGTGGTGAGTACCAGAGTAAACTTACGTTGATGAGTGAAAGTTTGCGTAACGACGGGCGTGTGTGGGTTCCGAAGAAAAAAGAAGATAGTAAAAAACGCCCACAAGACATTGCAGAAGATGACCGTGATTATTATTTAGAACGTAAATACCCAAGCTATGGAAACCTTGCCCCGCGCGACATTGCAAGCCGCGCTGCAAAAGAAGCGTGCGATGATGGACGTGGTGTTGGTGAAAGCGGATTGGCAGTTTACTTAGATTTTTCGGCAGCTGTAAAACGATTAGGGAAAGATGTGGTAGAGGCGCGATACGGAAATTTATTTGACATGTACGCACACATTACAAACGAAAATCCTTACGAAGTGCCCATGCGTATTTACCCTGCCGTGCACTACACAATGGGTGGTACTTGGGTTGATTATAATTTGATGACAACTATACCGGGCCTATACGCAACTGGCGAAGCAAACTTTAGCGACCACGGTGCAAATCGTTTGGGCGCATCAGCATTAATGCAAGGTTTGGCCGATGGCTATTTTGTGTTGCCTTATACAATTGGCGATTACTTGGCTGGCGAAATTTTTACAAAACCAATACCAACCGACCATGCTGCGTTTGTAGAAGCAGAAAATAATGTGCGCGCAACTATCGAGAAATTACTTTCAATAAAAGGTACTCGCACAGTTGACGATTTTCATAAAGCATTAGGAAAAATAATGTGGGACTATTGCGGAATGGCGCGCAGCAAAGAAGGTTTGGCAAAAGCAAAAGTAATGCTTAATGAGTTACGTGAGGCATTTTGGAAAGATGTAAAAGTTAGTGGTAGTTCCGATGAAATGAATCCTGATTTAGAAAAAGCATGCAGAGTTGCCGACTTTATAGAACTGGGAGAATTGATGGTGTGTGATGCCTACAACCGTGATGAAAGCTGCGGCGGACATTACCGTGTAGAATATAACGAAGAGGGCGAAGCAAAACGCAATGATGAAGAATTTGCCTACGTTGCAGCATGGGAATTTAAAGGCGTTGGTGCAGAAGCAGTTTTACACAAAGAAGATTTAATATTTGAAGAAATTAAATTAGCAACAAGGAGCTATAAGTAATTGATTTGCAAATTTGAAAATGCTTGATTTGAAAAAGATAAAAAGTTTATGAAAGAGAATCACCTTACTTATTTTAAAGTGGAAAATTTCAAATGTTTCAATTCATTTGAAATGAATGATATTGGACAATTTAATTTGATTGTAGGGATAATAATGTAGGTAAAACAATCGTTTTGGAGGCGCTGTTAATTGAGCAATCAAATCATAGATACCTTAATGTTTTTAATACCCTCCTTAATAAAGTTTACAGTTTTACTGGTTATAAGTATAGTCCATTGTCCTATTTTACCAATCGTGAATCATAGTTCAAATCTGCCAATTGGTTTTATAAAAGACATGAAAATGAATTTGCTTTTCGTTTAATCGTAGAGTCTGATGTTGATAAAAAAAAAAATTGGCGTAGAGTTTCTTAATTTTGAATCAGGAGTTGTCCAAGGTAACCATCACACACTTATAGACACCGAAAACTTTAATAATAGTAAAGTTGAATTACCCTACTATTATTTCGGTAAGAATTATAGTCATGAAACAGTTGAATTTTACACAAAATTTATTCAAAGATTTAACGATAAAAAAGCTGGGTTAAAAGAATGCTTAAAAACACTGTTACCATTATTATTATCAATTGATATAAGTCTTGATGAAAATGATAGTCCTATTTTAATGACTTCTCAAAGTAATAGAAATGTAGCAGTTCCATTAACTTTTTTAGGAGACGGTGCAAAAAAATTATTCGGAATTCTTTCATTAATTATAGCGAATCCGAATGAAAGAGTGATGATTGACGAACTAGATAATGGCATTCATTACTCACGTTTAAACGACTTTTGGAAAACAATTATTAAAGCAGCAATTGACAACGATGTACAGCTTTTTATAACTACACACAGTAAAGAATGTTTGCAATATTTTAAAGAAGCATTAGAAGAAACAGAATTAGAGAAATACCAAAAAGATGCACGTTTATTTTTATTGAAGAAGGATAAGGGTGGAGATACGTTTGCAAAGACTATTTCATTTGAAGGATTGGCTCATTCTTTGGATTATGATAATGAACCTAGAGATTAATATTTATGGCTAATAAAGAAGTTAAAATATTTGTTGAAGGTAAATCTGATAAAGAATTTATTGAGGCTTTACTGTTGCTTTGGAAATTAAAAACGACGACATAACATTTGAGGTATTTGGTGGAAAAAACGAAACGTTGATTAGTGTTACTTTTCAATATTTGATTACCAAAGAAAACGGTATTAATTTAATAATACTTGATTTGGATAAAGAAGACGATAAAGATGATAGAACAGAAAGTATTATTCCCCTTGCAGAAAAATATGTTGAATTAAATGAAAACCAAATTTTCTTTATGCCTAAAAATGATGGAGAAACTAAAGGTAATTTAGAAGATTTAATACTATCAATAATCCCAAAAGAAAAACAGAAATTCTTTGCTTGTTTTGATGAATATAAAAATTGTGTGAGTGCTAAATTTGAAGCTGATAAAAACGTAAATCATAATAATTTTAACAATAAAGACGCAGTTCATCAGTATTTAGTATTGCACCTTACAAAAGAAGAAGAAATCACAAAGGAAAGCACACAAACTATGGAAGCGAAATAGTTACAACAAATATTCTGAGTGATTTAAACCATCCGAATTTACAACCTCTAATTAATTTTTTAAACTTACACCTACAAAGTAATAGGTAAAAAATAATTCCACCAATTCAACATTTAACTTACATTTGAATCTAAATTTTAAACAAAATGAAAATTCTAAAAAAAATATTACTTGTAATTGCAAGCTTAATTGGCATCATATTATTAACCGCTTTGTTTGTAAAAAGTGATTATGCCGTAGAACGTCAAATAGTTATAAACAAACCTAAACAAGCTGTTTTTGATTATGTGAAAATGCTCAAAAACCAAAACAATTACAGCAAATGGGCTACCATGGACCCAAACATGAAAAAAGAATTTAAAGGCACTGATGGCACAGTTGGTTTTGTTTCGGCTTGGGACAGCAACTCCAAAGATGTAGGCAAAGGCGAACAAGAAATTAAGAAAATTGATGAAGGCAATAGAATAGATACTGAAATAAGATTTATAAAACCTTTTGAATCAACTTCGCCATCCTATATGATTACCGAAAGTGCAACTGAAAATTCTACAACCGTAAAATGGGGCTTTAGTGGGCACATGCCTTACCCAATGAATATTATGTTATTAGCCATGGATATGGATAAAATGATTGGTGAAGATTTTAACACAGGGCTAAAAACTTTGAAAGTTATTTTAGAGAAGTAAACCTAAATATTTTTCAAAACCAAGGTGCATTATTGCATCGCCTTCATTAATTACTGGTTGATTATTTATACCAATAATAAAGCAATCTTCTGGTGCAATAAGCTTTAATTCACTCACTCCATAAGGGTCGGCAAGGGTGCCAATTTCATCACCTTTTTCTATAAAAACGCCATATTTTTTTGTGGTTCTAAACAAGCCCGAAATTTTTGCACGCACCCAAGTAGAACGTTCAATAATGATGGTTGTATTTTCGGGAACGGGTACATTAGTCATTTCCAATTTATTTAGCAAACGCAAACAACCTTGTATGCCCTCGTTTATGGCTTGTTTATTGAAACGCAACGACTCGCCACCTTCAAAAACCAATATAGACTTGCCACGCTTTTCGGCTTCCTTACGCAATGATTTTTCGCGATAACCAGAATTAATTAAAAAAGATGCGCCAAATTTATTGGCAATATCAATGTTGGCAGCATTTTCAAAAACACAACGCAACTGTGGATAATTATTTATTTTTGCACCACCTGTATGAAAATCAATACCAAAATCTATTTGCGGTATTACTTCTTTTATTAAATCATAGGCAATACGGCTGCCCAAAGAACCTGCACGTGAGCCTGGAAAACAACGGTTCAAATCTTTTTCGTCGGGCAAGTCGCGGCTACCATTTATAAACGAAATAACATTTAATATTGGAATAATAATTATTGTACCTCGCAGTGGAGCTTTTATTTCGGGCATGCGCAAGAGGTTGCGCAATGTTTCAATTCCATTTATTTCATCACCGTGCATCCCAGCTTGTAGTAATACTACTGGCCCTGGGTTTACACTTCGCATTACAAACATTGGTATATCAATATTGGTGCGCGATGCCAACTGATAAGTATTTAAAATTATTTCTTGGCTTTGACCCGGAAAAATTTTGTATTTGTTTATCTTTATTGCAGCCATGATTATTTATTTGTTTTCAAAAATGAATAATTTTTTTGATTAATTGTAAGTTTAATAATCTGAGAAATTACTATGTGTACTTTTGCTTCATTTACCACATTTCAGAACTAATAATAACCAATTTTAATTTTAAGGATGTACCAAGATATTACACAACCATTTAACCTAAGTTACTGGGAGCATCAACAGTTTTTTAGCAAAGTAGATGTACTAATAATTGGAGCTGGTATTGTTGGGCTAAATGCAGCACTGCAAATAAAAAAGAAACACAAACTTGCGAACGTTTTGGTACTTGAACGCGGAATACTACCCTATGGCGCAAGCACTAAAAATGCTGGATTTGCTTGTTTTGGTAGCGCATCCGAAATAATTGCAGACATTAAAAGTAACAATGAAACAGAGGTACTCGAAACTATAAAAATGCGGGTTGAAGGTTTAGAAAATTTAAAAAAAATTGTAGGCATAAAAAGCATGAACTATCAAAATGTAGGCGGTTACGAATTATTTTTTGACTCAAATAAATTTGATGTAATGCAAACACAATTGCCCTATTTGAATATGTTGTACAAAAACTTTTTCGGCGTGAAAAATGTTTGGAGTATTGCCTCAAATAAAACAAAAAAATTTGGTTTTAATAATGTAGCAGGCATGTTGTTTAACAATGCCGAAGGTGCTATAAACACTGGCAAAATGATGGATGTTCTTTACAAATTATCAATTGCCGCTGGTGTGAAAATTTTAAACAATATGTATGTTGACAATATTGAACAAAATGCAAAATCTGTAGCCGTTTTTGTGAACGGTGGCTTTAAAATTTGTGCCAATAAATTAATTGTTACCACCAATGGTTTTGCACAACAACTATTGGGTAATGTTGATGTAAAACCAGCACGCGCGCAAGTATTGGTAACAAGCCCAATTCAAAATTTAAAAATAAAAGGAACATTTCATTTTGAAGAAGGCTATTATTATTTTAGAAACATAGACAATCGCATTTTGTTTGGAGGTGCGCGCAACCAAGATATTGCTGGCGAAACAACAACTGAATTTGGCATAACTGAAACCATACAATCAAACTTAAAACACTATTTACAAAATGTAATATTGCCAAATACTGAGTACAAAATTGAAAATACTTGGAGTGGAATAATGGGTGTAGGCAACAATAAAAAGCCAATAATAAAGGCTGTAAGTAGCAATATTTTTTGTGCAGTTAAAATGGGCGGAATGGGCGTTGCCATTGGTAGTTTGGCCGGAAAGCAAGTGGCTGATTTAGCAATGATGTAATCCTGTTTTTTTAATTTGAAATTCATTAAATATTTTATCCTAAATTTATATGACACTTTAGCCGAACATCAGCAACTTTAATTTGTAGTTTTACCACCCAATTTTATTTATGATTGAACTTAAAAACATAAAAAAATCTTATACCATTGCCAACAATAGCATGCCAGTTTTAAAAGGGCTTAACCTCAAAATTGAATCTGGCGAATTGGTTTCCATAATGGGTTCGTCGGGCTCTGGTAAGTCCACACTGCTTAATATACTTGGCATTTTAGACAATTATGATGAAGGAGAATATTTATTGAACAACACATTGATAAAAAATTTATCGGAAAATAAAGCCGCACATTATCGTAATAAAATGGTGGGTTTTGTATTTCAATCTTTCAATTTAATATCATACAAAAATGCTTTAGAAAATATTGCCTTGCCCTTGTATTATCAAAAGGTGAGCCGCAAAAAGAGAAACTTATTGGCTGCTGAATATTTAGAAAAAGTAGGTTTGTTACCTTGGGCAAATCACCTGCCAAGTGAATTAAGCGGCGGGCAAAAACAACGCATAGCAATAGCGCGCGCACTTATTGCAAACCCCGCCATTATACTTGCCGATGAGCCTACTGGTGCGCTTGACACACAAACATCGGTTGAAGTTATGGACTTAATAAAAGATGTAAATAAGCAAGGAATTACAGTAGTAATTGTTACGCACGAAAACGACATTGCTGCAATGACACAGCGCACTATACGCCTCAAGGATGGTTTAATAGTTTAAAGTATGAGCATTAAAAAACAAATAGCAATTTTTGCATCGGGTGGTGGCAGTAATGCAAGCAAAATTATTGAAAAATCTAAAAAACAAGAGTTAGCATTTACAGTTAAACTTATTATTTATAATAATAAAAATGCTGGTGTAAAAAACATTGCGCATAATTTTGGTGTGCCTTGTTTTTACTGGACAAATAACGCAATACAAAACACAGAAAATCTAATTTATTTTTTGCAAAAAAACAATATCGACGTGATAATTTTAGCGGGTTTTCTTAGCAAAATTGACAAGAAATTAGTTGAGAAATTTCCTAAGAAAATTATAAATATACACCCAGCTTTGTTGCCAAATTTTGGTGGCAAAGGCATGTACGGTAAGTATGTGCACGAAGCTGTTATTGCATCACAAGCACAAGAAAGCGGTATAACTATTCATTATGTGAATGAGGATTATGATGATGGAAATATAATTGCACAATATAAATGTGCAGTTGTAAATGACGACACCCCTGAAACTTTACAACATAAAGTTCTGCAATTAGAACACGCACATTTTTATAAAGAAATTAATAATATTTGTTCAAAAATAAATTAGTATGGTATCAATAATAATGGGCAGTCAATCAGATTTGTCAATCATGCGCGAAGCCGAAAATATTTTAAAGAAGCTGGGTGTCGGGTATGAAATTTCAATAGTATCGGCACATCGAACGCCGCAATTAATGTTTGACTTTGCAAGCAATGCAAAACAACGTGGCGTACAAGTAATTATTGCTGGTGCGGGAGGCGCGGCTCATTTACCAGGCATGGTAGCCTCATTAACTATATTGCCCGTAATTGGTGTACCCATAAAATCAAGCAATTCTATTGATGGTTGGGATAGCATGCTTAGTATTTTGCAAATGCCAAATGGCGTGCCAGTGGCAACCGTTGCACTTAATGCTGCACAAAATGCTGGCATTTTAGCTGCACAAATTATTGCATTAAACAATACTGATGTATCAAATAAATTAGTTGAATTTAAAACAGAACTTCAAGAAAAAGTAATGCAACAAAGAGAAGAAATGAAATAGTATTATCATTTTTAAGAATTACAGAAATGGCAAAACCAAAAACAGATATTACAGACAAGAAAATACTTAACTTATTGGCCAACGATGCTCAAAAACAATATGCCGAAATTGGCGAAAAAGTTTTTGTATCGCCTGCAACGGTACATGTGCGCATTAAAAAACTAAAACGCGATGGTATTATAAAACATGCGCAAACAGTAATTGACTATACAAAACTAGGTTATGACCTTACCGCATTTATTGGAATTTACCTTATGCAAAGTGATATGTATGACGCTGTAGTAAAAGATTTGAAAAAAATTAATGAAGTTGTATCGTGCCATTATACAACCGGCAATTATAGTTTATTGATAAAAATAATGTGTAAAGACACTGAGCATCTTCGAAAAACATTACATGACCGCATACAAAAAGTAAAAGGAATAAGCCGCACCGAAACGATGATTGCACTTGAAGAAAGTATAAACCGTGTACTTAAAATTGACGAGACTGATTAATTTTATTTCTTTCGCAACATGATTACAGTTATTGATTACGGCGTTGGCAATTTAGGTTCTATAATAAATATGTTTCGCAAGATTGGCGTTGATGCTAAACTTACCAATAACGCACAAGATATTATTGAAGCCGAAAAATTGCTATTACCAGGCGTTGGCTCTTTTGATTATGGCATGCAAATGCTTAACAATAGTGGATATATTCCTTTATTAAAAACAAAAGTATTGGAACAAAAAACGCCTATTTTAGGAATATGCTTAGGCATGCAACTTTTAAGCAAACGCAGCGATGAAGGCACTAGCAAAGGTTTAGGTTTTATTGATGCCGAAACTGTAAAGTTTAATGTGGATACCAATATTTATAAAGTGCCTCACATGGGTTGGGCAGAAGTTGTAAATAAAAAAATGTCTAAATTATTTAATGACATGTATGATGAGCCCCGTTTTTATTTTGTGCACTCATATCACATGAAGTGCAACGATACCCAAGATGTGTTGTTAACAGCAAATTACGGTTATGAGTTTGTGTGTGGAATAGAAAAAGATAATATTTATGGTGTGCAATTTCACCCCGAAAAAAGCCATAAGTTTGGTATGAAATTATTAGAGAATTTCGCAAAAATTTAATTTACACAACACCTGAAATAAGTTAATTATTAGCACTAAAAAAGTACATATTGTTTCGTTTGACATTCCATTTCCTGCCAATTATGGTGGTGTTATTGACGTATATTACAAATTAAAAGAATTGCATAATCAAGGTGTAAAAATCACCTTGCATTGCTTTGAATATGGGCGTAAACATGCAAAAGAGTTAGAGCAGTTTTGTGAAAAAATATTTTATTACAAGCGTAATTTAAGTTTTATTAATCTGCTTAAAACAACACCGTTTATTGTAAACACACGAAGTAGTAGCGAATTGTTGAAAAATTTATTATTAGATGATGCCCCAATAATTTTTGAAGGATTGCACAGCTGCTTTTTTTTGGAACATACCGCATTAGAAAACAGAAATAAAATTGTTCGTACGCATAACATTGAACATGACTATTACAATAATTTGTCAAAAGTAGAAACCAAGTTTTTCCAGAAAATTTATTTGCGTATAGAAGCAAGAAAGCTAATGCGTTTTGAATCTGTTTTAATGCACGCACAGCACATTGCAGCAATATCGAAAAACGATGAATTGCATTTTAAATTGCAAAATAGTAATGTAGAAACCATATCTGCTTTTCATCAAAATACTCAAATAAATTGTATTGAAGGCAAGGGAAAGTTCGTTTTATACCACGGCAACTTATCGGTTTCAGAAAACTACAATGCGGCTATTTTTTTGGTAGAGAATGTTTTTTGTAAATTACAAATACCTTTTGTTATTGCAGGGAATAATGCGCCTCAAGTATTAAAAAACTGTGTGTCAAAATATCCAACCATTTCTATAAAAGAAAATTTAAGTACAGAACAAATAATTGATTTGGTGCAACAAGCACAAATAAATATTTTAATTACTCAACAAGCAACAGGCATAAAATTAAAATTATTGGCTGCATTGTACAACGGCAGACATTGTGTTGTTAATAGTCAAATGGTTAATAACACTGGCTTAGAAGGTTTTTGCCATATTGGAAGCACCACTGACGAATTGAAAAATTTGTTAGTAAAATATTTCGCGCAATCATTTACAAAACACGATATTGAATTTAGAAAAACCTTGGAAAATAGTTTTTTCTCAAATAAAATAAACGTAGAAAAGTTATTGAAATTGTTGAAATAGATTTCATTATTCATTTCAGTTTTAGATAATAAGCAGTTTTAAAAATTAGAAGCACAAATTTTATGAACATGATTCCTCTTTAGCGAGGAAAACTATTTATCCATTATGATTCTTACCATTTCGCCATATTACAAAATGTTTTAGATGTCATTGCAATAGCTACCAAAGTCGCAACACGCACTTACATTATTGCAAAAAAACAGTGCTATTATTCGGAAAATAGCACATAATCCTATTTTCAATTATTTAACTTGCATAGCTTACTGGTTTTATTGTAACACCTCAAAGTTATTACACATTTATTAACCAAACTTTTTAGTTTTTACAATTGAAACTTTCAACTTTGCGTTTCTTAAAGATTGTAACCTTATTAACTTTAAATTTTCTATTAAATACATTACACAAATAAAATATGTTCACTAACGATGTTGAGGCCGTTGAGGCTTTTGGTAAAAAATACAAACAATTAAATGCCGAAATTGGCAAAGTAATTATTGGTCAAGAGCACATTGTGCGCGATGTGGTAACTGGCATTTTTAGCCGTGGGCACTGCCTTTTGGTAGGAGTGCCAGGCTTAGCAAAAACTTTATTGGTTAATACCATTGCACAAGCATTGGGTTTAAATTTTAGTAGAATTCAGTTTACACCCGATTTGATGCCGAGTGATATTACTGGTTCTGAAATTTTGGATGAAGCCAAAAATTTTAAATTTATAAAAGGACCTTTGTTTTCAAACATTGTGTTGGCCGATGAAATAAACCGTACGCCACCAAAAACACAGGCGGCGTTGCTTGAAGCTATGCAAGAAAAAAGAATTACTGTAGCAGGTAAAACGTATGAATTAGGCAATCCATTTTTTGTATTGGCAACCCAAAATCCAATAGAGCAAGAAGGCACATATCCTTTGCCAGAGGCTCAGTTAGATAGGTTTATGTTTAATATTTGGTTAGATTATCCTACCTACGAACAAGAATTAGCCATTGTAAAAGCAACCACAAATGATAGCAAAGTTACTTTGCAAAATGTATTAAGTGCTGAGGAAATATTATATTTTCAAAACTTGGTGCGCCGTATTCCTGTGCCTGATAATGTAATGGAATATGCTGTGAAGTTGAGTATAAAAACACGCCCTACTTCAGACCTTGCACCAGCAATTGTAAAAAATTATTTGAGCTGGGGTGCTGGCCCACGCGCTTCGCAATACTTGGTGATTGGTGCAAAATGTAATGCACTTATCAATGGTAAATTTTCGCCTGATATTGAAGATGTACGTGCGGTTGCAAAAGCCGTGTTGCGCCATCGTATTGTGAGAAATTATAAAGCTGAAGCAGAGGGTTATTCGGTTGAAAAAATTATTGAAGAATTATTGTAAACAGACATTTTTCAAATTCTTTGATATCTTGTTGTTGAATAAATTTTTACCAAATTAATATTACGAACTTTTTTATTGCGGTATTTAAAAATAGAACAGTTGAGTAAATATTAATATTATTTTTGCATACAATTTTACTTTAATGGCTAAAAAATATTTTTCGATTTTTGTATTACTTATCATTGCTAATGTTGCTGTAGCGCAGCAAGAGTGGAGCTTACAACAGTGCATAGACTATGCTTTGAAAAATAATTTTAATGTAAAGCAAAGTAATTTGCAAGTGCAACAAGCCAATAGTAATTTAGAGCAAAGTAAATTTTCGGTACTGCCAAGTGTTAATGGCACCATCAGTAATTATTATAATATCGGAAAACGTATTGACCCTTTTACCAACAAATTTGCCAATAGTCAAGTGCGCAGCGACAACTATTCTATCAATGCAAATCTCACTCTTTTTAATGGTTTGCAGCAGTACAATACAATCAAACAAAATCAGCAATACATTGAGGCATCAAAGCTTGACGCAGATGCAAACACGCAGAATTTAATATTGAATATTGCGTCGGCATATCTAAATATTTTGTTTGCACAGGAGCAATTGGTAGCTGCAAAAAACCAAGTTGACATTACCCAACAACAAGAAATACACACACAAAAATTAATAGATGCAGGCGCTGCCGCCAAAAATATTTTGTTGGATATACAATCACAATTAGCCAATGAAGAGTTGCAAATTGTAAATGCCCAAAACACTTTAGACCTTGCCTATCTTAGCCTTGCGCTATTATTAGACATTCAAAATAATGAAAATATAAGCATACAAAAACCTAATTTGCCAGAGCCAAATTTTAATGATGAAATTGCAAATGTAGATGTTGCTATAGGTTTTGCTACTAATAATCAACCAGCTTTAAAAGCGGCAGAAGTGAGAGCAAGAGCCGCATATACTTCTATCGAAATTGCAAAAGGGGCAGTGCTGCCTTCATTGAGTTTGGGTGGTAGTTATGGCACTGGTTTTTCTGGTTTGGCCACTACGCCTTTTGGTCAAACAACCTTTACACAAACAATAGGGCAAACTTTATTGACAAATGAAGATGTTATTTACACTCAAGTAGTTCCTGAAGGTTACAAAACAACTCCCTATGGTAAACAGTTAAATAGCAATGTAAATAAGAGTTTTGGCGTACAATTAAGCATCCCTATTTTTAATGGCTTTCAGGTAAAAAACCAAATACAACGAGCCAAAATAAACTATGAAAACGCGAAGCTAAATACATCAATTGCCAAGCGCGATATTGTTAGAATTGTAAAGCAATCTTATGCTGATGCGGTGGCAGCAATCAAAAAATATAAAGCAACCCAAAAGTCGGTTAACGCTTTGCAAGCCTCATTTAAAAATACCGAAACGCGCTTTAATTTAGGAGTAGTGAATACGTTTGAGTTCAATGATTCGAAAAATAAAATTGCAAAAGCAAACATTGATTTAATACAAGCAAAATATGATTATTATTTCAAACTTAAAGTGTTAGAGTTTTATCAAGGAAAACCAATAACATTATAAAAAAACAATTAGCTTTTTTCATTTTCGATGTCATTTAAAATAATCGCAATTAATACTTAAACAAATTTGAAACTACATAATTTTATAACCGTCAACTTGCTTTTTGTTGCCTCAAGTCTCTTATTTTCAAACTGTCGAACAACCAAAAAAGCATCAAAAATAAGTGAAACAAAAAAGTTAGTAGAAACATTGCCTATTGACGATAAAGCAACGCCAATAATTGACCACCTCAGTGCGCGTGTGCTTAGCAATAGGCTAATTAATAATCAATTTAATTTTGTGTGGCTGAACACTAAATTTTCGGCAAGTACCAATGTTGACGGTAAAACCAATAGTTTTAATGCAAGCTTGCGTTGCCGAAAAGATAGCGCACTTTGGATTTCAATTTCGCTGTTCGGCATTGAAGGTGCAAGGTTACTTGCCACATGCGATAGCGTAAAATTTATTGACCGTGTAAACAATAAATATTTCATGGGCAATTACTCTTTTTTGAGCAAAGCAATTAATACCGAAATAGATTTTGAAATGCTACAATCAGTGCTCATTGGCAATAGTGTTGATTTTTATGATGATGATAAACTGCGTACTTATATTGAAGAGGGAAACCAAGTATTGAGCACTACACGCAAGCGAAAATTAAAGAAAGTATTGAACAATACCCCCGAAGAAAATTTATTGAAAGAGTTGGTACAGCGTATTTGGTTAGACGCTTCAACTTACAAAATAAAAAAGAATATTATAAACGACTTTAATACCAACCGTACTTTTGAAGGTAACTACAGTAATTTTCATTTGGTTGATTCTTTATTATTTCCATTCACCGCTAACTTTGTAATTAAAGCAATACGCGAAATGCGGGTTGATATAAATTATTCTAAGGTAGAAATAAACAATGTGCAACAAATGCCCTTTACAATTCCTGCCAAGTATGAGCCTATGAAAGAAGACTAGTTTTTTTATTGTGGTTTTGTTTATTTTCAATAGGGTCTAATATAAATATTTGATTATTTTTGACATCTAAAGAAATTTTATTTACCAAGTTCAATGAAATATTTACTAATTAAAATAGTTGCATTTACCTTCTTCTTCAGTTTTTTATCGCTGGGCGTTTCGGCGCAAGAATCAATTATGTTTGCTAACAATCAAATGCGCGAAACAAAAAAACTAAACGCTATAGCCGAAGAACCTAACTATACTTTGATGGCTCAAAGAGATGCACGTAAATATTTTAGTGTAAAAAAACCTTTGTGGACAGGTATTGTTTGTGGTTTTATACCAGTGGTTGGTTGGGTGGCTGCGCCTATTATTGCAGTTACGCATAAGCTCGAAGACCAACAAATGTGGAATCCGGCAAACAATAATAACCACCTTCGCGAAAGCAATAGCACTTACAAAGAAGCATACAGAAAATATTGCGTAAAAAAGCGTTCAAAAAATTTTGTATTTGGATTTGGTGTTAGCTTGGCAAGCCTCGCTGGTTATTACTTAGCAACAAATGCTGAGTATATAAAATAGAGTTTCAAGATTCATTCAATACAAGCTATTCCAGATTTACATTTTCCCAAAAAAACATTTCAATATTTTGAGAGTTTTATTCCTTTTTGTTTTGATATTCCTTGCCAATAAAATCTATTCGCAGCAGCCAAAACAAATAGAGATTATTAATGCCAATACTTTACAATTTGACGAAAACATTGGCAATGGCGCCAAACGATTGTTGGGCGATGTTCAGTTTAAACATGAGAATGCGCTAATGTTTTGCGACAGTGCATATTACTACGACACCAATAAAATAGACGCTTTCGGGAATGTAAAAATAAAACAAGGCGATACGCTTAGCCTTATCGGCGATGTTTTATATTACGATGGAAATACAAAAAAAGCCATCATAAAAAACAATATTGTAATGCAAGATGCAACCATGAAACTAACAACTCAAATTCTTAATTATGATTTGAATACGGGCATTGCAGATTACAATGGCGGCGGAAAAATTATTAATAAAAAAACAACCCTTACAAGTAAATATGGATACTATTATTCTAAACAGAAAAATTTATTTTTTAAAGAAAATGTAAAATTAGTTACTGACGATTATACCATTAACTGTGATACGTTGAAGCACAATACACAAACCGAAATATCATATTTTAGAGGGCCTACAACCATAGTTAGCAAAGCAAATACTATCTATTGCGAAAATGGTTGGTACAACAACAAAGCCGACAAAGCGCAATTTAATAAACACGCTTATTTTAAAGGAAAAACAAATACACTAAGTGGCGATAGCTTGTATTACGACAGGGTTTTGGGGTATGGAAAAGCAATTTGCTACGTAACACTTTTGGATACTGTTGAGAAAATTATTTTGAAAGGACACCTTGCTGAAGTATTTGAAAAAGACGACTATTCATACGTTACAGATGAAGCGCTGCTGATGAATTATACAAAAACGGACACGCTGTTTTTACATGCAGACACCTTAATTGCAACTTACGATACTACTTTTTTTGGCGCAAAGAAAAAATTATTTCCTAGGAAATTAGACTTAAGAACGCCCGAAAAAACTAAGAAAAAATCAAGTGAAAATCAAAAGATAGTTGTGCCATTTAAACCAGATAATTTAGCGTTAGAAAAAGCAAAAAGCGATTCGATTTATTTAGATAGTTTACGTGAGAAACATAGATTAATAAAGGCTTTTAGAGGCGTTCGTTTTTTTAGAAAAGATTTGCAAGCACAATGCGATTCGATGGCAATGACTGCCGTTGACTCTCTCATAAAATTATACAAAAAACCAATTTTGTGGAGTGAAGCAAACCAGCTAACTGCCGATGAAATTAATATTACTTTTTTTGAAGGAAATGTGTATCGCATGAAATTGAAAAACAGTGCATTTATTATTTCGCGCACCGATAGTTTAAGGTACAATCAAATAAAAGGGAAAAACATGTTTGGTTATTTTATTAAAAATGATTTACACAAAATAAATGTGGTGGGCAACGGACAAACAAATTATTGGATTGCTGATGAAAAAAAACAACTAATTGGCGCAAACCACGCCGAATGTAGCAGTATGATAATTATGCTAAACGATGGTGCTGTAAAAAAACTTTCTTTGCTTAATAAGCCAGATGCTATTTTGAAACCGGTAAAAAATTTAGACCCATCGTCGCAACTATTAGAGGGTTTTGAGTGGTTAAATTCACTACGCCCAAAAACTCCGCTTGATGTAATGAAAAGGTAAAAATTAACTTTTCTAATTCACATACTTGAACAGTTATTAAAATGCTGCTCTCAACTGCACACCGCCATTGTGAATCATTTTTGATGTTTCCGATTTGCGGCCATCATAAGTAATACTCAATTGCAAATTACTATTCAATAATTGTTGATAAGACAAATTCCAAATAAAATTCTTACCATTTTGTAAAGCTTCTAACATTTCAAATGCAATTGGCGAATTAACATCGGCATTTGAATTAATAATAGACATTGAAAATTTTGCTTTTAGGCTACTTTTGCCACTTACATTGTACTTTGTGTCAATTGCAATTGTGTTAAAAGTGGCTTGCGCTTTATTTTCAACAAGCACATTGCTTTTATTTTTGTATGTATAATTTATAGAAGTTCTAAATGCTACTGTAGGCTGAAAAATAATTGTAGGCGTTAAAGTATAATATACAATCCTAAAATTTCGGTTGCTAAAAAACTGAGAAATATTGTTTTTCACACCCTTTTCTGCATCAAAGGTTATAGAAAATTTGTTACTGATGGCACACCTAATTTTTGAACTATGTTGTTGCAATTTTCTTTCTTCAAAACCATTAATTAATAAGTTGCGTAATGTGTTGTCAACATAAGTATATTCAACTGCAAACACTGCATTGTTGCGGTTTATTGCAATTGTGTTCCTGAAGTTTGTAGCAGCAGAAATCAATGCACTATCATTGCTATTATTTAGTGGATTAAGTACGTTATTACTAAATTTTCCGCCTGTCTTTTTATCGGTTCTAAATACAGTTTGGTTATAAACTTTTGAAGCCAATTTTTTTATTTTATTGGTGCTATTTCCCCACAAATTATTCGGACTAATTGTTAGCACTTGGTTAAATTGGTTGTTGTATATTTTTATAAACTGATTGGTAGGCGTAAACACCTTCAAATATTTTGCTTTGTCTTTGAACACTGCAATTTCAAATTCGTTTAGCTCCCTTATTCCATTGTCATTATAGTCGTTCCAAGTGTAGATGCCTTGCCCTGCTGCCACCTCAACAAAGCTGTATTCTTTTTTTGTTTCTAAACCACTGCCAAATTCATAAAAGCTGCTAGCCACAATTGCGTTCTTAAAAAACTGTAATGTAGCTTCTTCCCTTGTTAGCAATGTATTTTCTGGGCGAATAGTTGTTAGTAGTGTATCAATTATTTTTAGTTGACGGTAACTTATAGTGCTCTTAAATTGTTGGTGTTTTTTAGTATTAAACCCAAACTCATTTTGTATAGTTTGGGCTTGTGCTACTTGCGTGAATAAATTGTTTTTTACATTCCAATCTTTACGGTTTATATATTTTGTTTTAAACCATTTACTTGCCGTATCTATTGTGTTTGCGAAGGCTTGCCACTCAAAAAAATTAGTGTTTGAGGTTAAAGCATCTGTATTTTTTGTAATAAACCTGTTGCGTTCTTGTTCTTCGCTTGCACCTATACTCACGCTATTTTTTATTGATTTTTTTAGCAAAAGTTTATGTCTCAAAAAATCGCTTTTCAATAAATTTGTATTGGCGTTAAGTAAACTAGCATTGCCTAAAATGGTATATTTTTTCTTGCTAATATTGGTAGTAATATTGTGACGCAAACCAGAATAATAATTTTGTTCTACAAACGAATTTAATGTGTAAGAAATATTGCCAATTTCAGTTTTTTGTAATACTATATTTGCCGATGAAATATGCTGCGCCCCTTTTACTATGTGGCTTGCCGAATTCCAATCACGGTCAAACTCTACTTGTCTAAAACGTTCTATAGCTGTAAAGTTTTGAGCCACAAATTCATAATTAAGTTTTGATTTTAATATCCATTTTGAAGTATCTCTTATACTTAAAACATTATTGTTTTTCCAAAATGTTTTTATGCCTACACCATTGTCATTTTGTGTATCTATTGTCGAAAATGTATTTATATCGTTGTGTGAAATTGCAGTTTCAAAACCAACAGAATTGTTACTATTTATTGCTTGATTAATACCTGCCACAAACATTGTTTTTTGCTTAGGCGTAACTAGTAAAATAACAGGTTCAAATTGTCCTTGCGCTACGCCATTTATTGGCGCAATCCATTTATAAACCTTGCCATTTGCGCTACTTTGCGTTTGCACATAGCTGCCTTTACCAATACCAACATCACTAAACGTTAAACGATATTTTGCATTTTCTGCCTTGGTGCTATACCTGTAAATATTGTACTTCGAGGCAACTATTATTGTATCTAAATTTTCGTACAAAATTTTTGAAGCATCATATTCAACGGTATCTACGCTTATATCAACTGCCTCTTGAATACTATCGCCGGCTAGTTCTAAAATTTGTTTTTGCCTATCGTTTAATGTTTGTAAAAGTGGTTTTTTTTTATTGTCTTGTTCATTGTAAACATCAAAATAAACTGTAGTTTTTTTTGATAAAAATGATGCACCAAATTGGGTAACACTTCGCGCAAAGTTTTTGTCGCTGTACTGAAACTCAACAAACAAACGCCTGTCTTTGGTTATTTGTCTCTTTGGCATAAATCGTATTTGTGATGAATTATAGTCAATTACATAATCATATTCCAATCCACGTTTAAGTAAAACACCATCCATAAAAACACGTTCGCTGCCCGAAAGTACTATTACAAACAATTCGTTATCAGCACCGCGCAATTGATATGGCCCTTGGTTTCCTTCGGTAATTGGCAATTGATACCGGTGAAATTTTCCGCGCGAAACAGCAGCAGCAGCAGTAATATTTACTATTTTATTTGTATCCTTTTTTAACTTTGTAATATTGCTAAACATTGCACCTTGGCTGCGTTTGTTGTAAACCGAAAAATAAGAAAGGGCTGGTTTGTATAAAGTATAATCGCCAACAGTTAATTTATTTTTGTCATCAAATAGTTGAATAAAAACTTTGTCAAAGTCTTGCAATTGCTGTGTGTTTCCATCAGGCTGAATAGGAATATTGTCGTCAGCAATAGCTGCCAAAATATTTATACGTTCGCTTAGTTTGCCGTTCAACTGCAAATTTAATTGTGAGTTTACTACAATATCTTGGTTGTTGCCAAAGTTAATTCCACGCGCAATACTTCCATTTTTATTTAGCTTATCAGTATATAAAAAATCGTTTTTCTTTTGGTTTGGATTATATGCAAATTCATTAAAAAAGTAAGGACTTGGATTTTCTATCAGCTTATAATCCTTGTGAAAATAAGGCCTTGTAAGCAATTGAGGAAATGTTGCATAACTGCAAACTAAAGTGTCAATTTTTGTTTTATCAAGTTTTTTAAGAATGATTTTTGCATTTGCAAAGTCAAATTTTAGGTTGCTTGTATCGGTAATATTATTCAGTATTTTAAAGGATGACGGCACAATAGTAAGTGTATCAATTACAACAGTATCATTACTTAAAACAATGGTTTTAGTAATTGTTTTTGAATAGAAATTTTGCTGCGCTATTAAGCACAGTGGGAGCATAAATAATACTATTACAAAATTTATTTTCAATTTACGAATTAGAAAGAACGCAAAATAGAAAGTGTTATTGCATATTGGATAATGAATTTGTAAAAATAGGTTTTTTCAAAGTGTAGTTAGTCCACAAATTTGTTGTTCTTTATTTAGATACAATGCAAAATTGCAAAAATAATTTTGTCTAAATTCTGGAGTGCTACTTTAAATCCATGGAAATTTCTAATATGCCCTTGCAAACACAACCCTTTGCGTGCTTGGGTTTCCGCTATAAATACACACACCATTTTCTAATGGATTGTCTAACGGAATGCAACGGATGGTTGCTTTGGTTTCTTCCTTTATTTTTAGTTCTGTTTCGCTAGTGCCATCCCAATGCGCATACACAAAACCGCCTTTGTCTAAAGCTGTTTTAAAGTCATCATAAGTATCTACTTGGTGTGTATTGTTTTCGCGAAAAGCCAATGCTTTGTCGTATAGGTTTTGTTGTATTTGTTCAAGTACATGTTCCACTTTTGCAGCAATATCAATTTGCGAAAGGGTTTCTTTTTCTTTGGTGTCGCGGCGCGCAATTTCAATGGTATTGTTTTCTAAATCTCGGCCACCCATTGCAAGTCGCACTGGTACACCTTTTAATTCGTATTCTGCAAATTTAAAACCAGGGCGTTGCGTATCGCGGTTGTCGTATTTTACACGAATATTTTTGGCTTCTAATTCTTTCTTAATTTTTGTAACCGCTTCGTTTATTTTTTGCAGTTGTTCATCGCCTTTGTAAATAGGCACTATTACCACTTGGTATGGTGCTAATTTTGGTGGAATTACCAAGCCTGCATCATCGCTGTGGGCCATAACCAATGCGCCCATCAGGCGTGTGCTTACACCCCACGATGTAGCCCAAACAAATTCTTGTTTACCTTCTTTGTTTGCAAATTTTACATCAAAAGCTTTCGCGAAATTTTGTCCTAAAAAGTGAGATGTACCAGCTTGTAACGCTTTGCCATCCTGCATCATAGCCTCAATACAAAAAGTATCTAACGCACCAGCAAAACGTTCGTTGGCAGTTTTGCGGCCTTTGAGCACGGGCAAAGCCATAAAATTTTCAGCAAAATCGGCATATACATTTAGCATTTGTTCGGTTTCTGCAATAGCTTCTTCTGCTGTGGCGTGTGCTGTGTGCCCTTCTTGCCAAAGAAATTCAGTAGTGCGCAAAAATAAACGGGTGCGCATTTCCCAACGCACCACATTTGCCCACTGATTTATTAAAAGTGGCAAGTCGCGGTAGCTTTCTATCCAACCTTTGTAGGTGCTCCAAATAATGGTTTCGGATGTTGGGCGCACAATTAATTCTTCTTCTAATTTTGCAGTTTCATCCACAACGATAGTTCCGTCGGGTGCAGTTTTTAAGCGGTAATGCGTAACAACGGCGCACTCTTTAGCAAAACCATCAACGTGTGATGCTTCTTTGCTAAAAAAACTTTTAGGTATAAATAGCGGAAAGTAAGCATTTTCATGCCCCGTATCTTTAAACATTTTATCTAAAGCGGCTTGCATTTTTTCCCAAATAGAATAGCCATAAGGCTTAATAACCATGCAGCCACGCACCGCCGAATTCTCAGCCAAATCAGCCTTTACAACCAAGTCGTTGTACCATTTGCTATAATCATTTTCCTTACTTGTAACACCCTTATTTGTTAAATCTTTTGCCATTATTTTATGTTTGGTATAGTTATTGTTTTGTGCCGAAATCAATATAGATTTTCAGATTTCAAAAGTATCTAAAATCTAAAAATAGAAAAGTTTAAATAACAATTAAATCACAATAAAATGAAAACAATTTTTCAAATTATTATTTTGGCAACAGCAATAACAGCAGTATCTTGCAATAGCGCCAAGCAAGCCACCACTAGTAATGACGATGTTTATTACTCAACAAAAGATAAACCACAAACGGTTTATGTGCAACCAACAACTACCAATCAAACGCAGCCGCAACAGCAAGCCCAACAACAAAATACGGGCAACTATGATTATGCGCAACCCCAACAACAATCGGCGCAAAGCAGCAATAGCACAACCACCACCACCGACGGTCAAGGCAATACTTACGTAACTAATAATTTTAATTATGATGATTATTATGATTATAGTTACTCATCGCGCATACGCAGGTTTCACAACCAAAATAATAACTTAGGGTATTATGATAATTACTACACCAATACGTATTATTACGACTACAACCCAAACTCTTGGGGCAATAGTATTTACACATCGTACAGCTTTTATAGCCCTAGTTATTCAAATGTAATTTGGAGTCGTCCTTTTGGTTTTGGTTTCGGATACAATGGATATTACAACTATGGCTACCACCCTTACTCTGGTTGGAACAACAGTTGGTATGACCCTTATTACAATCCATATTACAGCTACAACAATCCGTGGGCTTGGAACAACTCATACTACGGTTGCTACAATAGCCCGTGGTATTGGAATAGCGGTTGGGGTGGTTATGGCGGATATAGCTATAACAATGGGTACTATAATGGCTACAACCAAGGCTATTACAATGGTTACAACCAAGCAATGGCAAATAATTATAACTATAATAACGGGAATTATTACAACAGTTACGATAAAACAAGCCACTATACAGGCCCACGTGGTAGCACAAGCACAAGTGGTAGAGCTACTTCTAGCCGAAATAGCATTGCCGAAAAATATGAACATGCAATAGCAGTTGATAATGGTTCAGTAAAAACTATAGATGTGCGCAATAATAATGGCTTTAACAGCGATATTAAAAACGTGAAAGGTGCAACTATGGATACAAGAAATAATGATGTAAAAAATCCAGCCAATGCAGGTGTTAAAGGTGGCGATGTAAAAAACCCAAACTTAAATAATGGCGGTGTAAAACAACCAAATTTTGATGTGAAAAGCCCAGCTAATGCTGATGTAAAAGGTGGTGATGTAAAAAATCCAAACTTAAATAATGGTGGTGGAGTTAAACAACCAAACAATGCAACAGAAACTAAAAATCCGGCATATAATGGTGGTGTGAAAAATTCAAATTTCGATAATCCAAACCCAGTTCGCGATAATAATAACAATGGCGATGTTCGTAATCCGAACTATGGAAATGGTGGTACAAAAAACCCATCTAATTTTGAAAATCCTAGTAAGAACAACGATTACAATAGCACACCACGAAATAACGGTTACGACACGCCCAAAAATAATACAGCACCAAATAATACGCCTCGTCAGCAAGAACAACCGCGTCAACAGGAGCAACCAAGAAATTATGAACAACCGCGTCAACAGGAGCAACCAAGACAACAAGAACAACCTAGACAATACGAACAACCTAGACAATACGAACAACCTAGACAGCAGGAGCAACCACGCCAACAGGAGCAACCGCGTCAACAACAAGCACCACGCATGGAAAGTCCGCGACAATCTGCGCCCACGCAAAGTCCAACGCCAAGAAGCAATGGTGGCGGTAGAAGGTAATATTTAGTTTGCATAGAGAAAAAGTTAGTTCGCTGATAAAGCTGATTTGCACAGAAAAAATATAAAAAAAATCTGTGGTAACCTGTGAAATCTGCGAGAGAAAAAAGGTAAAAAAAATAGCCCGCTGATAACACTGAATTGCGCAGAAAAAAGCGATAAAACATCTGCGGTAATCTGTGAAATCTGCGGGAGAAGAAAGGTAAAAAAACTAGCCCTCTGATAACGCTGATTTACGCAAAAAAAAACTGTGAGAGAAAAGCAAACTGAGAAAATAAACATTATGAACACATCAATAAAAATATTTGCAATTGCAATTTTAGCAAGCCTAACTGCAGAAGCACAAACAGATGCCGATGCGCTTAGATATTCCATACCATTTATTGGTTCTACTGCCCGAAGCATGGCTACTGGTGGTGCATTTGGTGCTATTGGCGCAGATTTTTCAAATCTATCAAACAACCCTGCAGGCTTAGGTTTGTATCGTAAATCAGAATTTGTTTTTACGCCATCGGTGCAAACAACAACTAAAAAATCTACTTTTTTTGGAACCACAAATGTGGATAAAAAATCTACTTTGAATTTGCAGAATTGGGGAGCAATATTTTCTTATAAATTAGGAAAAGACGATGATTTGCCTGAGTGGAAATATATAAATTTAGGGTTCGGAATGAACCGTTACAACATTCTCTCATCACGCGCTTACATTGGTGGTCAAAATGATATTTCAAGCATTGGTAATTATTTTGTAAACCAAGCAAACGGTAATGCATCTGATAATTTAGATGGCTTTCTATCGGGATTAGCTTACCAAGCATATTTCTTAAATCCCGACACAAATATTTCGGGAAATTACATTGCAGCTTCGCATGATGCAAGTTCATTAAAGCAAACCAAAACCATTAATTCTGTTGGTAGTTTGGGCGAAACAGTTATTTCATTTGCAGCAAATTATGCCAACAAATGGTATTTTGGAGGTACAATTGGTTTTGCAAAAGTAAGCTATACCGAACGTGCTATTTTTACAGAAGATGACAATAAAAACCAATCAAAAAATTTTAAAAGTTTTACGTACGAAGAAAACTTAACCACACGCGGAAATGGCGTTAATTTAAAGTTAGGTACCGTTTACAAACCAGCAGATTGGATTAGAATGGGGTTAGCGCTTCACACAGGCACTGCTTATGGTTTAAGCGATACCTACAAAGCCACAATGACCACTGATTTTGATACTACTATAACTCAAACGTCATCTGCTGACAATGCTGGAGGATATTCATATACTTTGCGTACGCCAGCCCGTTTAATTGGTAGTGTTGCTTTTATTATCGGCAAATATGGTTTTATTTCAATAGACAATGAATGGCTTAATTACCGCAATATGATGTTAAGCCCTACTAAAGATTTTTCGGGTATAAATAATCTTATAAATGTAAAATACGCACAGGCAAATAATTTAAAATTTGGTGCCGAAATAAACTTAAAACCATTTGCTGTGCGCCTAGGTTATGCTATGCTTGGCAACGCTTTTGGCAGTGGTTACACTAGTAATAATGCAACTACAAATTATACCGGTGGCGTTGGTTATCGCAACAATAATTTCTTTGTGGATGTTGCTTATGTTTATAGCCAATCAAAAGCGGATGCTTATTATTTATATAGCTCTAACTTAGTACCGTCAGCTAAAACAACCACGCAGCGCGGCACAGCGGTTGTTAGTGTTGGTTTAAAATGGTAAATTGTTACTGTATAAATTTATAAATAAAGCCCATCAAATTGATGGGTTTTTTGTTGAATTATATTTTTATTAAAAAGAGAATTAATATTGTTTTGATAATAGTTTGTAATATTGCTATTGTCCAATAAATTTATCTAAGCAAAAAAAATCATTTGAAATTTTCTATACAAATAATCATAATTATTTTATTCGTAAACCCTTTGTTTGCAATACCAAAGGGAATGCCTTTTATAAAAAACTATACAGCTAAGGAAATTAATGCATCGGCTGCAAACTGGGCGGCAGTGCAAGATGAGAGAGGTATTATGTATTTTGGCAACAACCAAGGTTTGTTAGAGTATGATGGTGTTATCTGGCGTTTTTTTCCTTGCCAAAATCAATCAATTATAAGGTCAATTGCCATTGGTAAAAACAAAAATATTTATGTAGGTGCAGTTAATGAAATTGGATATTATACAGCTAATAAAATTGGAGAATTAGTATATAACTCACTGAATAATAAAATACCAAAACAATTTTTAGATTTTAGTGATGTTTGGAAAACATATAGCCTTAACAATAAAATAATTTTCGTTACAAATAAGTACATTTTTGTTTTAGAAAATGATAAGATAAATGTGATACTTCCTGAGCAAACATTTCACTTTGCTTACATAGTAAACAATGAGTTTTATGTGCTTGAACGGGGTGTAGGTTTAATGAAATTATTAAGTAAAAAATTAGAGATTATTCCCAATGGAAGCTTTTTTGCTGACGATAAAATTTATAGCATGTTGCCCAAAAATGACAGCGATATTTTGGTTGTTACAAGGCGTGGAATTTTTACTTACCACAATCCAAAAAAGAGTACAAAGTTTGTTGAACCTTTCGGCAACAAATTTTTAAATGACTTTGTTATTAACAACGAAATTTACAATGGAGTATTATTAAATAATGGGAATCTGTGTTTTGGAACTTTGCTTGGAGGTGCTATCATCGTTGACAAGGATGGGAATACAGAAATTTTAAATGAGGCTTCTGGCTTGCAGGATAGGTGTATTAAATATTCATTTGAAGACAGTGAAAATAATTTGTGGTTGTGTTTAGACAATGGCATTTCTCTTGTAAAAGCATCATCACAAATTACAGTTTTTAATAAGGCCAGTGCTTTGCCAGGCCGCATAAAAAGTATTTTCAAAAACAATAATTTTATATACTGCAACACCGCCAAGTACTTGTATGCCGCGCCTTTACAGAATAATAAGAATCAAATATTATTTAAAGAAATTGCTTCACCAGCCGATATTTGTAATAAAATTAAACCATTTTATATACAAAATAAGGAGCACATTTTGCTCACAACTTATTCTGGTATTTATGAAATTAATGCTACTGACACTAAACAAATTACTGACTTTCCTGCCACATCAATTACACAAACGGCTTACAATGAAAATCTATTTTGGATAGCTGGTAGCGAAGGTGTAGCACTAATGATGTTTAAAAAAAATGTTTGGGAAATTGTTTTTGTAGAACCATTTTTTGAAGGAAAAAAAATAGAGAAAATAGTGGAAATTGATACAACCCAAGTTCTCATTAGCACCTCTAATGAAGGCGTTTATATGGCTAATGTGGCGAATTACGCATTACAAAATATAAAAAAAGTTACTGATACCGAATTAGATTTTGAACGTTTTAATATTCCTTTTTTCTATAAAAAAGAATTACTTATTAGCAAATTGGTGGGTTTAGTAAAGTTAAATAAACAGACGCGAAAATTTGAAAAGTGCAATTATTTTGGAGGAAGCAAATACCAAAGTGGCCAATTGCAGCCAGCAATTTTCGATAAGCAATTTAATTTTATTACTTCATATAATGATGTAAATGGGTACAAAAAAATTAAATATTTCGAAAATAACAAAGGTGTGTTTAATGAAAAAACAACAGAACTTGCAGCCTTTGAAAATTTAACTGTGAATGATTTTTTTATTGATGATGACAATATTATTTGGATAGCCTCTGATGACGGATTATATAGATTTGAAAATAATAATTTTTTTACAAAAAAACCTTTCAACTCTTTAATAAGGCAAGTTACCGCTGGGACAGAAATTGTTTTTGATGGTTTATTTATTAACCAAAATCATATTGAGTACTATCAAAATAATGATGTGAATGTAGAAATTTCATATCATAACAATTCGATAAAATTAGACTTTGCAGCACCACAATTTTTTTATGAAAAAGATTTAAAATATTCTTTTTATTTAGAAGGTTTACAAGAAAATTTTGGTGAATATAAAAGTGTAAATACCCAAGATTATACCAAGCTTCATGAAGGCAATTATACTTTTCATGTAAAGGCAATAAATAATTTCGGTTTCGTTAGCAAAGAGTTTACTTATTCTTTTAGCATTTTGCCGCCTTGGTACAGAAGCTGGTTTGCTTATATTATTTATTTCGTTTTTATTATCCTGATTATTTATGGCATTGTGCAGCTTAGTGTTTATAGACTAAAGAAAACAAAGCAGATATTGGAAAATACAGTTGCTATTCGTACCAAAGAAATTGTATTGGAAAAGGAAAATGTTGAAAAACAAAAGAAAATTGTTGAAGAGAAAAATCAAGATATTACAGATAGTATAAATTATGCGCAACGCATTCAACAAGCTATTTTGCCTGTTGATGATGACATAAAAATGCAAATGCCAGAGAGTTTTATTCTTTTCAAGCCACGCGATATTGTTAGTGGTGATTTTTATTGGTATAAAAAAATAAGTGAAAATGAATTTTTAATTGCTTGCGTAGATTGTACAGGGCACGGTGTACCAGGCGCATTTATGAGCATGATTGGCAACACGCTCCTAAATGAAATTGTAAATCAGAAAAAGATTTTTGAACCAGGGTTAATTTTAAATGAATTGCATTTAGGGGTACGCCTAGCATTAAAGCAAGACCAAGAGCTAACGCAAAGCCGCGATGGAATGGACATTGCACTAATAAAGTTTAACATACAAAGTAATGTTTTAGAGTTTGCGGCGGCCAATCGCCCGCTTTATATTGTAACTAACAATGGTGAACTAGAAGAAGTAAAGGCTGACAAATACGCTATTGGCGGTATACAAGGTGTCGATGATAGAAAGTTTACAAACAATGTAATTCAAATGCAAAAAGGGTATTCTTTTTATGCGACTTCTGATGGTTTTCCTGACCAATTTGGTGGGCCACTGGGTAAAAAGTATATGATTAAAAAGCTTAAAGAACAAATTGCTGCAAACCACTCAATGTCCACAATTGAACAATATAATTTCTATAAAAGCGAAATTGAAAATTGGATGATTGGATACCAACAAATTGATGACATTTTATTGATGGGATTCAAGGTTTTATAATCGTTGCTGATTATAAATGAAAGTACCAAACATTAAATCTTTTTACGATTAGCAATGAAGGTTACAAACTCAAATAATTTTTAGTTGCACATCAATTTTTGCTGCACTCGCACCTACATAAACAAAAACTCCAAATCTTCTTTTGTCAATTTTTTTACAAAACCAGCATCTTCCGAAATAAGCTCTTTGGCAATTGATTTTTTCTTCTCTTGCAGTTGCACTATCTTTTCTTCTATACTGTCTTTACAAATCATTTTATACGCAAAAATGGCTTTATTTTGTCCTATGCGATGTGTTCTATCAATTGCCTGGTCCTCAACTGCGGGGTTCCACCATGGGTCCACAATATAAACATAGTCGGCGGCAGTAAGCGTAAGCCCAACACCACCTGCTTTTAGGCTCATCAAAAATATTTGTATGCTATCGTCTTCTTGGAATTTTTTTACCAAATTCTGACGTTCCGTTGCAGGTGTACTTCCGTCTAAATAAAGGTATTTTACATTGTCTTTGTCTAAGCGTTTGCGCACCAAATCCAACATACCTAAAAACTGCGAAAACACCAATATTTTATGGTTACTAATGTTCTCTTCTATTTCGCGTGTTAGCTCTTCTAGCTTTATGCTTTCGGCTTTGTAAGGCACATCTTTTGCATCGCGCACTAGCGAAGGACTATCGCATAGCATACGTAATTTTGTAAGTCCTTCTAAAATTAAAAAGGCGGTTTTAGCAACACCTTCTTCACTTACTTTTTGCAAAATTTTTGCACGGTATTCATCTTTTACTTGTTCGTAAATTTTACGTTGGTAGGTATCCATTTCGCAATAAATAACCGACTCAATTTTTGCGGGCAAATCTTTGGCAACGGTTTCTTTTGTGCGACGCAACAAAAATGGAAACACCATTTTACGAAGTTGTTCAGCCCTTTGTGCATCGGCATTTTTATCAATTGCATTTGCAAATTCGGTTTTAAAAAATTCTTTGTTGCCCAACAATTGAGGATTTATAAAATCGAATTGTGCGTATAAATCAAAAGTGTTGTTTTGCACGGGCGTACCACTCATAATAAATCGTTGTTTGGCAGGTACTAATTTTACTGCTTTGCTCAATTGTGCATCGGCATTTTTTATGGCTTGCGATTCATCCAAAACCATAACATCAAAAGTAATTTTTATAAATTGTTCTATGTCGTTGCGCATAGTGCCGTAGCTAGTTATGCACACATTCCAATCTTGCGAAAATGATTGTTCAAGAGTTCCTCTTTCACTTCCGTGATGTATATAATATTTAATTTCCGGCGCAAATTTCTTGAATTCGTTTTCCCAATTATATACCAAAGATGTAGGGCCAACAATTAATATTCTTATTGGAGATGCAAGGCGGATTTCAGTTTTACCTTTCTTCTTTTTTACAATTGTTTTTTTCGCTTTTTTCACTTCGGTTTCTTCCGAAATAATTTGTGTTTCATCAATACTATTATCAGAAATAATTTCTGGTTTTTCTTCTGGTTCTATAACCACAAATTCAGTTTCAACGGTAGTGTCTTCTACTCTTTTTTGGATGAAGGTGATGGCTTGCAAAGTTTTGCCAAGTCCCATGTCGTCGGCAAGACAGCCGCCCCAACCCATTTCGTGCAACAAATTAAACCATTGGTAACCGCTTTGTTGGTAAGGGCGCAATTCTGCTATTAAATTTTTCGGTAATTCGTAATTTTTATTGGTATTAATTTCTGCTAATCGACGTTTTTTTTCTGACAATTCAAACAACAATTTTTCGTCATTAAAATTGTCACTTAATTCATCAATTAATGTAAAATGCAATTTAGAAAGTTGCACAGAATTTGAATCTTTATCGGTTTTTCCAATTTTAAAAATTGCCTTTAATTTTTGAATCCACTCTTGTGGCAAAACGCCCATAGTACCGTCGCCCAATAAAATATATTCTTGCCCTTCAATTACTGCTTTTCTAAGGTCGGCAATTGGCACAATGTCATCGCCAAAGCTTAGTTCTATTTTTACATCAAACCAATCAATACCGCTCCCGGCTTTCATCTCGAATTTGGCTTTGTTTGGGTTGTATTTAAAGAGTTTTAAATCATTTTTGCCATATACTTTTATATTGTTTTCTTCAAGCAATTTCATGGTATCGAAAAACCAATTATTATGCAATGCCTCGCTAAATTTCAAAAAGAAAAAACCGCGGTTTATTTGGCTCGGAAATTTTGGGTGCAGCGTACTTAAAAAAGCAATATGTCCTCTTTCTTCGGGTATGTTTCTGTCAATAATAATAGTTTGCACGTCAACTACAGTTTCCACTTGGTTTGTGCCTTGTGTAACATCTAATTCGTTGTATTTAAAATAGGCTTCAAGCAACAAAAAATCGGGTGCCAAATCAGAAATGCGTATATTTTTTTCAAAGGTATTTGCGACTTCAATTTTGGGTGAAAATATTTCGTCAATATCTACATCTACAATGCTTTTAAGTGGCATTATATAATTGCGAATCATTGAGTTTGCATCCTTTACTGGTATCAATATTTCAGGTTTGTTTTTAAACTCCCACAACAGTGAAAATTGTTTTTCATCAGCCACAGCATAAATATTATTATCTAATTTTATGAGTGCATTATTTATGATGTTTTCCGATTTTAAAACATGCTCTGTTTCATTAATAATTGCCAAAATATTTACGGCTAAAAAATTATTTTTGGGCTTGATAGAAATTTTTAGTTTTATGCCTTCTTCCGCAAAATGAAGTGGCTGTAATTTGCTTATATTTATTTTGCCGCTATTGCTTTCATCCCAATATACACAATGCTTTTGGTTGAGTTGTGCGGCATGTTTTAAAATATTGTCTCTAAAACTATTGCCTATTGAATTTTTTTCATCACCACTTAAATTAACTAAATTACTAAGTGAAAGTGAGTAATAATTCCTGTAACTTTTACAGTAGTTTTTTAGGTAATTGTCGATGCCTTCGTAGTGCAAATTGAATGCAAATTCAGCTTCATCAAAAACCAACTTTTTAAAAGAATCTAAAGTTGCATAACTTTTGGGTACAAGTGTAGTGCCTATTTTTACTGGGTTTTCAACGGTGCCTGTAATAAGTGGAAAGATGTCTATTTTTATGCCGGGGTACGAAGCTAAATTTCGCCAAACAATAATATTATCAGCTAAATTAGAAATATTAGATATGGATTTACTGGTGCTTTCGGCTTCCTTTATTTGCGAAGCTGTATTCCGTAGCCATGTCCACTCTTGTGGCTTTAGTATGTTGTTGTTTTTTGCTTCAATTTTTATGGTGTCGCCCACAATTTTGAACTTAAATAAACTTGCATCCTCATCGTTCATTGTTAAGCCATAATCAGCCAACAACCTATTTTTTTCTTCTGTAAAATCAATGAACTTGAAAAAATAATCTTCGCCATTTAGCGAATTTAGTAGCATAAGTGATACTACTTTGTGTTTGCAGAATACGCCATAGCCCAATTTTGTATCGCAGGTGCAAGTGCTAAATATTTTATGTCCTTTTGCTTTAAAATTTATTTCTTGCTCATCTTTTCGGTAGTTGTATTTTAGTGTTACACCAGTTTCATTTTCTTTAACACTCGCAAAAACACTCGACTGGTTATGCGGCACAGCCAAGGTTCTTAGCGTAGAAATTTCGCTGTTGCTTCTGCCTCTTATATAGTCCCAAATATTAATTTTAATGCTATTGAGTGGCAACCATTCTTCTTCTTTTTTGGTCTCTGTAAATGTAAATTTTAGTTCGTCGTCAATACTAAAATTTACATTGTCAACATCATAAATTAAATTAGAATTTTTGGTTTCTATTAAGCAAGCTGTGATATGTTTGCAAGGGTAAGGTGCTGAAAATGCTGGGCATGCACAGCTTGACTCTGCCAAATTTTGCAATGCAATTTTAACCCTGTAATGTCCTCTGTTACTTTCGCTACGGCAGTTAAAAATTAAGGTATCATCCTTTTTATCGTCGAAAGAAACATAGCCATGTTCAAAAAGTCGTTTTCCTTTTTTAATAGTGGCTAAATCAATTTTATTGATGTAGTCAATAATCGTTTTTAGGTTGTCCATTTTCAATTTTTTGCAAGGCTACAAAAAAACGTACTAAGTTTTCAGGAAATTTGTTAGATATAATGAACAATTGTTTTTGATTTATTTTTTGAAAAACTCTTCTAACATTTTTGTTCTGAATTCAAAAATTTCTGCTACTTTTTTTGAGATGTAAAATTTGTTTATAAGAGGTTCTAAAAACCCACCAGGTGCCTCGTATGTTACAGTATCTGTCATTTTTACTTTTCCATTTACCACTTCAAATAAATGCTCATGTATCCAAACTTTATATGGGCCTTTTAATTGAGTGTCTTCAAACCTTTTATTCGGTTCCCATGCTGTAATTTTGGTTTTCCATTTAAAAACAATGCCGTTTAACTTAATTTTATAATCAATTAAAGCACCTCGTTTCATTGCAATTGGCAATGGCGTGAGTATTTTAAAGTCTAATATTGGCGGCGTAAGTTTATTCAAGTTTTCGGCATTGCTAAAAAAGCTAAAAACTTCTTCAATAGGCTTGTCAATTGTCATTTCTTGTTTAAATATATGTAAACTCATATCGTATTTTTTTGAGTAAACAATAAAAACTCCAGAATGTTGAAGTGTATTTGCACAGGGCAATAATTATTGAACTTGTATCAAGTTTAATAATTGTTTTTCCACAGCCGTTTGGCAACTTGCTGTTCCGATTGCCAATGGTAGAAAATATTTGGAAGCATTTTCCGCATAAATAATTTCTGTAAATTTTATTTCCATTAGCCTTGTATCAAAAATATGAAAAGCAAATTTCGATGATGAATTTATGTTGTAGCAAGGAACAAATAATCCAATTGAAAATCTATAGTGCAAGTGTGATGCAACAAAGATTGATTATTTATCAAACCTCTAGGCTAATACTTTTCAAAAACTTTTGTTTAGCAAATTTATATTGTATTGGTAATTTGTTCGGTATCGTGTTCAAAGGAAAATGAGTTGAACAAAGTTACATTTAATAGTCCGGGAGAACCTGATATAAATAACTCTTACTTTAAACTAGATAGGGTGCGCAATAAATTAGTAGTTGTACCTGAGTAATTGGTTCTTCCAACCGTCTCCGTTTATACCTTGATGGCATTGTAGTTATTACTTTACGAATTAAATATTTGTAAACAAGCATGATTTTTTGGTTCTATAAAGTTGCTTGAGAATAAAGGAAAGATGGACACGAAAATTAGCAACTGTTATCAATTAAAAACGGGTACAAAGCAAGTGGTGTTTTTATAATGAGTGTTTACCAAGTTTAAAAATTACATTCGCAAAAATTAAAAACATGACTTTTTACGATTTAAACCTAAGTAAACCCCTGCTAAGTGCATTGGACGATTTAGGAATAAAAACCCCAACCACTATACAACACAAATCATTTGCAGTAATGATGTCGGGCAAAGATGTGCTGGGTATAGCCCAAACCGGCACTGGTAAAACATTTGCTTATTTATTACCTTGTTTGCGCCAATTGGTTTTTTCTAAAGATAAATATGCCCAAATTTTAATTTTGGTACCTACGCGTGAGTTAGTGGTGCAAGTGGTTGAAGAGGTAAATAAACTCACAAAATACATGAGTGTGGTTACACTTGGCGTGTATGGTGGTACTAATATTAAAACACAAATAGAGGCGGTAAATAAAAAAGTAGATGTGCTGGTAGCAACGCCTGGAAGGCTTTTAGATTTAACGCTTACAGGGGTTTTAAAATTGAAAGCAGCCAAGCGATTGGTAATTGATGAAGTAGATGAAATGTTGAATTTAGGTTTTCGTCCGCAGTTAATTCGTATTTTTGATTTGATGCCCGCAAAGCGTCAAAACCTAATGTTTTCGGCTACTATAACTGAAGAGGTTGAAGAGTTTATAAACAACAATTTTACTATACCTACCAAAATAGAAGCTGCACCAACGGGCACACCACTTGAACAAATAAAACAAACGGTGTACAGCGTTCCGAATTTTAATACCAAAATAAATTTTTTACAGCTACTACTTGCCGATAAATCTGAGTTTAACAAGGTGCTGGTTTTCGTTGATAGCAAAAGCCTTGCTGATGATGTTTATAAAAAAATGTCGGAAATTTATCCGAATGAAATTGGAGTAATTCACAGTAACAAAGACCAAAATTTCAGGTTTAACTCAGTAAATAAATTTCACAGTGGCGAGTTTAGGGTATTAATAGCAACCGATGTAATAGCGCGCGGTTTGGACGTGGCAGAGGTTAGTTACGTTATTAATTTTGATGTGCCGCAAGTGCCCGAAAATTATATACATAGAATTGGGCGTACAGGCCGTGCCGATAAATTAGGAAATTCAATTGCATTTATTACCCCGAAAGAAAAAAAGAATTTCACTAAAATTGAAGCACTTATGAACGTTGAAGTAAAAGCTCAAAAATTGCCAAAAGAATTAGAAATTTCAAGCATACTCACACCCGACGAAGAACCAAAAATTGTTATGAAAAACGTGTTGGTAAAAACACCTAAAAAAGAAAATGTAGGGCCATCGTTTCATGAAAAAAAGGATAAGAATAAAAAGGTAAATATAAAAATGACCCGTGCAGACCAGATGCGTGTTAAGTACAAGAAACCTAAAAAAAGAGCACAAAAAAAGAAAGAATAACACTGTTTTTTCACATTGTATTTCAAACTAAAATTGTACAAAAAAATGAACAATAATTTGCTAAAAAACAATTCAAATAGGTTGGGTTTGCTTAGCGTTTCAGTAATTGGCCTTGTTTTTTTATTCTGTTTTTATTCAAATAATTTACTAAACCTAAATTCATATTTATTTACAGAGTCGGGCGATGGGCTTAAGTCATTTTACATGTTTATGTACCACATTAATAATGATGTGTCATATAACAATACCACAGCGGTAAATTTTCCTTACGGAGAAATACATGCCTTTACTGATGGCCATATTTTATTTGCTAATGCAATAAAGTTTTTATCGAAAGCGTTTCCAATTATACTTGATTACCCAATTGGTTTTCTTAATTTTTTGATGTTGTTTTCCATAGAATTTTCTTTTATTCTACTGTATTTAATACTCCGAAAATTTAATTTATCTATTGTATTTTCTATTTTTGGAGGTGTTGCCATAGCCTTGCTTTCTCCTCAATTATTTAGGCTTTTGGGGCATCCTAGCTTGTCGTATTCTTGCATGGTTCCATTAACATGGTATTTGCAAATTTTGTTTTTTGAAAAACAGCAATGGAAATATACTATTGCCATCATGCTCATATTAGTAGCCGTTCCTTTTATACATTCATACTACATATTGATTTGTGGTTTTTTTATTTTCTTCACTTGGCTTTTTTCGTTAATAAGTAATAGAAATATAAAATATTTTAAAGCCACAGCACCTCATGTATTTGTGCAGGTATTTGTGCCAATCATTTTATTTCAGTTGTATATAAAACTTGTTGATACTCATATTGAACGCTGTGTTGAACCATTTGGGTTGTTGGATTATGTGGCAAGTTTCAACACCGTTTTTATTCCTTCGCATGGGCCATTCAAATTTATTTACGACATGGTTTTTTTGCCGTCTCCGCAAGAGTGGGAGGGATGGTCATTTATTGGTACTGCGGTAATTATTATAGTGGTAATAACACTTTTGGTCAATGCAATTTTGTTAGCAAAAAACAAATTTAAATTGCAGTACAATAATTTGCCAAGTAACCTCAAAATTTATTTGTATGCGTCTGTAATTTTGTTGTTTTATTCGTTTGCTTATCCGTTTAAATGGAATATGATGTATTTGTTGGATTACGTGCCAGCAATGAAACAATTTAGAGGTTTGGGCAGATTTGCTTGGGTGTTTTTTTATGTAATTTCGGTGTATGCAGTTTATAATTTAAACCTATTTTATAATTACCTAACATCAAAAAATTACAAGGTTATTGCTATAATTTTGTCATTGTTTTTATTTAGCATTTCTGTTGTAGAGGCTTATCAATACCATGCCGAAGTAGCTCCTCAATTGTGCAAAGCCCCAAATCAATTTTTGCCCCAGTTATTGGATGAAGATTACAAGTCAGCTTTATCAGTAATTGATAAAAATAAATACCAAGCCATAATTCCGTTACCTTATTTTCATGTAGGCAGTGAATCTCATATTCGCGATGTGCCTGATTTTACAAAATCGTCAGCCATGTACCTTGCCTACTATTCTAAAATTCCGCTTTTGGCAACTTCAAGTGGCAGAACTTCAATTGATGAAACTCGTAAGCTAATGCAGTTGTTTTTGCCTTCATTTTTGAAGAAAGAAGCACAAGCCGATTTTAAAAGCAAAAAGCCATTTTTAGTAATGTATGTAAAAGATGCTTTAGAAGATAATGAACAAAATATTTTGAACAAAGCACACCAGTTTTATGCCAACGAAAAAATTATTTTGTACGAATTAAAATTTGACGATTTGTTTGAAAACACAGCAAATGCAGAACTTGCAAAGTTTGATAATATTATAGATTCACTATTTGCATTTAAAGATTTTCTGCTAACTAAAAATAGTAAATATGTTTACTATGATAATTTTGATAATTACAAAAGTGATACAGTTGTTTGTGGCTTTGGTGCCTTAAGAGGGCACATAAAAGATTACACAATATTGCTTGAAAACAATAAGTTTCAAATTGAAAGTGATGAAGTTTTTGTTGCAAGTTTTTGGCACCATAACAGAGGCTCGTTTGTAAATGCTGGTATGGCAGTAGTAGAGCAACATCAGCCTGATGGCTCAGAAAATAGTTGGTCCACTATTTATAATATTAGCAGGTGCGAAAATATAGTGGGTGATTGGTCGTTGATTGAACTTAAATTTAAGCTATTAAAGCAAGGCAATACTTTTGATATTTTTTTACTCGGAAACGATAAAATTGAAAAGTATTACTATTCCGACGATTTGCTTATTCGCCCTGAAAATGTTGACGTGTACAAAGTTATTGAAAGCAAAAACGGAACGACAACAAAGCTGTACAAAAATAATTTTGTGATAGAAAACTTTTAGAAATTACCTTTATTGTTTTCTAATAAGATAAAAAAAGTCACTATCCATATTTCTTAAAATATAGATAGTGATTTTTGAATAATTATTTTGCGCAAATCTTTAATTGTTCTTGTTGCAAAACAAACATTTGTATCTGAGTAAGTTCGCTTAATGTGTTATACATTTTTGCATTGTTCAAATTCTCAACACTATCTAAAAAGGTTAATTTTATTGGTATTTTAGAGGTACTATTATTGTTTACTTTGTTATAATCAGCAATCAAATGTTTTAACTCATTCATTGTGTTCAACGACACAATATTGTCAAAATAATTATTCACAAACGAATCATCAAGCATAGCATTTTTACTCTCAAAATTTTCATCAATACTTTCTTGGCCTGTTTCGCCTTTTATTAAAATAGTTTTCAATTCTTCACACTTGTCAATTATTCTGTCGCTGCAAATTTCAATACTACTGCATATAGTATCATTAGATACTAATTTACTTACTATACGCTTTTCGTTTTTTAGCAATTGCTCATTGCGCAGATAATTTTTTGTGTTTTTTATCACACTATGCTGACTTGTATGTGGCGAAACTACTAAGGTTAGCCACAAACCACAACCAATAATAATAATGATTGATGTAACAATTGTATTTGTTTTGGTGTCAGAATTTTTGATTCCTGTAACAATGAAAATTGGCAAAAATAACACCAATAAAAACGTAATTGCAACCGAACCCAACACCATAGAACCTGGCCAATGCTGTATCTTAAACATAATATGAAAAATACCCAATAACCCAGCAATAGAACCAAAAGCCAATAATATTTTGTCGCTATTTTCTTTTTTTTCTTTTATCCTTACTGTAAATAAAAGTGGAACAAAAATAAGACTTGCTGCGCCCAAGCCAAGCACTATACATACAGATGCGCCAGGCCAATGCATAAATTTTAAAATAAGCCCAATGCTTAAAATAGAAGCGGCAAATATGCCACTGTTCAACATTATTTTTCTCATTACATAATAATTTTTAAAAGTTAAAAGGAGTTTAGTTTCTTCTTCAATTTCACGTAGTTCGGTTTTGTAAAACCTTGCTATTGTTAGTTTGTAGAAGTTCTCAAAGTCTCCATCAGCTTCGAGATTTTGCTCAATGATGCAACAAACATGGTCTAAGAGGTTATACTGCAGGTCCTCAGTTTCAACGCCACGTGCACTTATGTCGTTGAGAATAAACTCTATTTGTTGTTCACTAATTTTATACATTACGCTATTGCAACTTGCGGTTGTATGTCTAATAAAAAGCGCATGGTGTTCATAAAGTCGGCAAGTTCACTCACTTTTTCTTTCGCACTCTTTTTGCCAGTTGTGCTTAAAGAGTAATACTTCCGTACACGTTTGCCTATATATTCTATTTCGGTTTTTACTAAACCGTCGGCTTCTAATGCGTGCAAAGTCGGATACAATGCGCCCTCTGTTATTTGTATTTTACTACTTGTTAAGTCCTTTACTTTAGCACTCAATTCATAGCCATACATTCGCTTATTGTCTGCCAATAATTTGAGTACAATTGTTTTTAAAGTTCCTTTAATTAATTCGGATGAATACATGATTTTAATAATTACCTAAGACAATGATACATAAAAGAACAATACATTGTATTCTTATGTATTACTATTTAAAGTAAGTAGTTGATATTCAATGTAATTAAAATTTTTGTTGTTTGACAAATTTTAATAATTGAAGCAATAAAATAGAATGTAAATTACTATTTATTGTAATTTGATTGTTATTTTTAGGTATTAACTATCTTCAATTTTTTGATTACATAATTGTGAAATAAAAAAAAAGGAGAAATGTTATTCCTCCTTTTTCAAGCCCATTTTTTCTGCAAAATAATCGCAAAAATCTTTCATGTCGCCAGCCATTTTATCTTCATTGGTGGCACGTTCAAATGTGTTTGCCATAGATATTAATGTTTGATGAAAAAATTGTTTCATATCGTCAATCAACATATCTTTTGTCCACAAATCAATTTTTAAAGTGGTATTTTCAGTAGGGTCCCACACCGAAAGCATCATTGCTTTAATTTTATTTTCGCCTAATATTCCGCTATCTGTAGCCTGCCATGTCATGGTTTCTGGCAAATTTAAATCATCAATGTTTACATTAATTTTTATTTCTGAATTCTTCATTTTTATTTTTTGGGTTTGTATTTACTTCTATTTAATATTTGTTGTGCGCTGGTTTCATTCATCAATTGAGCTAAAGTTATTTTAGGATTCGCTTGCATGAATTTATCTATAATTTTGTATCCAATCCAACACATTGCTCGGGCAGGCGATTCGCGCGGAAGCCCTGGTGTAAAAGGCCCGTCGGCAATGTAGCGATTGTTATTTGTGCTGTTGGTATTGTACAGTAATTTTTTATCAATAATGAAACTCCAAATAGCAAACTCACTATTATTGCACCATTGCAACTGTTGTTGCGTAAATCCAAAAACTAAGCTATCATCACTTAGCGGCAAACATTTTTTGAGTGCATAAAAAGTTTTTCCTTCATCTATAATAGACTGTAAAAGTGTTGGAGAAAAATTTTGTTTTTGCGATTCAAATTCAGTCCTTATCCACTGTTGCATGGCAGTTGGAACAAGGTATACGGGGCTTAATTTTCTTTTTTGGTATTCGGGTAATTGTAATAAATTGTAATAGTTAGAATTTGCGCCTAAAAAATAATCTAAACCCAAACCTAAAATACTATCGGTTGGGGCAATTGCGCAATTAAAACCTGAATAAAAAGTAAAGATTGTAGGTACTATTTTCTTCGGAAAATAATAATTATAGAGTTTAAAAGCATTGGTAAAATCGTTTTCAAAAGGCTTAAAATTTTTGTAAATACTATCGGTACTATTTTTAATTTGGTTAATAGTTTTGTCATTCAAAAAATCTTGCAAACGTGTTGTATAACCAGCATCTGCGCTACGCCCAATTTTTATAATTGCACTATTGTAAATATCAAAAAAACCATAATAGTGGTTACTAAATTTCGAAATGGAGTTATTATCAATTGATGTTTCCAAATTGTTTAGCTCTCTACTAAAATTTACTATGCGTAATTTTAGTTTCGACTCTTGCGCAACTTTTGTAATCTCTTGCTTGCCACTATTGTTGCAACTTTGCAACATAATTGCAAAGAGCAAAAAGAAAAGTACGTTGCAATTGAATTTAGCTGACATTGGTATTTATAAATTTATATTTTTGCAAATATCATTTTTATAAATTTATATGAAAAAATTTTCCTTAATAGTAGCGGCATTAGTAATATTATCGCAAGTAATGTTGGCACAAGAAGCGGCATTAAAAAATTTTAGATTTGGTTTGAAAGTCGCACCAGTCTTTACTTGGATGAAACCTGATGATGTTAAGCAATTCTCAAATAATGGTGTAAAAATTAAGTTCAACTTTGGCTTAATTACTGAATTTAAACTTACAAAAACAGCCGCTTTTTGTACAGGTTTCGATTTTAATACTTACGGTGGAAAAATTGATTACAAAAATAGCACTACCAGATATTATGTAGCAGAACAGGATAGAAGACCCGACAGTGTAGCTTATTTTAATATTGCTTCGCGTAGCTATAAAATGCAAACTTATGAGTTGCCAATTACATTAAAATTAAGAACGCCCGAAATTGGCAGTCTTACATATTTTGGGCAATTTGGCGTTAATTTAGGCTTTCGCGGAAAAGTAAAATCTACTGATGTTGGTAAATATGTTTCTTATGTTACCAAAACGGATGCTGTTACTGGTTTGCCTGTAACCAAAGTTATTGAAAGCGCTGAAGCCGAACGCCCCGATAATATTATTACGGACGATTTGAATCCTATTCGCTTAGGGCTAAATGCCGGTATAGGTGCCGAATATAATTTGGCTGGTTCAACATCATTGGTGGTAAGCATTAATTATTACAATGCTTTTTTAAATACCTTAAAAGGAAAGTCAAAGTATTTGGAGACACTTAGTGGTGGAAAATATACGCCAATTACTCAAAATGTAAAATCAAATGCACTTGTTATAAACATTGGTTTTATGTTTTAATATTTAATATTTTATTTAGTCTTTTCAACAAATTATTATGTCAATTTCGCTGAAAAGCAACGTTATTAAATTAGATTCAATTGACTCTACTAATAACTATTCTCAACACCTACTAGCCACAAGCAATGCAGCCGACGGTACAATTGTGTATGCCGAAAATCAATTTTCGGGCAAAGGACAAAGAGGTAAAGTTTGGATTGCAGAAGCTGGACAAAACCTTAGTTTTTCAATAATATTAATTGAGAAAAATTTAAGCGTTGAAAATCAATTTTACCTAAATATGTCTATTGCTTTGGCGTTGGTTGGTTTTATAAAATTTAAACTAAATGAAGACTACAAAGTAGAAATAAAATGGCCAAATGATGTTTTGATAAATAAGCAAAAAATAGCTGGTATTTTAATTGAGAATTCTATAAGTGGCAATCACATTTCACATTCAATTGTTGGCATTGGTATTAATATTAATCAATTAAAATTTGATGTAATTGAGGGCCGCCAAGCTATAAGTTTAAAGGCGTGTACAAATCATCAATATAATTTAGATAGTTGTTTGCATGAATTGTGTGCGTTTATTGAGGATAAAGTTACAGCATTTAGAAACCAACAATTTGGTACAATAATAAATGAGTTTAATGGCAATTTATATTTGAAAAATATTTTTTCTAATTTTTTGTTTGAAGATGAAAATATCCAGCTTAAAATAATTGAAGTAACAAATTTTGGCCTGCTAAAATGTGAATTAGTAAATGGCAAAATACGTGAGTTTGAATTAAATACATTGAGGTTTCTTGAGTAATATTTTTAAAATTAATTCTATTTTTAGTTGTGAATGTTTTCAAAAATTAAAACTAAATTGTTATGATTAAATACGATACAAAAGAATGGTTCACATCAGTGTTTAAAATTCACAAAGCTGATACAATTGTAAAACTTAAATGGCCAATTTTGTACTTCGGATTATATGCTGTTTTTATCGTAATAATTGAACAATACTTTTTTAATTTCAACGACAAAAGCCATATAAGCCATATAGGCACAATGCACGGAATATTAGGTTTTGTAATTTCATTGCTATTGGTTTTTCGCACAAATACAGCTTACGAACGCTGGTGGGAAGGCCGAAAGTTGTGGGGCGCATTAATAAATACTTCGCGTAATTTAGCACTTAAAGTAAATTCAATTGTTGATGACGTAAATGCTAAAAACGAAATAAAAATATTAATCATTGACTATGCCTACGCCCTCAAAAATCATTTAAGAGGAAAGTTAATTGAAGAAGAATTTAAGTTTTCATCAAAGTTTACAAAAACTTCAATTCATCATAACAAGCATGTGCCAAACCAAATTGCAGCTGTTCTATTTAAAGAAATAGAAACACTTCATAAAAACAAGAGCATTGATGGCAATGAGCTATTGACAATGAACAATGAACTGAGTGCATTTACTGATATTTGCGGCGCATGTGAGAGAATTAAAAATACACCAATTCCATTTTCATACAGTGTGTTTCTTAAAAAGTTTATTTTTATTTATGTAATTACTTTGCCAATAGGCTATGTGTCGGCAATGGGCTATTTTGTTGTGCCTTTCACTGTTTTTATATTTTATGTTTTGGCTAGTATCGAACTTATTGGCGAAGAAATTGAAGACCCTTTTGGCTTAGATGCCAACGATTTGCCAACGGATAATATTTGCAATAATATTAAGGTATCAGTTCAGGATATTTTTGAGATATAAAATAAATTGTTTTAGTGCAATAGAAGTTTGTTTAATGCAAATTTATCGCAACAAAATGAGCTTTAAAATAGTGTAAGGTTTATTGCAAAATGCAAAGTCGGTTATAGCTAAGGCAAAGTCAGTGTTATTTGGTTTATATTCAGTTGTGCAAGCGACTGGTAATGTTTGGTTTGCTGAGAAACCGCTATTATTACAGTACATTTTCTTAGGAAAAAATTAATTAAAAAATAGAATTCACACATTTAATGTAAAGCTTGATGTTGCTTCTGTTCAACAAACTAATTCTAATGATAATAAACCCTAAAGGCTACAAAAAAAACTGTTGGAATAAGAAACCAAACTTGAGCTAATACCAACTAAACTAATGAGTAGCTTTTATAAAATCTGCTATTAAATAAGCAATTAATTTACCCGTTTTATTATCCGTTTTTATGTGGCTTAAAACCGGCGCACCTTCAGCAATGTGCAAATACTTTGGTTGTACTTTTGATGCGTATTTATAAATAAATTTGCGCACATCAATAGGCAAAAAACCACTTGATGTTTTGGCACTTGAAGGTATATTTTGAATTGCATCTAAATCAATTTCTAATCCATTTAATGAATTTGCATTTTGCATTATGCAACTTTCAATTATTTGCTCTATTGAAATAGTTTCACGCAAAAACAAATCTTCATACGTATAGTATTGCAAGTTGCTATTTGCATTAAAATCGTCAATAATTTTTTTAGAATTATAACTTTCGTGCAAACCAATAACGGTATAGTTTTTAATTAATTTTTCGGCATGAGCATAGCTAAATCCATTGCCGCTGTGCCTTCCTTCTAAAGGTCTAAAATCGCTGTGTGGGTCAATGTTTACTATGTTTAATGTGGTATTTAATGCTGAGCTAAATCCTTTTATTATTGGATAAGCATTGTTATGTCCGCCACCTACAACAATTATAGTTTTCCCAGATTTTGCTATTGCATTAATTATTTGTGTTACACGCATATCCACTTCGGCAGTTATTTGTCGGAGGTGAAATATATCATCTTCTACTTTTGAATTGTATTTAGCGGCTTCCTCATTCAAATCATCAAATATGATGTTGCCCAATACTAGCAACTCATCACCAGCAAAAAAACTGTTGCTTTGAATGTTTAATAGGTTATCTAAAGCTGGCAACCATGCGCTGTATGCACCACTACGGCCGTAGTTTGCACGCACGCCAATGTCTTCGGGTATGCCAATTAGTACAAATTTAGCAGTACAATTTTGCAAGGTAATTTCTAGTTCTGCAAAAGTTTTTTGTGGTACAATCGTTTGTACTTTTTCACCCAATTTTGTTTCGTAACTTCTTATTCTAACAATTGAAGAAAGTTGCTGTGGAGTTATAAAACTGAAGTAATTTAATTCATTCATAAAAAAAATTGCAAAGGCTTAAATTATAAATACTATTCTATTTGCAAGCACCATTAGTATAGTCAGTAATACCAGCGCACTCTGCATTGCAACTATTGCCATAAGTTATACCATTACAGCCGCAAACTGGCGCGTAGTTCTGCGTACAAATACAATTGTCTTTTTTATTTTCCTTACAGCGCAATTTTTTGCATTGTATAGAAATTATTGATAAGAACAATAGAAGGAATGTTTTCATATATGCTTTCATATTATCTATTTCCCTTGCTTTAATGTTTTCATATTTTTGGCTTGCTTCTCCACAATTATAGAATCTTTTCCGATAACTTCTATAGTAACTTTCATTACACCTGCATAATATAAATCAATTTCTCTGGCAGCACGCAAGGTTAAATCAACACTTCGTTTAGAGTGTTTTGGTAGTCTATCATTTACCTTAACGGTTACACATTTATTTTTGCTGTTGCACACTTTTAGCATTGTGCCAAATGGTAATGTTTTATGTGCGCATGTTAATTTGTCGTGTCTGAAAATTTCGCCGCTGCTGCACCTGCGCCCTTCAAATTTATTGGCATAATAACTTGCTAAACCATTAGATGTTTGTGCTTTTGCGATAATTACAGCAAATAGGAAAAAAATAATTTTTACTTGAATAAATTTATAATTCATATTACAAACTTAGCAGAATATAAATAATGACTTTTACGTAACTGCTCATAAATTGATAGACACCTTTACTACTACAATCTATCAACACAGAGATTGAAGAGTTTTACAAAATTTCATTTTTAGTACAAACAAAACGACATTTCATTTTCGCAACTATTAAGTAAATACCGTATTCTTTTAATTCGGCACACCCTTAACCTTTATGCAGTTTTAAAATAGGTATAAAGCAAACAACAGTGCTCTTTAGTTGTTGAGAACTTTCTTCTTTTTATTTGGGAAAATGTTTAACCAACTCTACCAACCAAATGTGTGTAATAAAACGTACTGTAAGTTTTTGCATCTCGAAAAAATAGATACTTTTATAAACATTAAAAATAATAATTATGAAGAAAATTTACTTTTCAATTCTTTTTTTGTGCTTGAGTTTGGCAATAAATGCCCAAACATTCACAGCCACAGGCAATGTGCCAATCATTGATAATAGCGTGTGTTACATGTCGGTAGGTGCATCGGGTTTACCCTCGAGCATGAATAACACATTTGGCATTTCGTCGGTGTGTATAAATTTAACCCACACTTATGATGGTGATATAAAAATATTTCTAATCTCACCACAGCAAGATAGCATAATGCTTTCGGGCAATAATGGTGGCGGTGGCGACAATTATACCAATACCTGTTTTACTGCCGGTGGTGCAAATGGTTTTATACATACTGCCACTAATTTGCCGCCTTACACTGGCAGTTATACGCCAGAATATTCTTTAAATATGTTTAATTCGGCTACCCACAACCCTAATGGTGTATGGAAAATAATGGTAAAAGACGAGGTAGCAAGTGACGCAGGAGTATTACTTAGCGTATCCATAACATTTAGTGCAAATCCTCCACAAGACCCACCGCCACCTCCAGGACCATGTGGTTTTAATGCTGTTGGCAATTGTCATTGCCCCGATGGTAGCACAGATTGCGATTTGTTGCCTGATATGACGTCAAGTGCTGCAATTATTATGAATAACCACACAGAATATCCTGGGCAAATTACATTGAGCAATGCCACGCCAAATATAGGCTGGGGCCCAATGGAAATACACGGTGTTGATACTTGTTTTTGTGGCACAACAATGGTTCCATGCTCAACAGCAGTTTGCCCTAATGGCACTGCCGTAAAGCAAATGGTAAAGCAAACTGTTTATCATAAAAATGGTAATACGATGTCGAGCACCACACGCACTGCTGGTACCATGAGTTATCACCCAACGCACGGACATGTGCATGTTGATAGCTGGGCCGATTTTAGTTTGCGCACAGCAACAGCTGACCCCAATCCTTTGAATTGGCCAATTGTTGGTACAGGTTCTAAGGTAAGTTTTTGTTTAATTAATTTAGGCGATTGCACCAACAATTTAGGATATTGCGTAGGTAATAATGGCAACACACTAACAATGGACTCTATACCAAATTCACCACTTGGAAACGTTTCGGGCTGCGGAGTTGACCAAGGAATATATACTGGCAAATTAGATATTTACTCACAAGGAATGGTGGGTATGAGTATTAATTTTGGCGATATTTGTAATGGTAATTATTACATTGTTTCTATTACCGACCCTGACAATTGGTTTTTAGAACAAGATGAAACAAACAATTGGGTGGCAGTGCCAATTACACTCACAGACCAACACCCTGCACCCTTTGCGAATTTTGCGCAAAATGTAAATGTACAAGCAGTTGCATTGGCAGGTGATACAGCAAATGCTTCAAACTTTTGGTGGGATTTTGGTGATGGCTCTCCAATAGATAGTACAAGTTTAATTGTAGCACATAACTACTCTGCAAACGGTTCATATATTGTTAGTTTTCATGTTGAGAATAGCTGCGGTACTAAGGTAAAAACAGATACTGTTTACATTACTACAGTAGGCATAAAATCTTTAGAAAATAACAATACAAGTTTCTTTAAAGTGGCTCCAAATCCTTTTAATAATTCAACTGAAATATCTTACTACTTAATGAATGGAACAGAAACTTCAATAGAATTTTTTGATGTTGTAGGCAATAAAGTGGAAACAATTGTTACTGGTTATCAAAGTGCCGGAAATTATAAATTTAACTTTAACCCAACAGCCAAAGGACTTTCAAAAGGCACATACATTGTAAAATATACTTCATCCGACAAAATAAATTTTGCACGATTGGTATTTGAATAATAAAAACGACTGAAATTTTTACTTGAATACCCTAATATTCTTTTCTTAAGGTTTATGCGAACCAATGATTATTAAACAATCGTTGGTTCGCATTTTTTATTGCTGTAACATTACCTGAAATATTAATTCAAAGAAAATGCAAAAGGGGATAAAAAAATCTATCAGCCATATAATGACTTCAGAAAACGAACACATTAATAAGCTAAATAAAATAGTGCAAGAGTCATTAGATGAAGAGAAGCTAATTACGTCCACCTTAGCCAATCAGCAAGCGCAACCTACCACATTTGGGCAACGCCTCGCCGACAATGTTGCATCATTTGGTGGTAGCTGGAATTTTATTGTAACATTCGCTATCATAATTTTAATTTGGATTATATTAAATGTAATATTTCTTACAAAAAGTCCCTTTGACCCTTATCCTTTTATCCTTTTAAATTTGGTACTAAGTTGTGTTGCAGCATTGCAAGCACCCGTAATCATGATGAGTCAAAATAGAAAGGAGGAAAAAGACAGGGTAAGGGCAGAAAACGATTACCTTATTAATTTAAAATCGGAAATTGAAATACGAAACCTCGACAAAAAAATAGATTTGCTAATGCTGGAAGAACTTAAAACATTGATGGATGTGCAACAACAGCAAATTGATATTTTACAAAAATTAGAAAAACGTTTGGATGAATTGCGAAAGTAAAAACTTTCGAAATAACTTCCCGCAATATTTACTGTGATTATAATTAATTCTAAGCATGATATTCGAATCAATGATGGATTGTTTTTTTATTTAGTGAAAAACGTCTAACACCTTCGTCTCCAGAAAAGTCGGCTAATTGTATTGCGGCTTACGTCGCGCCATGATTTAGCATAAAAAATAAACTCTTGCTAATAATGGTAAACACTCTCAAAACGTAATATTTTAAGTAGCTATCGTCTGCAACTATTCAATGGCATAATCTAATCTTTTTGAATTTGCGGATGTTATTTTGAAAGCTTTACTTACCTACTTTTCAAGTATTTGTTTTGCATGTTCTTTCGATTTTACATCGGTAATTACGCGTTCTATTTTGCCATTTTCATCAATTATAAAAGTGGTGCGCAATATGCCATCGTATTTTTTGCCGAATAATTGTTTTTCGCCCCACACCTTAAAAGCCTTTGCCATTTGCAATTCTGTGTCGCACAATAAATCGAAAGGCAAAGCATATTTTTTTATAAAATTAATATGTTTCTTTTCAGAATCGGGACTTACCCCAAAAACTGTGTAACCATTTTTTTGCAACAGCTTATAATTGTCCGTTAGGTTGCAGGCTTCAACTGTGCACGTTGGTGTATTATCTGCTGGGTAAAAATAAAGTACTGTTTTTTTGCCCACGAATACTTCCTGTGTTACTGTTTCGCCAGCTTGGTTTTTTACTGAGAATTTTGGTGCTTTTGCGCCTGTTTTAAGCATGTTGTTTTTTATTTTATTAATCGAAGTTATATTTAATAATGCAAAGATGAGAGACATTTTATTTGTTTGAAATTAGACTTTAAAACTAAATAATTATTGAAATGTTTAGATTAAAAAATTTAGTTGGGTAAATAAAAAATAGTGAAACCTTATTTTGCCTTTTTGGTAACACATACGTCTAACATACTTGGCATTGCGGCGGAAGCAGCAATGAAATTGAGAGCCCTGCCTTCGCTGGAATGACATGCTTGCCTAAGGCGCAATAAAATCGGCATATTATTAACCCTCGATTCGCATTAAACGCATAAAAGTAGCAGTTTCAAAAATACTCGTTTTGGAATTTGTTGAGCACATTTTGAATATAAGAAACAAAAAAATTTAACGAAACTTTATGGCGAACAAAAATATTATAACTACTAATATTCCCTATCCATTTGCCTTTTTACATCTTTTTGTTTTATGCTTTCGCGCTTATCATAATTCTTTTTTCCTTTAGCCAATGCTATGTGCAGCTTGGCATATCCGCGTGGATTAATAAAAAGCCTAACAGGTATTATTGTTAGTCCTTTGTCTTTTAATTTACCATTTAGCTTTTTTATTTCTTTGGCATTTAGCAATAATGTTCTATCGCGGCGTGGTTCATGGTTGTTGTAAGTTCCTTCTTTGTAATGTTCAATATTCATATTTCGCACTACTAATTGGTTGTTGCTAAACACACAATACGCCTCTGCAATACTTACTTGGTTAAGACGCACCGATTTTATTTCGGTACCACTTAATTGTAAACCAGCATCAAATTCATCTAATAAAAAATACTCAAAACTGGCTTTTCTATTTTTACTAATTGTTATTTCTTCGTTTTCTTTTGCCATTGTAATTAGTGAACCACTTTTATATTGTCTAAATAAATTATTGCGTCGTTATCAGATTTGCTACGCTGGGCATAAAAGTATATTTTATAGGAAGTAGCAGCAGATAAACTACTTACGTTTGTTGACATATCAATGTAGATTTTTTTCCAAACCAAAGAGCCGCTTAAATCATAAGATGGATTAAATGAATACACTGTTTGTGTAACATTTCCGCCGCTTTGGTTTGCAATAATACCAAATTCAAATGCGGTGTTATTTTTATAATTAAGTTCTAAATAAACTGCTACACCAGCCGTTGGCAATGCGTATTCGGTTGTGCTTGTTAGCTCCGCAAGGGTATCGTTAGCTGTCAAATAAATTTTGCCACTATAATTTCCTTCAAATACCTCATTTGGGTCATTCGTTCTTTTTATTTCAACATTAGAAATACTTGTTTTTTCTAATTTGAAAATGCTTGTTTCAAAATTTTCTCTATACTTTATTTTTGTGTAATCAAAATAGCTAGTCGTTGGTTTTATTATATGTGTGGAGCCTCTCACCAAATTTATATTTTCTATGTGAGATTTGTAAAATGGATAGTAAACACGTGTATTGCTAATTCCATTTTGTTTGATGCCAGGGCGCAACTGTATCTCAACATTACCATCTAATAATACGGGTACTTTTGCGGGTAATATATAAACTCCCAAAAGTAAATTGTTGGCATATACCCACACATTTTCTATTGCAACCGATTGGCTAATTGTTGTATCAATTGAACTTACGGTATATGAGAATGAATCTATTTGTAAATATGCTGGTATATCAGGTTTTGGCACAAGTTTACTACAACCTAAAAAACTACTTACAATTAATATAATAAATAAATTTACTATTGTTTTTGTGTGATTTAACATGCTCAATTTTTAATTGTATTTCAACATATTTTGAACATATTTTCCAATAACATCAAACTCAATATTTACTTCGTCATTTATTTTTAGGTATTTAAAATTGGTGTTTTCAAATGTGTATGGAATTATGGCAACACTAAAGTTATTTTCGCCACAATCAACAACAGTAAGGCTTGTACCGTTAATACAAATTGAACCTTTGGTAACAACTAATTTGTTATTCAACGGGTTTTCAAAATGAAAAGTAAAAAGCCAACTACCATTTTTATCTTCAATGTTTTTACAAATAGCAGTGCCATCTACATGTCCTTGCACAATGTGCCCGTCGAACCTACCGTTGGCTAACATGCAGCGTTCTAAGTTTACAACATCATTAATTTTATAATTTTTCAAATTTGTTTTTTGCAGCGTTTCATCAATTGCGGTTACCGTGTGCGTATCATCACTTAATACGATTACAGTAAGGCAAACGCCATTGTGCGCAACGCTTTGGTCAATTTTAAATTGCGATGAAACGTCCGATTTTATTGTAAAATGCAAATTGCTTTGCTCTTTGGTAATGCTAGTAATTGTGCCACAACATTCTATTATGCCTGTAAACATTATTTTTTATTTATTGAGAGGTATTTAGTAAGGGCATGGTCATTGGCATACACCTGATTGAAAGTAAGTACTGAATAATTTGATTGAAATATTAAATCTTCAATTAAATCGGTTCTTGTGTTGCCATTTTCATCGGTTAATGTAATTGTTCCATTAACATAGCCATCACTGTTTAAGTTGGTAAGATTAATACTACCACTCAAATTAAATGTATTTTGGTGCAAGAAAACTGGTATTCCAAAATTTGAAATATCATTTTCGATAACAAACTCAAAATTATTATTGAAAGCTATGCTAAATTTTGTGGCAGGGTCCGCAGAATCATAGTTTTGGTACTCTCCTAATACTTTCGATTTTATAAAAGTAAGGTTTGGGAAAATACTTACTTCGGTACTTTTTGTAAAGGTGTTATTGTCTTTGGTATCAAAAGTAAATTCGGCACTAATTGTAAATTTACCCGTATTTTTTGGTATCCATTTTAGGGTGTTGCTGTTTGCAGATATTGGCGTAATAGACACCGAATTATAATCTTTTACTTTCCAATTAGTAGTTGAAGGTTCTATTTTTTTGCCTTTGTAATATGCATCGGTATTTAGTTTAATAACTATTGTATCAAACGTTAGTTTGCTATTGCCAACAACATCAATTGACGAACTTTTAATTACAAACCCTTTTTTACAACCACAAGCTAACAGTGTTGCAATAGATATAATAAATAAAAATACTATTTTACTATTTTGCTTTACCATCTTTTTCTGATGAAATTTTTTGTACAAAACCTTTTAACGTTCTTGGCACATCGCCTGCCAATCGTATTTCTTTAATAGTGCATACATAGTAGAAAACACCATCATCACACTCTTGTTTTGATTTGTAATTAAACCCATCCCACAATACTTTTATGTTATTGGTTTCAAATATTAAAACACCCCAGCGGTCATAAATATACATTTCTATTTCGGGCCTAATAAACCTGTAAGGAAATGGTTTAAACAAGTCATTTATGCCATCGCCACTTGGAGTAAACACATTTGGCAATTCATAAATTGGGCAATTGTCCACACAAATAGTATCCGAAAAAACGCTTTCGTTATTAAACGAATCTAATGCTGTAATGCTGTAACAACCTGCTATACTAAGGCTGTCGGGCGTGTGCATATATTTAATAGTTGTAGCCGTAGTAATTGTATCAATAAGCCTTAATGTATCGTTTTGTTTTGTTGAAAAATAAATTTTGTAACCAACCACATCATCAGCACAAAGCAAATTAGGATTGTTCCAACTTAAAATATTAAGTAAGTTATCGCAATCTGGCGCAACGCTTAAACTTGGGGCGCAAGGTGCAGTTATATCAATTGGCACAGCACATATTTTTTGCGACATGTTGTAAAGTGGTTTTGCGATTGTAATATCAGAATATTCACCTTCGGTTAATACCCGGTAACAATACTTGCGACCATTAATTAAACCTACATCAGTAAAACTATTTTGATTACTTACATTAAGCAATGTATAAGTATCGGGTAATGTTGGATTTTCTTTATAAAAATAATACTTATAATTTGTCCAAGGAACAGTAAAACTTGTACTTAAATTTATGCTATTATCGCTTGGTACAGCACTTGCCTTTACTGAACTTGCGGTATTAGATTTGCCAATAAGCGTATGGTTATTAATAGTATAAAAATCTATACGGTATGTGTATTGATTTGCTTCAGTATTCAAATTATTTTCAATGTAAATTGTGTTTGCAATTCCATCAGTAGAATCTATAAGAGTTGCACCTCTGTATATTAAATATCTGTAAGGTGGTGGGTATTGAATTATAGAGTCAAAATCAGTAGGGCGCACCCATCGTATTGTGTCTTTGCCAATTGTGGAGTCAGTTTTAAAAATACTTACGTTTGTTATAATAGCAACGTTTCTTTTGAGCATTGCACACTTTTCTATTGATGCTCTGCTTTCTGAACCATCAGCAAAAAATGCGAAAATTTTATAGCTATATTCTTGCCCGTGCAATAAGCCTGCACCGCCATTGTCGTCGGTATAGGTTAGTGTGTTCAAATCATTTATAGTAGTAACGTATTGATATCCCGAACTTGCTGGAATTCCTGTTTCGCAAAAATCAAATGGCGTATTAGAGCAACCTAATTTTCTATAAATTTTGTACCCAATTGCAGTTGGGCAAGTGTATGGTAACCAAGTTAAAACAAGGCTATTGCCAATAGGTGTAACAGCCGTTAATACTGGTGCGGGGCCTATTATTGATATTTTAATTGTTTTAGAATCTGATAGCGGTTTGTTATTATCATCAGTAGCAATAAAAGTAACATTGTAAGGTTGTTTTCTTACTTGATTACAATTGGTTTGCCATTGAAAAACAGAACTTACTGATGTGTTGCAGCAAACATCTACAAACTCAGCCGAATCGGGCGACATTTGAAAAGGCCCACCATTTGCTATCAGTTTTATTGTATCAAGTACGCCATTAAATGGCGTATCTTCGGCAGTAATTTCCATCGAAAAAAATGAACCAGCTTCCACACAAGTATCTTTGGCATGAACCACAGGTGGGTTGTTATTACAATTGGCATCAACAGTAACTTGCATATCACGCTCCACAGTTCCTATTAAACGCCCGTTACGCCATTCTTTAATGAGTATTGCAAAATTATATTCGCCAGCACCTACAGCACTATTGCAATTGGCTAATGATGTTTCTGCGCCCGGGCAAGCCCAAGTTAAATCGCCAGTCACGGGGTTTATGCTTGCGCCAGAAGGCAATACATAGCAAGGAATAATTACACCGCCTGCCCCAAAAGGTTTAATTAATGAGTATGAAAGACTATCGCCATCAGGGTCGTAAGCACCCGGGTTGTGCACAAATGGTTTGCAATAACAAGCATTTTCTATTGGAGGGTTCAGCAAAACTGGTGAGGAATTACATCCTGCAAAAGGATTAATTGATAAAGTGGAAACGATAAAAAATGGAACATCAATAGAACCTGGAATATTATTGATATTCCCATTTCTATTGGGGTCTTCAATCATTATTTTACAATTTAATAATGGCCCACTGCCAAAAGTATGTTCACCTGTATAAATATTTTTTTTAACCGTACCGTTTATAGGTTCACCCATTTTTGCTGGTGCTGCACAAATACCCGTTGGCCCATTTACCCTAAAAAATATAGCACTGTCATTAAAATCGCAAAAGAAAACGGTAAGGTCACACCTATCAGCCGTTTCGCCTAATTTTGTGTAGGTTGTAATTGTAAAATAAAAGTGAAAAGGATTCAGCGAATCACACGTATAAGTAATTTCGCCAGCTCTGTTGTGTGTGGCTTTACTCAGGTTATAGCTGATGAAAAATATTGTTATTAGTAGAAAGGACTTTTTCATGAAATGGCCATAGAATTTAGATAACGCTAATGTATTAGAAAATTTTGAATATGTGGTTATTAACTAATTTTATAATTATTATTGTGAAGCAAATTTATTGTGATTTAAAATAGGGTTGAACATTAAATACTGAGTTTTATGAGTGAAGCTAATAATATAAATGACGCTTTGGCAAAAGCCAATTTACGGTTGCTTGAGTGTGAAAAATTAGTGGCAGATTTGCAGAAAAAAAATGATGTGTTGGCGGCTGAACTTAACAATGCCAATGCACTTGTTTCGTTAGCCAATGCCAGCCCTAACTCAATATTTCAGTTTGATAGTACAGGGAATATTGAGTTCTTAAATTTGGCCGCAAAAAAATTAATGCTTGTTACAAATGAAGAATATATTGGAAAAAATATAGCTGAATTTGTAAGCAATGATGATGCAGAAAGTGTGATAAACATACTGGCTAAAACATTAAAAACGCAACAAAGATTAGAAACAAACATTCATATAAAAGATAAGCTTTTAAAAGTAGTTGCCGATACCATAAAATCAAATAACAACGACAGAATTTTATTTATAACAAGCGATTTAACGGAACAAACAAAGTATGAAGAGGAGCTAAAATATAAATCAAAACTACTACAAAAAATATACGACGATTCGCCCGACTGCCTCTTAATTATTGACTTAGAAACATCGCAACTAAGAAGCTACAACAAAACTACACTAACCCTTTTTGAACTTGAAGATACCGCCACATTTGAAGAAGTTAGCAATTATGTGTTTCATGCACGCAAACAGCCACTAACCGAGCAAGAAATAAATGACTACAGACGTAAACTATTCAATAACGAAAGGTACAGCGGCGAAACAGAATACCTTACTAAAAAAGGTGTAGCTTTTAAAGCTAGCTTCCACGCAAGTACTTTTGAACTGAATAATAGAAGAAAAGTATTGGTTAGAATCTCGGACATCACTCAAATAAAACAAATTAATAAAGTATTAAATTTTGATAAACAAAAACAGAAACTTTACATAGAACAATCGCCACTTGGCTACTTAGAATGGAACACAAATTTTGAAGTGGCAGAATGGAACGTGAGTGCCGAAAAAATATTTGGCTACACCAAAGCCGAAGCTATGGGCAAGCACGCCAGCTTTATTATTCAAGACAGTGAAAAAGCTTTTAGCGATGATTATTGGCAAACGCTTGTCGCCAATAAAAATGGTTCGCGTAGCACACATTTCAATATAAATAAAAACAACGAATTAATTTCTATTGAGTGGTATAATTCGCCAGTATATGATGAAGCAGGGATGCTTTTGGGCATAAGTTCATTGATTGATAATGTTACCAATAAACTAAATGCAGAACAAGAATTAAAAAACAAAACAGCTTTTTTAGAAACAATTTATGAAGAAGCTTTTGATGGAATTATGCTTTTTAAATCAAATAGTTTTGAAATAATTACATGCAACAAAAGAAGCTACCAAATGTTTGAAGTTGACAACCTAGAGCAGCTAAATATTTTGATGCCTAATGCACGAAAATACAAGCAATCAAAAGAAGAGAGAAATGAAATGTTTGAGAAAATTGCGGAAGGACAAGTGCATGACAAAGACATTGAATTTATTACTAATAAAGGTAATTCTATTTGGCTTACGCTATTAGTAAAACTTATTGAATACAATGGCGAAACAGTTGAATTAGTAAGGGTTACAGATGTAACGGATTTGAAAAAAATAAATTCGCAACTAAACCTCGATAAACAAAAACAAAAAATTCAAGTAGAGCAATCGCCATTAGGCTACATAGAGTGGAACAATAAATTTGAAGTTGCAGAATGGAACCCTAGTGTTGCTAAAATTTTTGGATACACCAAAGAAGAAGCAATTGGCAAAAGTGCTTCATTTATTTTAGCTGATTATGAAAAGAAAAATATAGCAATTATTTGGCAAACAATTTTATCTCACATAAGCGGACACCGTGGTGTTTATAACAATATAAACAAGCAGGGCGAAATACTTACTATTGAATGGTATGATACACCATTATTTGATGAATATGGCAATGTGCTAGGCGTAAGTTCTTTGGTAAATAACATTACCGAAAAAATAAAACATGAAGAGGATTTACAATACAAAACATCTTTTTTAGAAACCATTTACGAAGAAGCATTTGATGGCATAATGCTTTTTAAACCAAATAGTTTTGAGGTGCTTACTTGCAATAAAAGAAGCTACGAAATTTTTGAAACAGAAAACTTAGAACAGCTAAATAAAATTATGCCTCATGCCCGAAAAATTAAACAATCAACAAGAGAACGCAATGATATGTTTGATGAAATAGCACAAGGCGAAGTGTATGACAAAGACATAGAATTTATTACCTATAAAGGCAACACAGTGTGGCTTACATTATTGGTAAAATTAATTATGCTTAATGGCGAAACGGTTGAATTAGTTAGGGTTACAGATGTTTCTGAATTAAAAAAAATAAATTCAAAACTTAATTTAGATAAACAAAAACAACGACTACAAGTAGAACAATCGCCCCTCGGTTATATTGAGTGGAACACTAATTTTGAAGTAGCAGCATGGAACCCGAGTGCCGAAAAAATATTTGGATATACAAAAGCGGAAGCAATGGGGAAGAGTGCAATTTTTATTATTCCCGACGATGTAAAACCACTCGTACAAGAAGTTTGGGAAAGCCTAAAAAGCCGCAAAGGTGGCTACCGCAGCACCAACGATAACATAAATAAAAATGGCGAAGTAATTACCCTTGAATGGTACAACACACCCTTGTTTGATGAGGATGGCAAACTACTTGGCGTAAGCTCTTTAATTGATGATATTACAGAACAAATAAAAGCACAAACAAAAATTGAGAATCAGCTTAAAGAAAAAGAAATTTTATTGTCGGAAATTCATCACCGAGTAAAAAATAATTTGGCAGTAATATCGGGCTTACTATTTATGCACGCCGAACATTTGGAAGATGAAGGCATGAAACAAATTTTGAAAGAAAGCCAGTCGCGTATAAAATCAATGGCAATTATACATGAGCAATTATACCAAACAGAAAATTTCGGAAACATCAATGTAAATGAGTACTTGAAGGAATTGGTAAAGAAAATTTCAAACTCATTTGGTATTAAAAATAAAGTTATTGATGTGGATGTTGAGGTAAATGATTTTTCGATGCCCATTTCGCAAGCATTAATAATAGGATTAATAATTAACGAGTTGGTTGTAAATGCTTATAAATATGCTTTTCCGTACTTAGACCATGGCAAAATAAAAGTAAGGTTTCACAAAAAAGGAATGTTTATTTTACGAGTAAATGACAATGGCGTAGGCTATAAAGAAAATTATAATTTCGAAAAATCAAGTACATTAGGGCTAAACCTTGTAAAAATATTGGCAAAACAATTAAAAGGTGATGTTTTGTTTGAAAATAAAAAAGGTGCATATTGCACACTTATATTTAATTAATTATGCTTTCAATTCTTCTAGTAGAGGATGACGCAATACTATCTTATGTAGTTGCAAAATATGTAGAAAAATTAGGACATAAGCTCCTCAAAACTGTTGTTACTGCTGATGATGCAATAGATAGTGCAATGCTTTTACTACCCGATTTAATTTTGATGGACATTCATCTTATTGGCGAAAAAGATGGCATAACCGCTGTTGAAACTTTGCGTAGCAACAACATAACAACACCCGTTTTATTTTTAACTGGAAACTCCGACCCTACCAACAAAAAACGTATGTTGAATACAAGTAATTCTAACTTCTTAATTAAGCCAGTTGAGTTTGACGATTTGCGTGTAATGATTGAAGAAAATTATATGTAGTAAATAGCCAAGTTTGATTTTAATTTTGCCATTTAATTTTCCTTCATTGATTTACAACTATAGAATGTCTGATGTGGTTAAATATTTCGCAATAATTTCTATTATCCTAAATATTATTTCGCGTTTCTTTTTTTATAGCTACAGTGAGTAAAGAGTGTTTGAGGTATTTTAAAGTTTAAATTTTTTGTTGTGATTCATTCTACTAAATCCATCTTGCATTTGTAAAAGTTATTTTATTCAAACAATATTAATATTTGATTTTTTTCAACAGCATTGCCTCTTTCAACAGCAATTTTTTTGATAGTAACATCTGCTGTAGCCTTTAAAATGTTTTCCATTTTCATTGCTTCAAGTACAATTAATGGTTCGCCTTTTTTAATGGTATCGCCAACACTTACACGAACGTCTAATACCAAACCGGGCATTGGGGCTTTTAGTTCATTTATTTTTTTAGAAGCTAAAGTATCCATTCCCATGCTTTGCAATAGCAAGTCGAAGCGGTCTTTTACCTTAACCGTATAGGCATTGCCATTTACTTTTATTTTGTATGTTTTTTCATCTTCATCAAACGAAACAATTTCGGCTTTGTACGATTTATTATTTTTTAAAACACTAAAATGACCGTTGACAAACTCTACTGAATCTATATTAAAATCATTACCATTTATAGTTCCAATATTTTTATTGCGGCTATCAATTTCTATATCAAACTCCTTGTTATTTATTATTGTTTTAAGCATATTTTCTAAAAAATAAATTTGTTAAAAATTACATTTTTGGCATACCGGGCATGCCTTGCATTTGTCTCATCATTTTAGCCATTTGCTCTTTGTTACCCATCATTTTCATCATTTTGCGCATGTCTTCAAACTGCTTTAAAAGTTTGTTTACCTCTTGCACATTTTGTCCACAACCTTTTGCAATTCTGTTTCGTCGGCTACCATTAATTTCGTCAGGGTTTTCGCGTTCATAAGGCGTCATTGATTGTATAATTGCTTCAATGCCATTAAACGCATCATCATCAATATCAACGCCCTTTGTGAGTTTAGAAGCACCAGGTATCATACCAACCAAATCTTTGATGTTTCCCATCTTTTTTATTTGGTTTATTTGGCTTAAAAAATCATTGAAATTAAATTGATTTTTTGCAATTTTCTTTTGTAATTTTCTTGCTTCTTCTTCATCATAGCGTTCGCGGGCACGTTCTACAAGGCTCACCACATCACCCATGCCCAATATACGGTCAGCCATACGTTCTGGATAAAACAAGTCAAGCGCCTCCATTTTTTCGCCAGTACCAACAAACTTTATAGGTTTGTTTACGGTGTAACGTATTGATAATGCAGCCCCTCCGCGTGTATCGCCATCTAATTTTGTAAGTACTACGCCATCAAAATTTATTTTATCGTTAAAGGCTTTTGCAGTGTTCACAGCATCTTGCCCCGTCATGGCATCAACCACAAACAATGTTTCTGATGGATTTATTGCTTCTTTTACTCGTGCAATTTCATTCATCATCTGTTCATCAATAGCCAAACGACCCGCAGTATCTACAATAACAACGGTGTGTTTATTTTCGCGGGCAAACTCAATGGCGCGTTTACTAATGCTCACAGGGTCTTTGCTATCCACATCTGCAAACACATCAATACCAAGCTGAGCACCCAATGTTTGCAACTGATTTATAGCTGCTGGGCGGTAAACATCGCAAGCAACCAACAATGGTTTTTTACCTTTTTTATCTCTTAAATATAAAGCTAATTTACCCGAAAAAGTTGTTTTACCAGAACCTTGTAAACCACTCATTAAAATTACAGCGGGCAAGCCGGGCGCACTTTTTAAATTAATTTCAGCATTGCTGCCGCCCATTAATTCAGCCAACTCATCGTGCGTAATTTTAACCATTAACTGGCTTGGCGAAATTGCTGTAAGCACATTTTGCCCCAATGCTTTTTCTTTTACAGTATCAGTAAATTGTTTGGCTATTTTAAAGTTAACATCGGCATCTAGCAATGCTTTGCGAACTTCTTTTAAAGTTTCGGCAACATTAATTTCTGTAATTTGTCCTTGTCCTTTTAATACTTTAAAGGCACGTTCAATTTTGTCGGTTAAATTTTCAAACATTGTAATTCTTTTTTCGGGTTGCTAAAGTATAAAAAAAGGCTAATTATTTTGAATGATTTTAGCTATACCAAATTACTTAAACCAACTTGAATACATGAGGTAATTGTTTGCAATTCTTTCTATTTCATTGCTGATTAAATCATTGGTGATGCTTTTTACTTTTTTGGCAGGCACACCTGCATAAATACTTTGCGGTTCCACTATGGTGTTTTCTAAAACCACAGCACCTGCGGCAATAATTGTATTGCTACCAATTACACAATTGTCCATAACTATAGCACCCATACCAATAAGTACATTATCATTAATAGTGCAACCGTGTACAATTGCATTGTGCCCAATTGAAACATTATTGCCAATAATAGTTTTTGTTTTTTGATAGGTGCAATGTATAATAGCACCATCTTGCACATTTACTTTATTGCCCAATATAATTGAATTTACATCTCCACGAACCACAGCATTAAACCAAAAACTACAATCGTTACCAGTGGTTACATCACCCACTATTGTTGCGTTTTCGGCAAGGTAGCAATTGTTGCCAAAATTAGGTTCTACCCCGTTTACAGATTTTATAAGTGCCATTTCATTAAAATAAATTCATCAAAAAGTATAAAATTTTGGCAATACTAACACAAATGTTTAACAAAAAACTGTATTTATTTTTTGAATCTTGCAACGAACATTTCAAAGAAATATTTTAAAGTACCTACTTTTTTATAAAATATTTTTTTGTCCAAAAAGAAATCAATGGAGAGAGAATTATTGTTGGTAAAAGCCACGCAATTACGCTTGGTAAAATAGTATTGTTTACTACCAAAAATGCTGTACAAGAGGCAATGTAGCTACCCATCATTCTTTGAATATGAGTAGTTAAAAAGTAGTTTTTCATTTTAGATTTTCCAGTGTAGTTTATCCAATCTTGCCTTACAAATAGCATTGAAATACTACCAAAAACTAAAAACACAACTCCAAAAGTATTCGATTTTATCAATAAATTAATTCCAAAAATTATAAATGCCAATGAAAAAATAAGCATCGATGCAGTTATTGACCAATCTATTTTATTTATATCTTCTATACTTTTTTTTGCTAAATACCTTGTACCTGTAAGTAGCATATAACTTGTAAAAATACTTATAATAAATAGAAAATAATGTGGATGCAAATACGACATTGGCATCGCAATTATTGACGCCGTAAGCATCGAAATAAAGTAAATTTTGCCAACTTTTTTATGAATTTTATTTCCTTTTTTTGTAAGCAAAATATATAAACCAAGTAGCAAACTAATGCTACCACCAACTATGTGTATTGCAAGTAATATTTTAAAAATTTCCATTTTTTTATTTGTGAATATAATAGTTTAATGAGCAGAGGCAAGCAACCTAAAAAGTTATTCTATACTGCGGTATTACAAACAAACCAATTTGGTATTCGGTAACAACTTTTTGTTCTTTCGGATTATAATTTTGTACAAATATATTTTGATGATTCGTTATGTTTTGCATGTCAATACTAAACTCCTGCGTCATTCTTCTTCCATTCTTTTTAATGCCAATTTTTAAGTCGGTTCTAAAATAATCGTCAAACCTATTTTTATAGTTTTGAGAATAATCATAAACCGCTTCGCCAGCTAACTTAGAAGCTGCTAAGTTTATTGGTGTGTAACGCTTTCCGCCAGCATACGTCATCTTCCAATCTATATTAAAAATAAAGTTTTTGGGTAGGCGTATTTCTTTTCCTGCCAGAGCATTTGTTACAAAATTCCCATTGAAAACGGTGTTGTATTCTTTGCCATTGTAGCCTTTGTATTTGCTATCGAAAATAGATGTGGTAACTAAGAAGTAATATCCTTTTGTGTAGAATTTTTCTAATGTAAATTCAAAACCATAGTTAGTGCCAGTGCCTTTGTTTATAAGGCTATCAATAGATGGATTATTAAAATCGGCACCTAAATTTATTGCCGAAAATGTTGGCAGACTTTGCTTTACAGGTACATTGTATAAGTGCTGATAATAGGTTTCTACCTTAATGCGCATGGCGTTATTTATGCTCCAATCGTAGGCCAATACCAACTGATTACTTTTAGAAAAACCCAAATTTTTGTTGGTATAAATGTATGAACCATCATTCAATTTTGTTTGGTCAAAGTAGGTGTAAATGGTTTGTATTTGGCTATGCACACCTGCGCCCAAACTTAATGTTTGTGCTGGTTTCAGTTGCCACTTTAAACCCAAACGAGGTTCTATAGCATAGCTATTATTCTCGAAAAATACTTGGTAATTTACACCACTATTCAACGTTAAATTATCGGTAAAATGATGTTGCCACTGTGTGTAAGCGCGCAACAAATAAGTGTGCCCGGCTGAGTTTCTTAGTTTACGAAAAGCTAAATTGTCTAACACGCTATCTTTTAAATTAATGCGCAATTGGTCAAAGAAAAAACCAGTTTTTAAATTGTTTTTTGCGTTAAATTTTTTAACCACAAAATAAATTAATTGCAATTTTGCATTGCTACTTTTATTGCCATAAGTAAGCGTATCGGTTTTTTCTTTGAGGTTTACAGAGCTTTGTTTAATGGTTGTTTCAAATCCATTGGCTGCAATTGTAAGTTTGCCATACGCGCTGCTATTATAATTAATGCTATGATTTATGCCTACCACGCCCATGTTACTTCCAAAATAAGTGTCGGAACCGCCAATGGTATATAAGTCGGTATTATTAGTGTCTTTTTTACTATCTAAAAGTTCAATATAACTAGTACCACCAACGCCGAACATTGAAAAATTTCCTGCTCCTTTTGTTGGCAAATCTACTTTAAATGACACGTCTTGGTATTGCGGTATTGCGCTGCCAGTGCCAAAGTTAAGCCCAATGGCTTTAAAAACACCTAAAGTTGAGTAACGATAATTTATTAAGTATGATGCTTTACTTTTTGATGAAAATGGCCCTTCGGCACCAAGCTCAAAACCATTGAAACCAATTTGACCCATAAACTCATTTTTCTCATCATTGCCTTTTCGCATTTTCAAATCGAAAACACCCGATGTTGCATTACCATATTCAGCAGGAAAAGCTCCTGTCATAAAATCGGAATTGCCCAATACATTGTTGTTTAAAATGCCCACTGGGCCGCCCGTAGAGCCCATGCTACCAAAGTGATTGGGGCTAGGAATATCCACACCATTTAAACGCCACAATAAACCTTGCGGCGAGTTACCTCTAATAATAATGTCGTTGCGCGAATCATTAGCACCACTCACACCCGCAAAGTTTGCAGCCATGCGGGCAGGGTCGTTGCGTGCGCCTGCATATCGACTACTTTCTTCAATAGTAAAAGCACGCGAACTAACGGTTGTCATCTCATTGTTAACGCGCGTTTTGTCTTGTGGTGCACTAATTACAACTTCTTTTGCCATTACAACACTTTCTTGCATCTCAATATTAACAACAGTTTCTTTGCCACTGCTAACATTTATTTGCATGCCCGATGGTTTGTAACCAATATAGGTAAACGACAAACTATGGCGGCCTGCTGGCACATCATTCATTTTAAAACGTCCTTCAAAATCGGTGCTTACCGCATTTTGTTTTAAACTATCAAGTACAATTGCTGCGCCCACCAATGGCTCTTTTGTTTGTACATCTATCAACACACCACGCACAGTTTGTGAGGGTGTTTGGGCAAATACATTTTGTATAAAAAGTATTGCAAAAATAAAAAGTAATGGTTTTTTCATTGTAATATTATTTTGAATTTAACGCTGCAAAAGTGAAAACTCAAAACTTTTTACAAATATAATTTGTGCTGAAATGTAGAATTTAATTACTGAAAAGTAGAATGAGAATGTTGGAAAATTCATATTAATGAATGTTCAAAATTGGGCAAAATATGTAGGCTTGTATGTTCCCTGCAAAATACTATCTTTGCGCGCCTTTATGCAAAAGGTTTTGTTGCTGTAACAACTTAATAAATAATATATAATGAAACTTTCTCAATTCAACTTCGTGCTGCCAAAAGAACTTTTGGCAGAGAGTCCAGCTAAAAATCGTGACGAATCAAAATTGATGGTATTGCACCGCAAAACCGGAAAAATTGAACACAAAAAATTTAAAGACATCATCAATTATTTTGAAGATGGCGATTTATTTGTAAGAAATAATACCAAAGTATTTCCTGCACGCCTTTACGGAAACAAAGAAAAAACAGGCGCTAAAATAGAAGTGTTTTTATTGCGCGAATTAAATGCAGACAGCCGCCTTTGGGATGTGCTTGTTGACCCTGCACGTAAAATACGTATTGGTAATAAATTGTATTTTGGTGATGACGATAGCGTTGTTGCCGAAGTAATTGATAACACCACCTCGCGTGGGCGCACACTTCGTTTTTTATACGATGGTAGCAATGAAGATTTTAAAGCCTCTATTTTGGCTTTGGGTCAAACGCCACTACCTAAATATATAAAGCGCAAGCCTGTACCCGAAGATGAAGAGCGTTACCAAACAGTTTATGCTAAGCACGAAGGTGCGGTAGCTGCACCAACTGCGGGTTTACACTTTAGCCGTGAGCTTTTAAAAAGATTAGAAATTAAAGGTATAAACTTTGCCGAAGTTACATTGCACGTTGGTTTAGGTACTTTTAGGTCAGTTGAGGTTGAAGATTTAACCAAACACAAAATGGATTCGGAGCAAATGATTGTTGACGAAGAGTGCGCAAGACTTGTAAATGCTGCCAAAGAAGCCAAGAAAAATATTTGTGTAATAGGTACTACGAGTATGCGTTCGTTAGAGTCATCGGTTTCAACAGCCGGCTTTTTAAAACCGTATGAAGGTTGGACCAATAAATTTATTTTTCCACCCTATGATTTTTCTTTGGCAACAAGTATGGTAACAAATTTTCATACACCCGAATCAACTTTGCTAATGATGGTAAGTGCTTTTGGCGGATATGATTTTATAATGGAAGCATATAGGGTTGCTGTAAAAGAAAAGTATAGATTTTATTCTTACGGAGATGCCATGTTAATTTTGTAATTTCATTTTTTTCGGATGAGTAAATGCGTGATAATTGTAGCTGGTGGCAGCGGTTTGCGCATGGGTAGCAAAATACCAAAACAGTTTTTATTATTAAAAAATAAGCCTGTTTTAATGCATACAATTCAACGTTTTTTTGCTTTCGACCATCAAATAAAAATAATAGTAGTGTTGCCCAATAATCAAATAGATTATTGGGCCTCTCTTTGTCAAAAATATTCTTTTGCCATTGCGCATAAAATTATTGGTGGTGGCGATACAAGGTTCGATTCTGTAAACAACGCTATAAATATTATTGAAACCGATAGCAATTTATTGGTTGCTGTGCATGATGGCGTAAGGCCATTAATTGATAATAAAACAATTTCCACATGTTTTGAAACTGCCGAAAAATTAGGTAATGCAGTACCATGTGTTCCAATAATAGATTCGTTGCGCTTTGTAGAAAAAAAATCCTCACACACAGTAAACCGAAATGATTATAAAGCAGTGCAAACACCACAAGTATTTCATTATACAAAATTGCTAAAAGCATACTCCAGTGCTTTTACAAAATTTTATACCGACGATGCTTCTGTAGTCGAAAGTATTGGAGAAAAAATATACCTTGTAGAAGGTAATGTTGAAAATATTAAAATTACAACAACATTCGATTTGTTGCTAGCTGAATTGATACTTGACAAAAATGTCCTATAGTCCAATTTAAGTAAGGGCTTTGGTGGTTTCTTTACACAAAATAATTTACCTTTTTTTACTTCCCTAAATTTGTATTTATTTGTTTAACATAAGGTTCTATTATTGTACCTACAAAATTTATACTTAATACAAATAATGTTTTACCCAGTGATAAAAATTAGATTCAGAATAATTGCGCTTTTCTTGATTTTTCAAACTTATTTTGTAAGTAATATCTTCTCACAAAAATTAGATTTTACGAACGAAGCTATTTGGCAGAAAAAATTATTTGCCACTTCGCCTGTAAGTGGCATAAAACCAATGAACAATGGCATACATTATACTTCGTTAATAGTGAGTGGCAACCTACAATTTATTGTAAAATACGATTACAAAACTGGCAATGCAGTTGATACCTTTTTAAAAAGTAATTGGCTAAAAACAAACGATTTGATAGCCAAAGATATTGAGGTTGAAAGTTACCAGTTTAGCAAGGATGAAAATTCAATTTTGATAGAAACAGAATCGGAAGCTATATACCGCCACAGCAGTAAAGCAAATTATTATATTTATAACATCAAGGAAAAAAAAGTAAAACATTTGAGTGATGATGGCAAACAAATGTATGCTGCATTTTCGCCAAATAATTTTGCCGTTGCTTTTGTACGAAACAACAATTTATTTATCAAAGATTTATTTTCTAGTAACGAAACAACCATCACAAATGATGGTAAATTTGGCAGCATAATTAATGGTGCTGTCGATTGGGTTTATGAAGAGGAATTTAGCATGGACAAAGGCTTTGCATGGAATGTAGATGGTACCAAAATCGCTTATTATATATTTGATGAAAGCAATGTAAAAGAGTTTGAATTTAGTATGTATGAAAAAAATTTGTACCCAGAATCTTACAAATATAAATATCCAAAAGCAGGTGAAGCAAATTCTATTGTTAGCATTTATATTTATGATTTACTAAGCCAACAATCCACAAAAGTAGAAACGGGTGCTGAAGTTGACCAATATTTACCACGTATAAATTGGACGCAGGATGCTAATACATTATCGTTTCAGCGCATGAACCGACTGCAAAATAAATTAGAATTATTAACGGCAAGCGCAGTAAATGGGAAAAGTAAAGTAATACTTACTGAAAACTCTAATACTTATGTTGATGTAAACGACGACTTATTTTTTATGCAGGACAAAGCAAGTTTCATATGGAATAGTGCCCGCAGTGGTTTCAATCATTTGTACTTATACGACATCAGCGGAAAGCTTATAAACACAATTACTGAAGGCAATTGGCAGATGATGCAAATGTATGGCTACAACGCAATTAGTAAAAAAATTTACTATGCAAGTAATGAACCCAACACCCTTGAAAAACATATTTTTAGTATATTATTAACTGGCAAAGGCAAACAAAAACTTACAGCAGAAGCTGGTTACAACGAGCCTAATTTTAATAGTTCATTTACCTATTTTATTCTCACACACAGCAGTGCCAACAAGCCTCCAACACAAAATGTTTGTTATGCTGATGGAAGTACAATTAGAAAGTTAACAACCAATGAAAGTGTATTAGATTTATTGAAAAAATACAATTTTTCGGAAAAGAAATTCTTTACAATAAAAAATGATAGTAGCACCTTTTTAAACGCATACATCATAAAACCAGCAAATTTTGATACTGCAAAAAAGTACCCTGTAATAATGTATGTGTATGGTGGCAGTGGCAATAACACTGTATTAAATAGATGGGGTGGAGCCAATTTTATGTGGCAAAATATGATGGCGCAAAAAGGATATATTATTGTTTCGGTTGATAACCGTGGCACTGAGTTACGTGGCGAAAAATTCTTGAAATGTATATACAAACAATTAGGAAATTTGGAGTTGCAAGACCAAACAGCCGCTGCAAAATATTTAGCAACACTGCGCTATGTTGATGCTTCGCGCATAGGCATACAAGGTTGGAGCTTTGGCGGATATATGAGTAGTTTAGCAATAACAAAACAACCCGAAATTTTTAAAGCAGCGGTAGCAATTGCACCTGTTACCAATTGGCGATATTATGACAACATTTACACCGAACGTTTTTTGCAACGCCCGCAAGAAAATGCAAGTGGATATGACGAAAATTCTCCAATAAATTTTGTGGCCGGGCTCAAAGGAAAATATTTGCTAATACACGGCACTGCCGATGATAACGTGCATTTTCAAAATTCTATTGAGATGATAAACGCTTTACAAAAAGCAAACAAGCAATTTGAGTTAATGATTTATCCTGATAAAAGTCATTCGATAACTGGTGGTAAAACTCGCCAAAATTTATACGAAAAAGTAACTGATTTTTGGTTGAGAAATTTGTAATTTTTTCTGAAAAATAATTTTAAATATTAAGTTTAAAACATGGACAATAAAATTAATAGTAGCAAAGCACCTGAGCCTGTGGGCTTGTATCCTCACGCCCGTAAAGTGGGCAACCTTCTTTTTTTATCAGGTGTTGGCCCGCGTGAAAGAGGTAACAAAAATATACCAGGTGTTACTTTAGATGAACAAGGTAATATAACTTCTTATGATATAGAAATGCAGTGTCACAGCGTATTTAGAAACATAAAATACATTTTAGAAGATGCAGGTAGCAGTTGGGATAATATTGTTGATGTAACGGTTTTTTTAACCAATATGAAAGACGATTTTAAAACGTATAATAAAATATATGCACAATATTTTAAAGACAATTTGCCGTGCCGCACCACTTGCGAAATAAATTGTTTGCCAACTCCAATTGCCATTGAATTGAAAGTTATCGCAACTATTTAATTGAAGTTGTTTTCTGATTTAATATCTGTAATTGTATAGTTTCATAACATAGTCAATGTTATTGTTGAGAAATTTATTTTGGAAGGATGTCTAGTATAGAAATTATTCAATTTTAGTATTCCACGAATAAATTTTGGAGTACAGTCAAAACCTATATTTTCAAAGTGTATATTTTACACTTCGCAAAAATAACTATTTAGAAATCAAACCTTAACAATAAAAATATATCGTAAAATCTTAGCCTAAAAAAGTTACTTTTGCACTCTAATTTCTAAAAAAATTAACATGAATAATTATGGTACAAGAGCCGAAAATGCAAATTTGGCATACTTGGGTTTAGCAAATGTAGAAGCCGCTTATTGGAATTTAAGCGTACCCGATTTGGTTGAAGAGACCCTTGCGCGTGGCGAAGGTGTACTTTCCAACACTGGCGCATTAGCGGTTGATACAGGCGAATTTACTGGCCGTTCGCCAAAAGATAAATTTATTGTATTTGACAACATTACCAAAGACACCGTTTGGTGGGGCGATGTAAACATTAAATTTGATAGTGATAAGTTTGATGCGCTTTACAACCGTGTAACTGCTTACTTGGGCGGAAAAGAAGTATATGTAAGAGACTCTTACGCTTGCGCCGACCCTAAATATCGCTTAAATATTCGTGTAGTTACAGAGTATCCGTGGAGCAATTTATTTGCGAACAACTTATTTTTGCGCCCTACCCACGATGAGGTATTAAACTTTAACCCAGAGTGGCATATTATCTGTGCCCCGGGCTTTAAAGCCGACGCTGCAATTGATGGCACTCGTCAGCATAATTTTGCTATTTTAAACATGACACGTAAGTGCATTATTATTGGCGGTACTGCATACACTGGCGAAATTAAAAAAGGAATTTTCTCACTATTAAATTATTTGTTGCCTCAAGAAAAAGGCGTACTTTCTATGCACTGTTCGGCTAACTTGGGCAAGGCTGGCGACACAGCGTTGTTTTTTGGTTTATCAGGTACTGGTAAAACTACTTTGAGTGCCGACCCTAACCGCCAATTAATTGGTGATGATGAGCATGGCTGGGGCGAAAATAGTATCTTTAATTTTGAAGGTGGCTGTTATGCAAAATGTGTTGATTTAACGCAAGAAAAGGAACCGCAAATATTTGGTGCAGTTAAGTTTGGTGCATTACTAGAAAACATCGAATTTAAAAACCAATACGGCGAAGTTGACTACACCAATATTTCTAAAACAGAAAATACTCGTGTAGCTTACCCAATTAATTATATTGAAAATGCACTTGAGCCAAGTTATGCTGGCGCACCAAAAAATGTTTTCTTTTTAACGTGCGATGCCTTCGGTATTCTGCCTCCAATAAGTAAATTAGATGCCGGGCAAGCAATGTATCATTTTATTAGCGGATACACAGCAAAAGTGGCTGGTACAGAGATAGGTGTTACAGAACCAACACTTACATTTTCGGCTTGTTTTGGCAAAGTATTTTTGCCTTTGCACCCAACAAAATATGCCGAATTATTGGGCAAAAAATTGAAAGACAGCAACATAAATGTTTGGTTAGTAAACACAGGTTGGAGTGGTGGCGCATTTGGTGTGGGTAGCCGCATGAAATTGTCGTACACGCGTTCATTAATTACTGCGGCACTTAATGGAGAATTAGAAAAAGTAAAGTTTGAAACACTACCAACTTTCGGATTGCAATTCCCAACTGAATGTGCAAATGTGCCGACTGATATTTTAAATCCACGCAACACATGGGCCGATAAAAATGTGTACGATGCAAAAGCTGCAAGTTTGGCTACAGCGTTTGTAAATAACTTTGAGCAATACGCCGCTTTTGCTAATGACGAAATATTAGCTGCAGCACCAAGGGTAGCTGTTACAGCATAATAAAATTTCTAAAAAAAATAAAAAATGCTACATTCAATTTGGATGTAGCATTTTTTATTTCCATTCAATCTACACTTACTTTCAAAATTGAATTTAAAAGTATCGTATTTTTTCTATATTTTCGCGAAAAAATTTAGAAAGCATGGCAATAATAAAACCATTCAACATTCATAAATGGATTGACGAAAACCGTCATTTACTAAAACCACCCGTTGGCAACAAAGAAATTTATGCCGATACTGATTTTATTGTAATGATTGTAGGTGGACCAAACTCACGTAAAGACTATCATTACAACGAAAGCGAAGAGTTTTTTTGTCAACTTGAAGGTGATATAACGGTACGCATACAAGAAGACGGGAAGCCTGTGGATATGCACATTAAAGAAGGTGATATATTTTTACTGCCCCCACGTGTGCCACACAGCCCAATACGCCTAGCCAATACAGTTGGTTTAGTTATTGAAAAAAAACGCACTCCAACCGAAATTGATGCCCTACAATGGTATTGCGAAAGCTGTAACCATCAATTATTTGAAGAAAAATTTATGCTCGAAAATATTGAAACAGCATTCAAAGAAACTTTCGAAAAATTTTATGGTTCATTAGATTTAAGAACCTGCAAAAAATGTGGTGCTGTTATGGAGCCACCAGTTAAATTATAAATGATAAATTTTAAATTATGAATCATTTAAATTAATTTATAATTCATAATTTATAATCCCAATAAAGATGTTAGACAAATTAGAATCCATAAAAAGACGATACAATGACGTAGAAGTATCGCTTAGCGACCCTGCAACAATGACTGATATGAAGAAGTTTGCAACGCTAAACAAAGAATACAAAGACTTAAAAGAAATTGTAGATATGTATCAATCATACAAAAATGTGATTGATAACATGACGGCTGCGCAAGAAATTATTGATACCGAAAAAGATACCGATATGCTTGAAATGGCACAAGAAGAATTGCAAGGAAGCATTGAACGCAAAGCAAAATTGGAAGACGAAATAAATTTCTTACTCATACCAAAGGACCCTGAAGATACCAAGAATGTGGTAATGGAAATTAGGGCTGGTACTGGTGGTGATGAGGCTTCTATTTTTGCTGGTGATTTATACAGAATGTACACACGCTATTTTGATAAAGCTGGTTTACGCTATGAATTAATGGACCACCAAGACGGTACTGCCGGTGGTTACAAAGAAATTATTTTGAACGTAAGTGGCGATAATGTTTTTGGTAAATTAAAATTTGAAAGTGGTGTACACCGCGTACAGCGTGTGCCACAAACCGAAACACAAGGGCGTGTGCATACATCGGCGGCAAGCGTAATAGTAATGCCCGAAGCTGATGAGTTAGATGTAAAATTGCATGAAAACGATATTAGAAAAGATATTTTTTGTAGCAGTGGCCCAGGCGGACAAAGCGTAAACACTACCAAAAGTGCAATACGTTTAACCCACATACCAACAAATACTGTGGTGCAATGCCAAGACGAAAAATCGCAACAAAAAAACTATTCAAAAGCATTGAGCGTTTTGCGTTCGCGGTTGTATGAAGTAGAGTACCAAAAACGTTTAGCAATATCATCAGCAAAACGTAAAACTTTGGTAGCTACTGGTGATAGAAGTGAAAAAGTAAGAACCTACAATTATCCGCAAAGTAGAATGACAGACCACCGCATTGGATACACTATGTATAACCTTGCAGCCTTTATGGATGGTGACATTGAAGAGGTAATGAAAAACTTGCAAATAGCCGAAAATACTGAGAAGTTGAAAGAAGGAAGTATGATGTAAAATTTTACTATGAAATATTGTTTTCATCGTTGGCTTCAATTGTTGGGTTGGTAGTTGTTTTTTTTGCTTTGTTTTATTATGCTTTCTTATAGCTTTGCTAAGTGTTTTATATAAATTTATTGAAAAACATCCTAGCGAATCCTACAAAAAAATCATCATTTATAAAATATAAAACTGCCGATGGTGTAAATATTATTTTTGAAACTTACAGATTAATACAATTCTAATTATAAAATAATCGAAACTATTTTATAATTATATAATGGTTGGTGTCGATGCTACTTGAAAATAGCAAAATGAGATGCAATGGAATAAGGTTAATTATCTTGATGAATATATTGAATGAGTAATCAGATAAATTGTTGGGGGAATTTTGAAAGTTTTACTCAATTATATTTTTGAAATATCAAATCAAAAGTTACCTAAATATTTAATGAATCAACAATAGATTTACAAAATAAATATATTGAAAAGGAAGTGAAAAATACCCCAATTGAAAAGCCAAATTTGCATCCCAATAATTTACATAGGCAGCAATATAATTTTGATGAATTATCAATTGTTTGTCCACAACTATCGGCCTTTGTTTCTAATAATAAATTCGGAAATACCACAATTAACTTTGCCGATGCACAAGCTATAAAAATGCTTAATACAGCTATTTTAAAGCACTTTTATAAGCTTAAATTTTGGGATATTCCACCCGGATACTTGTGCCCACCAATACCCGGACGGGCAGATTACGTGCACCATTTAGTCGATTTGCTTTCGGCAAAAAGCACTAAAATAACCGCTTTAGATATTGGTACAGGTGCAAATTTGGTGTATCCCATTGTGGGTAATGCAATTTATAATTGGCAATTTGTGGCTTCAGATATTAATAAAGTTGCGTTGTTGAACGCCCAAAATATTATTGATAAAAATGCCCACCTGTTGGGTAAAATAACCTTGCGTAAACAAGCAAACGTAAACCATATTTTTGATGGTATTATTTTGCCAAATGACAAATTTAGTTTTACAATATGTAACCCGCCATTTCACGAAAGTGCTGCCGAAGCTTACAAAGCTAACAATAGAAAAAATAGTAATTTGCACGGTACTAATACATTAAAATCCAAGTTAAATTTTGGCGGTATTGAATATGAATTGTGGTGCAATGGCGGCGAAAAACAATTTATTGAAAATATGATTTTGGAAAGCAAAATTTTTGCAAAGCAATGTTTGTGGTTTACTACTTTGGTGTCGAATAAAAGGCTACTACCAGCATTTGTTGCCAAATTAAAAGGCTTGCATTGCACCGAAACAAAAATAATTGATATGGCGCATGGCAATAAAGTGAGTCGTATATTAGCGTGGACATTTTTGAATGAAAATGAAAAAGAAATGTGGTAAAATTTCATTTGTTTCATGTTTAATGAATGTGAGCTGTGAAGCATGCGTTCTCAAAATAGTTATAGCCACATGTCTTCCTTTTATTTTTTTATAACCTTGTTTGCTTTACTATTAAAACCAATTTATTACTTTGCACCTTTCCAAAAATATTGGATGCTTTCATTAAAAATATTTAATCTATAAACTATATAAAATGGCAGATTTATTTGAAAAAATACAAGCTAACCGTGGGCCAATAGGGCAACATGCAAAAGAAAGTCATGGGTATTTTACATTTCCAAAATTAGAGGGCGACATTGCGCCACACATGATTTTTAGAGGGCGCAAGCGTTTAAATTGGAGCTTAAATAATTATTTAGGTTTAGCCAATCATCCCGAAGTTAGAAAAGCGGATGCCGATGCAGCAAAAGAATTTGGTTTTGCATTGCCAATGGGCGCACGCATGATGAGTGGCAATAGTAATTACCACGAACAATTAGAAGCTGAATTGTCCACTTTTGTTCAAAAAGAAGATACCATACTTTGCAATTTTGGTTATCAAGCAATGGTTTCGGCTATTGACTGCTTGGTTGACCGCCGAGATATTATTGTTTATGATGCCGAGTCGCACGCTTGCATATTAGATGGAGTGCGATTACACATTGGCAAACGTTACGTGTTTAAACACAACGATATTGAAGATTGCGACAAACAATTAGCACGTGCCACAAAACTTGCCGAAGAAACAGGTGGCGCAATTTTGTTAATTACCGAAGGCGTTTTTGGTATGCGTGGTGACCAAGGAAAATTGAAAGAAATTGTAGCATTAAAAAAGAAATATAGTTTCCGTTTGTTTGTAGATGATGCGCATGGTATAGGCACAATGGGCAGCTATGGCGGCGGCACAGGCGTAGAGCAAGGTTGCCAAGATGGTATTGATATTTATTTTGGAACATTTGCAAAATCGTTTGCTTTGATAGGCGGTTTTATTAGTAGCGACGAACAAGTTGTTGAATATTTGCGTTACAATATGCGTTCGCAAATATTCGCCAAAAGTTTGCCAATGACATTGGTGGTAGGCGCTTTAAAGCGTTTAGAGTTAATGCGAAACCACCCTGAATTAAAGGAAAATTTGTGGAAAATTACCAATGCATTGCAAAGCGGTTTGGTGGAAGCTGGTTTTAATATTGGTGAAACAAATAGCCCAGTAACCCCAGTCTATATGAATGGTTCAATACCCGAAGCAACTAATTTAATTATTGATTTACGTGAAAATTACGATATTTTTTGTTCCATGGTAGTGTATCCTGTTGTGCCAAAAGGCATGATAATACTGCGTTTGATACCAACCGCTGTGCATACAATGGAAGATGTAAAATACACCATCGAATGTTTCTCAAAAATTGTTGACAAATTAAAAAGTGGTCAATATGTGAGTGAAAAAATAGGTGCGGTTTAACTCACAAAAAAATAATGCGAATCAAGGATTGAAAATATTTGAAATTGAAAGCAAGTCTAACACCAACGCCATTCCTGCAAAGGCACTAATCGCAACTGAGACTATTGCCTTCGCAGGAACCACGGCTTACTTGCAGCCAAATAAAGTACTTCTATTATTCAATTTTTGATTTGCATTAATATGTTTACAATGAACAAGCCTCTAAATTAGGGGCTTGTTTTTTTATAAAGAACAGCAAAAATAAATTCATGCAAAAAACAAGAAAATCATATTATGGTGCAGCAATTGCGGCATTTTCGATATGGGGTTTATTTAGCTTCGCGCTTAAACCATTAAAGGTGTATGCATCCATCGACATACTTTTTTATAGGGTGTTTTTTGCCGCATCCATGTTGCTGTTTTATGCCTACATTTTGCGTTCAAAAAAAATGAAAGAAAACCACCAAAGGTTTAATTTACTAACTGTAAAACAAAAAAAGAGAACCATTTACTTAACCCTTTTTGGCGGTGCATTATTAACTGGTAATTGGTTTGTATTTATTTTTGTAATTAACCAAGTAAGCATAAAAGCGGCTGCCTACGCATATTTGGTTTGCCCAATATTAACAACACTTATAGCCTATTTTGTACTGAAAGAAAAATTGCTTAAAAACCAGTGGGTTGCAATAGGAATAAGTATTTTAAGCATCATTATTTTAGCCATTTACAATTTCAAAGATTTGCTTTTTAGCATGATAGTGGCAGTATCATATTCCTTATATTTAGTATCACAACGCAAAAATATTTATGTTGATAAATTACCGATACTCACTTATCAAATGGTATTTTCTGCATTTATTTTGCTACCATTTTACCCAACTTTTTCTGCACCACTGCCCACCGAAAGTTTATTTTATATACTAATTGCTTTAATAGCCGTAATGTTTACAATAATACCATTGTTGCTAAATTTATATGCCATTGAAGGTTTGCCTTCGGCAACCGTTGGTATTTTGTTATATTTAAATCCGATATTAAATTTTGTGGTGGCAATTATTTTTTTCGATGAAAAAACTACTTTTTCACAATTGGTTTCATACAGTTTAGTAGCCCTTTCTATTGCAGTTTTTAATCAACATTTGTTTAAGAAGAAACAGGTAGAAATTTAAGGGTAATAATATTTTTTGCTTCGGCTAAAATAGTTTCAAAATCTTGATTGGCATCAATCCAGTTTATTTCAAAACCATCGCGTTCCATTTTTCTAAACCAAGTAGCTTGGCGTTTTGCAAATTGATGTATTGCAATTTCTAATTTATTTTCAGCTTCTGTCATTGAAATTTTACCACACAAATACATCGCCATAAATTTATATTCTAAACCTAAAAAAAGTAGTTTATCTTTCGTAAAACCGTTCTTTAGGAGTGTCTCCACTTCTTCTATTAATCCAGTATTTAGGCGGTATTTAAGCCTTTCAGTAATTTTTTTTCTTCTAATACCTGCATTGCAATTTAAGCCTAGTATCAAGGGTTTTATATCAATATTTTTTTGCGTAAATACAGTTGCATTTTTTTCTGTAAAGTCTAAAATTTCTAAAGCCCTAATCAATCTTTTTTTCGATAATAAATCGAAATTAAAATTATAAGTTTTATTTTTTTCTAATACCCGTTGCCTTAAAGTTTCTATTGCTTCATGCTCAATACTTTTTCTGAAATCTAAGTTTTCGGGTATGTTTATTCTTTCTAAATTTTTGAGCAATGCGTCTAAGTACAAACCTGTGCCACCGCAAATAATGGGCAATTTTTTACACTGTATAATTTGTTCAAATGCATTTGCTGCATCAAGCACAAAGTCTTTTAAGTAATAAGTATTTTCAATGCTTGTAACGTCTATTACATGGTATTTTATATTCGTTTCATTCACAATGTATTCATCATAATCTTTACCTGCGCCAATTATCAATTCTTTATATACTTGGCGTGAATCGGCACTAATAATTTCGCCGTTGTATTGTGCTGCCAAGTTCGCTGCCAACTTAGTTTTGCCGCTTGCAGTTGCGCCTAATATTAATATTGAATTGTGCATTGTTTTAACTGAAGTGAAAAGGTATAAATCAAATATTTATGATACAATGTTAAAAGTAAATTTCTATGGTATGGATAATATTTTATTGTGAAGTCCTCTCAATAATTGTAAATGAAATTGGAGCGCAGCAGCCTCAAAAATTTTTATTCTTAATACAAAGAGTACATCACTCAAAAATGTTTAAACCAATAGCTTACTACATTTTGGTAATTCTATAAATACATTAGAATATTTTACAAAGGCTATTGTTTTAATTGTGTTTAATTTGCAGAAAATTACAAATGATGAATTTCACTTTACCTCACATACCAATACGCGAACCACAGCCGCGCCAAAAAGGTGTTACCATGGTTATGGACAAAGGGCTAAGCCTAAACGAAGCAGAAAATTTAATGGCATCAAGCGCACATGTTGTTGATATTATTAAATTGGGTTTTGGCACTTCTTACGTTACAAATAATTTGCAAGAAAAAATAAGCCTTTACAAAAAAGCCGGCATGAAAGTGTATTTGGGCGGCACTTTGTTCGAGGCTTTTATTGTACGCAATATGTTTGACGATTACATGAAATTGCTTGATAAATATAAGTTAGAATATGCCGAGGTAAGCGACGGTAGCATTGAACTTGACCACAAACTTAAATGTGATTACATTAATAAATTGGCTAAGAATTTTACTGTTTTTTCTGAAGTTGGTTCAAAAGAAGAAGGCATGATTATACATCCTTCAAAATGGACAAGCATGATGAAAAAAGAATTAGAAGCAGGTAGTTGGAAAGTAATTGCCGAAGCCCGCGAAAGTGGCACGGTAGGTATTTACCACAGCAGCGGCAAAACGCACACTATTTTAATTGATAAAATTACTGCCAAAGTAAAACCCGAAGACATTATGTGGGAAGCTCCTTTAAAATCGCAGCAAGTATGGTTCGTAAAACATTTTGGACATGAAGTTAATTTAGGTAACATAGCACCAAACGAAGCAATTGGTTTAGAAACCTTGCGCTTAGGGCTTCGTGGCGATACCTTTTTTCAGTTTTTACCAAAAGAGTTGATTAATAAGTAGTTTTTTAGTCCTTCGTTTAAAGTTCAAAAGTTCTTTATTTCAAAATTTAATTGTAAGTATTTTGCCCGCGGTTGGTGTCCTCGTCAACCACCCATTTTATTAGGGCTTTTAAAGTTGGTGCAGACGCCAACCTTCGCCAAATAACTGCTTGAAATAGTTTCGGCGAAAACACCTTGCTTTAACAAACCAACCACAAAATTCTAATCACTATCCACTAAATTCAATCTACTATCCACTAACTCCAACCCATGGCAAAAAAAAAGAACTCCGACGATTTTCCTAAATATAAATACTCTAAAGAAGGTGTAAAAAAATCGCAACGCATCCTCAAATATTTTGCTCCATACAAATGGAAATTTTTTGTAGGATTAATATTTTTATTTCTTACAAGCCTTACTGCTATTGCTTTTCCGAAGCTAATGGGAAACCTAATTGATGCGGGTAGTATCGGCGAAAGCAAAATAAGAGAAGTTGGTTTGCTACTACTTTTATTGTTTGCCGCGCAATCCGTATTCTCTTATTTTAGGGTTATATTATTTGTAGAAGTTACCGAAAAATTCCTTGCGAGTTTGCGCCAAAAAACTTACGCACATTTAATGCAAATGCCTATGAGTTTTTTTGCAAGTAGAAGGGTAGGGGAGTTGAACAGCCGCCTAAGTTCTGATATTGCTCAAATACAAGATACGTTTACCATAAATATTGCAGAGTTTTTGCGCCAATTAATTTTGATTTTGGGAGGCATTGCCGCACTATTTTATACATCAATGAAGTTGGCATTGCTAATGCTTGCTGTAATACCTGTAGTCGCAATTATTGCGGTAGTGTTTGGGCGATACATTCGCAAATATTCTAAAATGGTGCAAGACAAAACTGCCGAAAGCAATACCATTGTTGAAGAAACCATGCAAGGTATTGCAAACGTAAAATCGTTTGCCAACGAATTATTCGAAATAACACGCTACACAAAAAGCACCGAGGAAATAAAATTGCTTGCCATAAAAGGCGGCAAATTGCGTGGTGCATTTTTTTCATTTATTATTTTCTGTTTGTTTGGTGCTATTATTTTCCTCATTTACAGTGCAGTAAAAATGGAGAGTACACATGAAATTACGCATGGTACGCTTTTGCAATTTATGCTATACACAATATTTGTGGGCGCTAGCATTGGTGGTATTGCTGAACAATATTCACAAATACAAAAATCGTTGGGCGCTACCGAACGTATAATGGATATTTTGGATGAAGCACCTGAAGATTTGCAAATACACGAAACTAATTTTGCTAAAATTAATGGCGAAGTATTTTTCGAAAATGTAAAATTTAGCTATCCATCACGCAAAGAGGTAGAAGTTTTAACAGGCGTTTCGTTTGAAGCGCACAAGGGTCAAAGCATTGCTATTGTTGGGCCAAGCGGTGCTGGCAAATCTACTATTACACAGTTGTTGATGAAGTTTTATAACGCTACATCGGGTAATATTATTATAGATGGGAAAAGTGTAGCACATTATGATTTAAGCACCTTGCGCAATAACATGGCAATAGTGCCGCAAGATGTTTTGCTATTTGGCGGAACCATAAAAGAGAACATCGCTTATGGCAAACCAAACGCTACTGATGCCGAAATTATTGAGGCTGCACGCAAAGCCAATGCACATATTTTTATTGATGGTTTCCCAGAAAAGTACGAAACATTGGTTGGTGATAGGGGTATAAAATTAAGTGGTGGGCAACGCCAACGTATTGCTATAGCCCGCGCCGTGCTTAAAAACCCAGCCATATTATTATTGGATGAAGCAACAAGTTCATTAGACAGTGAAAGCGAACGTTTGGTGCAAGAAGCGTTGGATAATTTAATGATTGGGCGAACAACATTTGTAATTGCACACAGACTTTCAACCATAAAAAATGCAAGTAAAATAATTGTTATAGACAAAGGTACAGTGCGCGAAAGTGGCACTCATACTGAGTTAATGCAAGTGGAAAATGGTTTGTATAGGCAACTGAGTTTATTGCAATACGAAAAAATGTAAGAAGTGATTTATTTCAATAAAATGATTACATTTTATTTTGCCTACGTCCTTATAAACTTTCTGTTATTCTTGGTACTGCCTGCATGGGTGTAGCTATTACAAATAGAAATTAATTGTAAAATGTAATCTTCACATTGCATTTTATAATTTTAAACTTTACACTATTTATAAGGTTCGTGTTTTTTATTCTTATTGGTTCTTATCGCACCAAATATTTTTGATGCAACAGCCTTTATGGTATCCGCATTTTTTATAGAAATGTTTGAAACCAAGGTTTGTAGTAATGAGCCAGCTACAATTTTTATTGGGTTAATTGTTGAACCAAATAATATTTTTTTTGCAAGATAACCTGTTGTAAAACCTATACCTGCATCAGCAACATCGTTTTTTATTTCCTTTGAATTTACAACATCTTTCAATGTGTTTTTTATAATATTCAAAGGGCTTAGGTTTGCAAATGAAGTTTTAAATTGTTCGTGCAAAATTTCAAAATCTTTTTCACGCTGCATTTCTACCAGCATTATTTTTTGCTGTAGTATTTGCGACGGATTTTTTTCTGTATTATTTATCATCTAATAATTGGTTTATTATAGAATGTTTTATTGGCGTTTCAATCCAGATTATTCTCTTTAAATATATGATTGCAAAAACAATTATGTAGAATATAGCTACTGCAAAAAAACCATAATATGTTTTTTGCAAAAGTGCGCCTATCCACAATGCTAGCCCAATATTTATTAATACTGTTATGATAGTTGCAATAATTACCAACACTAATTTTGAGGCCAATTGCGAACTTACATTTGCCGTGGCATCTATTGTTTTAAGTTTTAATAAATCAATACTGCTTCGGGTGTATGTCTGTGCTTTTTCAAAAAGCGGTTCAAATGAATTGAGTGTATTTTCCATTAGTTGAGTTGTTTAAATTACACCTAACTTCTCTCCTTATTACTAGGATAGAAGTTAGGTGTTTTGAATCTTGTTTAGTTTTTTTCAAACTTTTCGTTTACCGAATTTCTTGCTTCATTTTTTACATCGTTAACCACTTGCTTGCCTTTATTCATAGCGTTTTCAGCATCGGCTTTTGCTTCGTCAAATTTGTTGGTTACGCTGTCCATAAACTCATTGAATTTGTTTTTCAAATCATTTACATAATCATCACCTTTGCTGGTAATTTTTTTGCGGGTGTAAGAACCTTTATCTGGTGCTAATAAAATACCCAATGCTGCGCCAGCGGCTACGCCTGCTAATACGCCTAATAAAACTTTTCCTGTACTCATTTTTTTTGGTTTTGTGCCTCACACTCTCATCCCACATATATGGGTATGCCGAAACGTGAAAGCGTTGTTTATAACTATTGATTCAGATTTTTTTATTTCTACCTACACTATATTAATTACTAAAGAAGAATAATCAGTAAAATAATAATTAAAATAATAGCACCAGTTGATACATAAACACCTCCACTTATTTGCTTCAGTTGTTTTTGAATTTCTTTTACCTCTTTTCTTTTTTCGTGCTTTTGTTGCCTAGTCATCAACGATTTATCAATAGCGTTTATTTCTATCAATCGTGCATTAAGCAAGTTTGTTTTTTCAATTTGCAGTTGCTCCGTTTTTGTTTCAAGCACCTTAGTTTGGGCAGCCGAAATTGGGTTTGTAAATGTTGCAGCATTTAATGCAAGTAGTAAAGCCAATGTGCTCACATACTTTATTTTTGTTGTTTTATATAGCATCTTTTCCGCGTATTAGTCTTAACAATACTGCAACTATTGCAATAATTAAAAGTATGTGTATGATACCGCCAGCACCATAAGCAAAAAATCCTAAAGCCCATATAATCACCAAGATTACAGCTATTGTGTAAAGTAAATTTGTCATAATATTTGTTGTTATGCCCAATTCAATTCCAATACGGTTTTTATTAAGGGCGATTTATAATTTAAAATCTATAATTTTTAATTTCCTTTAGTGTATTGCAATACCAACTGTTGAAAGTCCGTTTGATAAATCTAATTGCAAGCCAACTTTATTATTTATATGGTATTCTGTACCCACATTCAAACTAAGGTATAATGGGCTGTTAACAACGTTTCTATCACCACCATAGCCAGCTTCCCATGTAGCGGTGCGTATTACAAATCCTAATGAAGCACCTAAATAAAAGTCCCATTTAGAGCCAGCATTTAAAATTTTATCAAAGTAATATGTACCTTTTAAGCCAATGGGAATAACGGTTTCGCGGTACCTATAATACCCGTAACTGTAGTTTTTATTTCCCCAATAATAGTCGTGTTGGTAGGTGTAAAAACTTATAAAAGGTGCAAGTGTAAAATTCTTAGCAACATCAAATTCATAGTTAAGATGAAATACAGGAACATTGTTATAGGCATAACGATAGTAACCAATGCCAACGCCCAAGTTAAGGGTTTTGCCATATCTTTCCCCACCTGAATTGTTGGTAGTAGTGGTAGTTGTAGTAGTGGTTGTTCTTGTAGTTTGCGCCATGGTGCTTAAACTAATTGTAGCACCTAATAGCACTGGTAAAAATGCTGATTTGTTCATTGTGTATTTATTGATTATTAATTGAGTTGAAACTTCTTATTGAATTGTTATTTGCGTGTTTTCTTAGTTAATTTTGATATAGATTTGCCTACATTATCAATTCCATCATTCAATTCTTTTTTAAAAGCGTCCCATTTACCCTTGTCATCTTTGTAATCATTCATCTTAGTTTTCAATGCAGTATTTTTTTCTTTTAATTCAGCTAATTCATTTTCATATTTTTCTCGTAATTCCTTCTTTTCTGTTTTCAACTTACCTTTAAGTTCTGCAATTTGCTTATCATTTTCTGCAAGTCTTTCATCGGATTGCCGTCTGAATTTTTCATGCATTAATATGGAGTCTGCTTTCAAGTTTACATTTGCAGCAACTAAACTTTCATTAACCGCATCAGCCCTTTCTAGTTCTTTCTTAGGAGGATTTTCGCAACTTAAAATAGTTGTTGAAAACGCCAATACAAAAAATATTTTTTTCAAGAATTTACATTTCATAATATCTGAATAAAGCGTTTCAAAAATACTTTCAAAAAGCGTGAAATACGTTACATAGAACTCTAAAAAAGTTACATCAATCACACTTTATTTTTAGCTAATCTCTTTTAATATTTATATTAAAAGAGATTAGCTAATTGAATATACTTTTTGATTATAATTTGAAGTACATGCTTATTAAGCAATATTTTACTGCTGGTAAAATCTGTAACCAGCAGTGAATTGATATAGCATATTTTTATAGCGTGGTGATGAAGCGCTTCCGTCTGCATTATTAGTTTGCAAGTCCCAAGCAACGCGAGCACCCATTACAACGTGTTTCATCGTAAACTCAAATCCTGTACTGAAACCAAGGATGTTTTTTCGGATACTATTATTCAATATTATTTGCTCTTCCGCAAGAGTAGTAGTACCAGAAGTGATTTTTGTGTTTTGCTGCATAGTGTATGAATACTGAGGGCCAGCCAAAAGCTTTAAAAACTCGCTAGGTTTAAACGCAAAAAATATTGGCAAGTCAATATAGTTCGTGGTGCGTGTAAAGTTAAAATTATTACCCAAAATGTCAGCAGTTGCTTTAAATCCTTTTTGAGAAAACATGACTTCTGGTTGAATACCAAATAATTCGCCTATTGGAATTGCTATAAAAAGACCACCTGCAAATCCAAATTTACCATCAGATACTGCGCTTGTATTTTGCGAATCATAGATTTTACTAAAGTTTGTTCCAGCTTTTAAGCCAAACATGAATCTTTCGCGGAAGTCTGTACGATTGGCGGTTGCTACAACTGTTTCTTGTGCACTTGCAAAAGTTGCAAACAAGGTTAACGCAATGTTTACTATTAAAATTTTTTTCATTTTTTTATGTATTAATTGTTTTTATAAAATTATTTTTGAAGCATTCTTTTTGTAGCTTATTTTTTCATGTTTTTTTGCGCCATGTTCGAAATTGATTTTCCTATATCATCCATTTCTTGGTTAAAATCATTTTTAAATGACTCCCATTTATCTTTTCCTTCTTCTTTGTAATCTTTCATTTTACCTTTAAGTTTTGTGTTTCTATCATTTAGGATTTCTAATTTTTTCTCATAACTTTCACGTAGTTCCTTCTTGTCTGTTTTCATTTCTGCTTTTAACTCAGCAATTTTCATTTCGTTTTGAGCAAGTCTTAATTCCGCCTCTTCTTTAAATTTTGCATCTTGTTTTGCAGAGTCTTCTTTGGCTTCAGTTAGGTTTTCATTTGCCTCATTTACGTTTTCATTTGCCTCGTCTAGGTTTTCATTGGCAGCCTCCACCTTTTCTTGTTCGTCTTTTGTAGAGTTACTACAGCTTGTTAAGTATGTAGTTGCAACAATTGCCATAAATGTCATTTTTACAATTTCTTTTTTCATGTTTATTATTTTATGTGTAACAGAATTATTACGCCACAAAATTGAGGTACACAATGGCGTTTAACGTTACACATGTAAATGAGATTGTTACATCAATCACACAAAAACAATTAGTTGTGTCTAATTATTAACATATAAAATTGCCAAGCAACATGCAAATTTTATAGAATAGCGATGTTCGTGAGGGCTTATTATGAAAGGGACTTCCGTGAATTGAATGTGGTAAGTATTGTTTTTTCTTTTTAAAAAGAAGAAAACTGAGAAAAAAAATTAGTAATTTAATCTAAAAACAATAGCATATTGTACCTTGAATCCTGCAAACTAAATATATGGGTTTGAATAATAGATTTTGTTTAATTTTACAAATCAACACTATACATTCAAAATTTATTTTTCTAATTCGGGTATTTTAATTTCAATTTTTTTAAACTCTCAACAACAGCCTTTGCAACTAAATAATCCCTATACCATTTATCATTGGCGGGTATAATATTCCAAGAAATAAGGTTACTTGACTTATCAAAAATATTTTGGTAAACACTCATGTATTCATCCCACTTTTTCGATTCTTTTGCATCTTCTGGATTGTGTTTCCAATTTTTTTTAGGGTCAGTTAACCTATCTTTTAAGCGCTTGTGTTGCTCCTTTTCAGATATGTGTAAATAAAATTTCAGTATTGTAACGCCACTATTTGTTAAGTGTGTTTCAAAATTATTTATTGCTTGCATTCGAGTTGCAATTTCTGTTTTGTTAATTTGCTTGTGTACCGCCGGAAATATTATGTCTTCATACTGCGAACGGTTAAAAATTTGAATCATTCCTTTCTCAGGCAAACATAAATTTATACGCCACAAAAAATCATATTTAAGTTCTAATTCAGTTGGTGTTTTAAATGATTTTACACTGCAACCCTGTGGGTTTATACTTGTAAATACGTGCCTTAGTGTGCTGTCCTTACCTGATGTATCCATACCTTGCAGAATTATTAGCAAACTATGTTTTTGCTCTGCATAAAAAATATTTTGAAGTTCGGCTATTTGTTTTCGCAATTGCTTAAATTCTTTTTGCGTGGCTTCTTTATTAATTTGTGAAGAAGGCGATGTGGCTATTGTTTTGAAGCTTTTCATGTTCTTAAAATTTGATTTTTATAAATGATAAATTCAAATATTTATAATTTTTTTTTGAATAATTTTATTTCGGGCATGGTATCGCCAATTAAATATCCGAAAGGTTTAAGTGGTTCTACTCTATCAAAAATTACTTTGCAAATTGCAGTTATTGGCAATGAAAGAAACATGCCTGCAACGCCCCAAATTGCCCCACCAACAAGCACTGCAATTATTGATGTAAGAGCATTGATTTTTACTTTAGAAGCCACAATTTTTGGTACAATAAAATTATTATCAACTAATTGAATAAACATATAAACACCCAACACATATAGCGCACAAACCGGTTCTTTGGTGGCCAATGCAAGTGTCATTGGAAGCGCAATTGCAATGAGCCCTCCAATATATGGAATAAGGTTTAACAATGCCCCTATAACTCCTAAAAGTATAGCATAGTCAATGCCTAAAAGCAAAAGACCTGTAGAATTTAAAGTTGCTACAATGCAAGCTTCTATTAGCAAGCCCATCAAATAACTTTGAATTAAAGTTTTGGTTTGCGTAAGCACATCTGCCACTACAGTATGATTGTTTTTTGCAATTGCTTTATAAATAAACTCTAATAAAAGTGGCTTGTAATATAAAAATAAGAAAACATAAACGGGCAGTAATAGCAATACAATTAGTACCCCACTTATAGAAATTAGTGTGTTACCAACAATAGAAGTTGATTGGCTTGCTCCCGTTTTTTTCTGCTCTGCCAACCACTCAATAATAACACTTTTTTTAAGATTAAAATTTTGTGAAACCCAATTTAGCGCATCCACAAACATGGCATTAAATTTTATTTTAAGTTGCGGCAAAGCATCAGTAAACAAAGCTAATTGAGAGCCAATAAATGATAGTAAACCAATTACAACAAACAATGCGAATAACACAACAATAGTAATTGCAATAACATTATTGAAACCTTTTTTTTGCAAAAAACTTACAATAGGATTTAACAAAATAGCTATGATTATTGCGAACAAGAGTGGTACAATAATATCGCTTCCAATAATTAATATGAATACTAAAGCAACAATTGCTATAAGCACTTGCGATACTTTTGCATAATAAGGTGTTTGCGTAGAATTTTCCATTATTTCTTTTTAGTTGTATTGTCTTTTACTGCATTTACTGTTGGTTGCACCTCACCATTAAAATAATCAGAATATACACGTGTAAATTCTGCACCAAAAAATACTATCATGGATGAGTAGGATGTCCACAATAGTATTAGTATTACCGAACCAGCTGCTCCGTACCCCGAGCCAGGGTTGGATTTTCCGAAATACAAGCCCAAAACGGTTTTTCCTATTTCGAAAAGTAGGGCAGTAAAAAAAGCTCCGACCCAAACCAAGTTCCATTTTATTTTTGCATCCGGTAAAATTTTAAACATAAATGCAAATAACATGGTTACAATGCCAATTGAAAACACAAAGTTTAACACCTGAAATAATAACAAAAATGACTCAGACCAATGTTTTAAAACCCAAGTGCTTAATGCCGAAAGTACTGATGATAGTGCCAATGAAGTTAATAATAAAAAAGCGATAGAAACAATAAGCCCGAATGAAAATAGGCGAGTTTTAAAAAATAACAATACTCCTGATTTTTGAGTTGTAGCCACCACGCCCCAAATATTATTTAATGATTTTTGCATTTGTACAAAAACCCCCGTAGCACCTATAAATATGGTAATAATGGCAATTATTGTTGCCCAAAAAGAATCTTTACTTTTGCTTGCCGCTATCAACATTTCTTCAATTTGCTTTGCAGTATCTTCGCCCATTGCCTCAGCAATTTGTGCGTGTAGCCGACCACTTACAGCGTCGGCACCAAAAAAATATCCTGCCAAAGTAACTACCAAAACTAGCAAACCAGGCAATGAAAAAATAGCATTGTATGCAATTATTGCACTCTCTTTAAAAGGGTCACGGTTATACCAAAGTTTAGCAGTTTCTTTAAGTAAGGGAAAAATTTTTTTATGATTTAAGTTGTTCATTTCTTTACATCTTTTTTTACGGCTTCTTACAATCCTTTTGATTTGCGGTATTTGCGATACCTATTGCGTGGAGCCTCAGAATTCAAATAAGCTAATTTTTCAAATGCTTCAGATAATTCTTCTGGAAAATTACCCTTATAATTTATTTTGTAATATGAAAAGCCATTCATAGGAATTTCGTTTTTATTTGCTACAACATTTATTTGCGCATTGGTTTTATTATCTTTAAAAGCACTCATGAATGTTGCTTTTCTAAGTCTTAGAAGTTGATTGTATTTTTCGTTTACAAATTGCTCTCCAACTAATTTATAGCATTTTTCTTGTAATGTAAACAGCGAAGTGTCTGTAATGTTCTTGTTTACATACTTTACAAATGCAGCGTTTTTTGTTTGTATTTTCTCAATATTTATAGAATCGGCTTCGCTAACGCTATTTGATTTTATTGAAGATTGTGCAATAAAATATTTTTTCTTGGCTTCGAAAAAAAGAATATATTCTTTTTCCTTTTCTATATAATTTGTTGGAGTTACGGTAAGTTTGGTAGAGGGATTTTCTTGTAAAAAATCAGCAATTTTATTTAAAAATTTCTTTTGTGTTTTATTTGGTATTGCTTGATGTAATGCCCATGTTACGTGCATAGACTTTTCTATTTCGTTTTCGGTATTCGCAACTTTATAGCGATAAGGAGTTGTTACCGGTTTTATAAATATATTTGAAACTGCATCTTTTATTACATCGCATGAATTAAACTTTGGGTCTTTTAAATTGCCTGTAATTGGCACCTCATAATCTATTACATTTCCACGTTCGCGAACCACAAACATTATTAGTGGCATAGGTATCCACCGCATATCAACCTTTTTTATTTTTTTTGATAAGCGTGGGTCAATCACAATTATGTGGTTTGTGCTTGTAATAAAATCATTACGAACGCTCCAGTTTCCATTAATCTCAACTGTACCCCTATCAAGCGGAAATGAAGTGTAAGTGAGTATGTAAGGATTGAATAATGGTATCGGAATTTTTTTGAACTGGTAGTTTAAATCAAAATCTTTGTTACTTTTGGTATTCATGCTCAACGCCAAAGCAATACTACCAAAAGGTTTTATTGCACTAGTTACAAATATTTTTACTTGCTTTTTTGTATTGTCAATTGAGTCGGAATTTATATTAAATGGATTTAAACTTGCCACAAATTTTTCACTAATTGCATAATCTTTGTATTGAATATCGCCATCGGCAACATTCAAATTATTTACTTTGTAATTACTTCTTAAGAAATTTTTGAAGATAACTTTTACATATTTAGCAATTTCAAGAATTAGGTTGTAGCTTTCGGGGTTCGCGCTAATAACCTTTACTGCAGAGCCTTTTGCACCAAACATTCGTTGGTAATTATCTAAATAATCATATCTTTCATAATTAAAATATGGATGCGCAAGTAAAACAGAATCAAAGTAAAATTTTTTGTGTTCAGGGTCCAATTCCGTAATACCAACTTTTAATATACTAAATGATGCATAGTCGGTTTTTCTGGTTTTACCGAAATGAAAATCGTTGATAGCAAGCTTGCCTTTTATGTTTACGCTTTGTTGTGATTTAAAATTTCCAATTGCCCTTAAATCAGCATCAATAAAGGCTTTTACTGTTCCGTAATTCGACATATTTTTTAAATATTGTTCAATAATATTTAAGTCGAATTTCTTTAAAACTATATTTAATTTGTAGCCTAACGAGGTGGTGTTTATTATAAAATTGCCAATAATTTTACCGCTGCCAACGCCCGATTCAAAATTCAAATTACCTGCAATACTATCGATATTATAATATTTTCCTTTGCTTTTAAAATTGAATTTTTTTATGAAATAATTGATTGGCGTAAGCGGTTCTTTATAATAGAATATACCATCAATAATTTCCATATCTAAGATATTAAATTTTACTGGCGGTTTTTTTGAAGTATTGCTTTTATCTTTTTTTGAGAATTTTTTAACTATGTCATCAAAGTTAAACTGATGCAAATTTTTAACAACTACTCCAATTGGTTTATCAATAGTTATAGAGCTTATTTCGTAAGTTTTCGAAAGCATTTTTAGCATAGAAAAATTTGCACTTATGCTTGTGGCATTTAAAAAATGCCTACTGCTTTTTTCTTCAAAAATTTCAACTCCACTCAAATGTATGTAACCAGTAAATGGATTTACATAAACCCAACTCATTTTAATTTCGCGCCCAGTAAATTTTACATCATATTTCTCTATTAAATACTTTGTAATAGGCGAAATAAAAATGATTATTAAAACAACAAAACTTATTACGCTAATACCAACAATTAGTAGTATTCGCTTCCACTTTTTATGTGTATTTGTATTTACCATTTTTGGCACTATTTTTTATTTACTTTACTAATAATAAATACAATTAAAGCAATAACCATAATTACTAGTATTGCACCAAAGCCAGTGCCTGTTTTAAAAATGCCGCCAATAATTTCGCAACTACTAAGCGCAATTGTTGCAATAAAAAGCAATAATAAATTTTTGTATTTTGTAACTTTCATTTAATAAAACTATTGATTATAAATTATTTTTTTTCGCATTTTCTTTGGCACTCAATAGTTAAGTCTAAGTGATTTTGAAGTATAGGAATCATTGACATTGCCCACGATTTTATATCAGCATCAGCAGCTTCGTTTGCTGCTTTTTCAAATTTACCAATTGCCTCATTGTGCGCTTCAATTAATGCTTTGCAAAATTCATTATCGAAAGTTTTGCTTGGTTTAGTGGATAGTTTTTTATTTGCCTTTGCATCGTTTTCGGTTATTGATGAAGGCAAAGTAATTTGTTTTTTGTCAGCTAAATTTTGCAAATCTACCATTGCTTTGCTATGGTCTTTTTGCATCATCACACCAAGTTGTTTTACTTCTTCAATTGTGCCATTGTTTTCGGCTAATTTACCAAGTTCAATTTCATTCAAATTTGTTTCGGCTGCGCTTTCTAAAAACGCTTTATCGGTAGTATTAATTATACCCGTTTTGTTATCCGATTCCAACACAATCGTTTCTTTAGAATCCTTTACTTTTATTGGGTTTGTACATGCCGAAAAGGCAATGATAAAGGTGCATACAAGACTTGCAAAATAAATTTTTGCTAAATTGTTTTTGTTGGTTTTATTGTTCATTTTTTATTTATTTATTTTGATACAAAAATGATTATTGGCAGTTCCTATTTTGTTATATTAAAATGCCAAAAAGTTATATAAATCACATATTTCTAAACCAATAATTTGGAAGAACAATGATTCTCACCCCATTAAAAATGGCATTAAACAGTACCTATTCGTGTGTTAAGTTCAGTTATAGGTTTTTATGAAAATTGCTTCAATAAAGTCAACCACTCAGGCAGAATGTTTTTTTGTAAGAGGCCACAAAAATAAATATACTTTTACTTTTCAAAATGAAATTATAAGCTTTCTACAATATAAAATGTGCCAACAAAAAAAGGCTACCAAAATTTGGTAGCCTTTTCTTTATTCAAATGCTTCGTTTAATTGCCTACTTCCGACATAAATTTTATGCGTATTAAACGAATTTCTTCTTCGGTGTAATCTTCGTCGCCCAACTCTTTTAAAGCCTCTTCAATGCTGTCGGTTTCACTACTTCTAAAGTAGTCAAAAACTTCATCTTGTTTGTCCTCATCTACATGCTCATCAATGTAGTAATTTATATTGATGCGTGTGCCCGAAGATACAATACTTTCAATTTCGTTAAGCAAATCATTCATCGTCATTCCTTTTGCTTTTGCAATGTCTTCAAGGTCAAGTTTGCGGTCAATATTTTGGATGATGTAAACCTTATTTGTAGATTTGTTTACAATAGATTTTACCACCATATCCATTGGTCTTTCTATCTCATTTTCCTCTACATAACGCGCTATTAAATCAACAAATTCTTGTCCAAATTTAAGTGCCTTACCTTGCCCAACACCTTGTATGTTTTTCATTTCATCCATGGTTATTGGGTAATTAATAGCCATGTCTTCTAATGATGGGTCCTGGAAAATTACGAAAGGCGGCATGTTTAATTTCTTGCCTAACTTTTTTCGTAAGTCTTTCAAAGCATTTAATAAAGCGTCATCCAATGCGCCGCCACCTTTGCCAGCACCCGCCATTACTATATCTTCTTCATCATCAACGGCTTCAATGTCAACCTCTTTTGTAAACTGTAATTCAAAAGGTTTTTTCAAATAATCTTTGCCTTTTTTTGTCAAACTTAATATACCATAACTCTCAATATCTTTCTGAAAAAAGTCGTGCACAATTGATTGCCTAACCACGCTCATCCAATATTTTTCCGACTCATCAGCACCACGGCCCCACACATCTAAAGCTTCTTGTTTGTATGATTTTGTGGCTGTTGTAGAACGTCCAATTAATACATCAACAATATGTTTTGGTTTAAACTTTTCTTTTATGGCCAATACAGTTTCTAACACAGTGGTAATTGCTTCTTCGGCATCAAAACGCTGCTTCGGATTTTTACAATTATCGCACATGCAATTGCAGTTTGCTTCATCGTAAGTTTCGCCAAAATAATGTAATAATATTTTTCTTCGACAACTGCTACTTTCTGCGTATCCAACGGTTTCCATTAGTAGCAAACGCCCAATTTCTTGTTCCGCAACTGGTTTGCCTTTCATAAACTTTTCTAGTTTTACAATATCATCGTAGCTATAAAAAGTAACGCAATTCCCTTCGCCACCATCGCGGCCTGCACGTCCAGTTTCTTGGTAATATCCTTCCAGCGATTTTGGAATGTCATGGTGAATTACAAACCTCACATCTGGCTTGTCAATGCCCATTCCAAAAGCAATGGTGGCAACAATTACATCTACTTCTTCCATCAAAAACATATCTTGATTTCTTACACGCACATTGGCTTCTAAACCAGCGTGATAAGGGGCAGCTTTTATACCATTTACTTGTAAAGTTTCAGCAATTTCTTCTACTTTTTTTCTGCTTAAGCAATATATAATTCCTGATTTTCCGCTATGCTTTTTTACATATTTTATAATCTCTTTATTTACATTGTGCTTGTTGCGCACTTCATAAAAAAGGTTGCCTCTATTAAATGACGATTTGAATAATTTAGCATCCGTCATCGAAAGGTTTTTCTGAATATCTTGTTGTACTTTAGGCGTTGCAGTTGCCGTAAGTGCAATAATTGGTGCTTTTCCAATAGCCTCTATAATAGGGCGCAAGCGACGATATTCTGGTCTAAAATCATGTCCCCATTCCGATATACAATGTGCCTCATCAATAGCGTAAAAAGAAACTTTTATAGATTTTAAAAATTCTACATTTTCATCTTTTGTTAATGATTCTGGCGCAACATATAATAGTTTTGTTTTTCCGTCAGAAACATCTTTTTTAACTGTGGTTATTTCGCCTTTATTAAGTGATGAGTTTAAGAAATGTGCAATGCTATCGGCAGAGCCAAAATTACGAATGGCATCTACTTGGTTTTTCATTAATGCAATAAGCGGTGAAATAATAACCGCCGTACCTTCTGATAATAATGCGGGTAGTTGATAGCACATGCTTTTGCCGCCGCCTGTCGGCATAATAACAAATACATCATTGCCTTCTAGTAATGTGTGAATAATTGCTTCTTGTTCTCCTTTAAATGTATCGAAGCCAAAATATTTTTGTAGGCTTTCTCCTAAGTTAACATCTGTTGTAACGCTTGTTTCCAATTGAATAAATAAATAATGAATTAATAAAAATGATATGTTTGAAATCTAATTCAAATGTAAACAAATTTATTTGTGATAATTCCAAATTTAGTTGTTTAATATTTTTAAACTTTTAAAGCATTGAAAACTAACGATGAAATAAAAATCTCAGCAGCGGCTACACTGCGCTTAGAAGCTGAATGCTTACTAAATATTGCCAATAATTTGGATGATGCAATTTGTGAAGCTGTTAACCAAATTTCACAAAGTAAAGGGCGTGTAATTATTACTGGAATTGGTAAAAGTGCAATTATTGCACAAAAAATTGTTGCTACTTTTAACTCTACTGGCACAGCAAGTATTTTTATGCACGCTGCCGACGCTATACACGGCGATTTGGGCATTATACAAGCCAACGACACCATAATTTGCATTAGCAAAAGTGGTAATACACCCGAAATAAAAATGTTGATTCCACTTGTAAAAAAAGGCAACAATAAAATAATTGCTATATGCGGAAACCTTAATAGTTACTTGGCGCAGCAGGCCGATGTAATATTAGATACAACGGTTGAAAAAGAAGCATGTCCCAATAATTTGGCACCCACCACAAGCACTACTGCGCAGCTTGCAATGGGCGATGCGCTGGCAGTTTGTTTGTTAGAAAATAAGAAATTTAGTAGCGAAGATTTTGCAAAATTCCACCCGGGCGGCACATTGGGCAAACAGCTATACCTCACTGTTAATGATGTGTTGGGGCAGAACGAAAAACCAATTGTGGAATTTAGTAGCAACATAAAAAATGTGTTGTACGAAATTACAAGCAAGCGTTTGGGTGCAACCGCAGTAGTAAAAAACAATGTTATTTGTGGTGTAATTACCGATGGTGACATAAGGAGAATGTTAGAAAAACATGATAGTTTTATGAACCTGACTGCTGCCGATATTATGAACAAAACGCCAAAAACTATTGAACCCGAAAGCCTTGCTATAGGAGCCTTATCGGTGCTTAAACAATATAATATTAATCAATTATTGGTAATGAAAAATAATACTTATTTGGGTTTTATTCATATACAAGATTTGATGAGAGAGGGTATTGTGTAATGGTTTATTGAAAGAGTTCAGCATTTGTATTTACGATGGTTAAGCTAAGAAAATTATTTTACATTGAACTTTAGTTTGCACAATAAAGCAACTAAAATTTAGAAATTTATGAAGAAAATTCAGGAACAAGAACGAATTGAAAATATGAGAGAAAGGATATTGATAGTATTGAATTTATTTGCAATTTTATTGCAAACTGCAATTGCACAGCCAAATACAGAGGTTTTTAAATGGTGCGGTGCTGTTACAGATTCGTCTGTGAAAATTAATTGTAAACTTCAATTTGCTTCTTCAAATATTAAATTTGTGGCTGATGTTTCGCCTAATTTTAGCAGCCCAATTTTTTCGACTTATGCAATGCCTGATACCAGTAATAATAATCTTTATAATTCAACCATTAGCGGCTTGCAACCCAACACAAAATATTATTATGCAGTATTTGAAAATGGTACGATATTGCCAAATACCGTTTCTGATTTTACAACTGCTACCTATCAACCGCTTTCGTTTTCTTTTGGTGCCGCATCGTGCAGTTATAGTGGCAATCACGCCGTTTATAATGTTATAAATAATATGCACCCTCGCTTTTTTATTGTGAGTGGTGATTTGCATTATTGGGACCCAAATTCTTTAAATATTAATTTGCATAGAAACCCTTACGCGTTTACATTATCGCAGCCAGCTATAAAAAATTTCTTGCAGCACACACCTATTGCTTATGTTTGGGACGACCACGATTTTTCGGGCAACAATGGTGATGGCACATCAATTGGAAAACATAGTGCCAGTGTGGCTTACCGCGAAAATGTGCCTCACTTTCCATTTCATAATAGTATCGTTGATGGAGGTATTTATCAAAGTTTTAATTATGGCAGGGTGCATTTTATATTAACCGATTTAAGAAGCGAAAGGTTAGAGGGCCAGCATTTAATTAGCGCTTTGCAGATGGCTTGGTTAAAAAATGAAATTGTTACCGCACGAAACAATAATTTGTTTCCTGTATGGATAAGTAGTGTAAGTTTTAGCGGTAACAATGAGTATGATAATTGGTCGGGTTATACTGCGCAACGTATACAAATTGCTAACTGTTTAAGAGACAGTCTCATTAAAAATTTACTTATTATTTGCGGCGATGCTCACATGCTAGCAATAGATGATGGTAGTAATGGTAATTTTACAACTGGTGCACCAAACCCAAATAAATACCCAATATTTCAAGCTGCTGCACTTAACAGGTTTGGTTCCGTAAAAGGAGGCACGTTTTCGTCGGGTGTATTTCCAAATCCTACACCGCAAACTGGGCAGTTTGGTATTGTGGATGTAGTTGATAATGGCGGCGATACTTTGTGTTTTAATTTAAAAGCAATTAGAACCGACAGTGTTGGCGCTAATACCTCAATAATTACAAGCTACAGCTTTTGCAGAAACATTGATAAAAATTGGGATTCGGTAATTGAAAACTTAAGCGAAAACAAAGTTGATTTAGTAACGCATTATTTTGAAAATGATAAATTAATTATTAAGAATAAAAGTGCCGAATTAATAGAAAGCATCGTAGTTTCAAATCTTCAAAGTCAATCTATTTTTAAAGAAGAAAATATTCTGCCAAATCAAAAAGTAGAATTTTGTGTTAACACAAATCATGGTGTATTTATAATAACCGTAAAAACAAAAAGTAAAAAGCAAGTAATGAAGGTTGGATTGTAATTACATTTTTAATTTTACATTTATTGCTTGTACATTCTCATTAATTGTTGCCAAGTCATAAGTTACCAAATTACCTTTATACACCTGTTCTACAAGGCCTTTTATGTGTACAAAAATTTCCTCACCGGTTGCTGATTTAATTTTGCCAAATCCTTTGTACGGGTCAAAAAAAACAATTGTACCTGTATGCATTTATTCAGCAATAAGTAAAAAATAATTTTTCTTTCCTTTTTGCGCCACTATATATTTTTCACTAATTAAATTAGAATTATTAATTGTGTTTGTTACATCATCAATTTTATTTTTATTGATGAAAACGCCCCCGCCCTGTAACATTTTTTTTGCTTCGCCTTTCGAACGGAATACCTGTGTTTTTTCCGATAATAATTCAACAATATTTATACCGTTTTGCAATTCGCTTTTATTGATTTTATATTGAGGTACACCTTCAAATATACTTAACAAATCGTCGCTACTAATTTTCATTAAACTTTCGGCTGTTCCTTTGCCAAATAGTATTTCTGAAGCTTCAACAGCGGTATCATACAACTCTGAATTATGTACACGAGTTGTAATATCTTGTGCCAAAGCTTTTTGTAAAATACGCAAATGAGGTGCTTGAGTATGTTGTGTTTCTAACTCCTCTATTTCTTCTTTTGTTTTGAGGGTAAAAATTCTAATAAACGATGCTGCATCTGTATCACTTGCATTCATCCAAAACTGATAAAATTGGTACGGTGAAGTACGTTTTGCATCTAACCAAACATTGCCACTTTCTGTTTTACCGAACTTAGTGCCATCGGCTTTTTTTATAAGTGGGGTTGTAAGCGCATACGCTTCCCCGCCTGATTTACGCCTAATTAATTCCGTACCAGTTACAATGTTTCCCCATTGGTCGCTGCCACCCATTTGCAGCATACAATTTTTATGTTGGTTTAAATAATAAAAATCGTAGCCCTGCACCAATTGATACGAAAATTCTGTGAATGACATTCCATTTTCCAACCTATTTTTTACAGAATCTTTTGCCAACATATAATTGACAGTTATATGTTTTCCAACATCGCGAATAAAATCTAAAAACGAAATATTTTTGAACCAATCATAGTTGTTTACAATTTGGGCAGAGTTTGCTCCACAGTTAAAATCTAAGAATTTTTCTAACTGTTTTTGTTGGCAATTTTGATTGTGCAACAAAATATCCTCACTTAATAAATTGCGTTCGGCAGATTTGCCTGATGGGTCGCCAACCATACCAGTTGCTCCGCCAACCAATGCCACAGGCTTGTGTCCGCATTGTTGAAAATGCAGCAACGTCATTATTTGAACCAAATTGCCAACGCCTAAACTATCGGCAGTAGGGTCGAAACCAATATATCCACTTGATATTTGTTTGTTTAAAGCCTCTTCTGCACCTGGCATAATATCTTGCAACATTCCTCTCCAACGCAACTCTTCTATAAAGTTTTTCATCTGAAATTATCTATTTTATTTGAACTGCAATAATAGAGTTTTACAAAATAATTTTTGCGAAAATTATTCCCTCGAATAATAAATTTTGTTTGAGTAGCTAAAAATAGCTAAGCTACTTTTAGTCTAAAATTGTAGAGGATAATCCCAAAGGATGTAAAATACGTAATGAAATTTTACTTAAAGCCGTACCCTGCAAAGTCTTTTGTAAACTCATTTTTAGCAAAGCCTCTATTTATTTTTATATCAGTAAATTCATACACCTCAAATATTCCTTCATCATCATACAACTTAATGTTTACAGGTATTTTAGATTCTACATCTATATAAATAATTGTTTTTGCAGCATACATGTTTGGCACTTTTAAAACTGTGCCTTTGGTAATGTAATTTGTATAAGATAAACCATCGTTATTTGCAATAATTCTATAATCACCACAATTAAATTTTTTGGCAATAGATATTACATTTTCAGTGGTAGTTGTTACTGTATATTTTACATATTTAAAGTCTTTAAATTCGCAATATATTTTATAGCATTGCTTACCATCCCACTCTATAATACCCATGTACAGAAAGGTTTTGTCAAATAGTTTGGGGTTGGCAGGAATACTTTCTTCAATCATTTGCGCAATAAACTGAAACCCTAAATCATGAATACTATGGTGCTTATTGTTGCGCATTAAATTATGATTGGGATTAAACTTTAAAGTAATAAATGGAAACTTACCCGGATTTACCAAAGCCTCATTGTTATTTTCGCCTTCGCAATACAAAACTTCTAATTTTTTAGAAGGATTTTTTAAGTAAATCTTGCGTGGTTTAGTATTTATTTTTATTTCAGAGTTTATGGATAAATACTTGTTGGCAACACGCTCCTTGGTATGCAATTTATAACTTATAGTATTGAGGTTTTTAATAGCGGCAAGCATTTCGTCTAGTACGCTTTTGGCAGTAGGAGTGCCTATTTTGGCAATACAAACATAAGTTGAAAGGATAAAAAATAAAATAATTTTTTTCAATTTTTGATTTGCATTTTAATGATTTGCAACACTAAGCAAATCTAGTACCTAACAAGCTTTTATTTGCGGTTAAATTCTGTTAAGCCTCAAAAGTTAAATACTTAGCAATTACTTTTGCGCTGTGAAAAACAAACGATTTAAAATTGTAATTGTTGGAATAACCTTTGCCATTGTTGGTCTTATTACTATACAATTGTATTGGATTGACAATGCACTGAGCATACGAAAAGAGCGTTTTGAAAACAATGTAAATGAAGCACTACACCAAGTAATTTTTAAATTAGAAAAGAAAGCTACAGCTGCAAAAATTACAAGGCGTTTAAACTTACGCCGTTCATCAAAACAAACTATACCAAGCATATTAAATGGCGTAACCAAAGGCATTGATAAGTTTGACAAAAGCAATAGATTTAACTTAAACGTACTCGAAGAAATTACTACTGATAGCAGCGGAGTAGTAACTAAACGTAAGCGTGAACGCTCGTTTACTGGCGACTCTACAGCAAATGATATTTTTAGTTTTGGATTTAATTTTAAAAGCAAGAATCCATTTAACCTTAAAGAAATTGACAGCACGAGTACAAATTTAGAATGGTTTAGCAAGCGCAAAGATTTTGTAAATGATGTTTTTGATGAATTGGTTAGCGTTAACATTTATAACGATTACAACGAAAATATTGACACGCTTGCAATTGATACATTGCTACGCACAGAGCTGCACGATAAGGCTATAAACACTTGTTACAACTACGCCATTTTAGACAACAACAATAAAATGCTTAGCAACATTTCTAACAAAGAAACTGAGGAAGAATTAATAAACTCGAAGTATAAAATTAGCATGGCTTTAAACAATGTTTTTATTCATCCTAAGCAGCTTTCAGTTTACTTTCCTAATGAGAATAAGTATATTTTAAAAACAATGTGGTTAATGCTTTTAGGCTCGTTTATGCTTGTGTTAATAATTGTGAGTGCCTTTACTTTTACATTAAATACCATTTTTGAACAAAAAAAATTATCAGAAATAAAAAATGATTTTATTAATAACATGACGCATGAATTAAAAACGCCAATTTCTACAATTTCTTTGGCAGTTGATGTGTTGGGCGACAAATCTTTAAAACCTTCAGAAGAAAGAGTAGCAAAATATTTGTCGGCAATAAAAGCCGAAAATAAACGTTTGTCGTTATTGGTTGAAAACGTTTTACAAGCTGCAATAATTGATAAAGGGCAACTCACATTAAATATTACATCGCTTGGCATAAACGCAATATTGGGGCAGGTTGTAAACAATTTTGCATTGCAATTCGAGAAAATGAATGTGCAGTTAGAACTTGATATTATTGAGGAAGATGTGCTAATTGAGGTGGACAAATTTCACATTACAAATGCCTTTAATAATTTGATGGACAATGCCCTAAAATATTCAAAAGATGAGATTTTAATAAATATTAAGAACTACATTTTTAACGAAGGCATAATTGTTGAGATTAGTGACAACGGCATTGGAATAACCAAAGAAGATCAAAAAAGAATTTTCGATAATTTGTACCGTGTGCCAACTGGAAACATACACAATGTAAAAGGTTTTGGATTGGGATTAAGTTATGTAAAAGCAATTATAGACAAGCACCACGGCAGCATTACAGTTGAAAGTATTATTGACGAAGGTTCAACATTCATCGTTTATTTACCATTAAAATATCAATTAAATAATAATTAAAAATTAACATCATGGAAACTAAAATTAATTTATTGCTTGCCGAAGACGACAACAATTTGGGTAGTATTTTGCAAGAGTATTTATCAGAAAAAGATTACAAAGTAACCCTTTGTTCGGATGGTAAAGAAGCATTGAAACAATTTAAAAAAGAAATATACGACATCTGTGTTTTTGATGTAATGATGCCACTTATGGATGGTTTTACACTTGCAAAAGAAGTACGCTTTTTAAACAAGAATGTGCCAATAGTTTTCTTAACCGCAAAAGCGCAAAAAGATGATGCTATTGAAGGTTTTAATAGTGGTGCAGATGATTATATAACCAAGCCTTTTAGTACCGAAGAATTATTGTTGCGCCTAAAAGCAATACTTCGCCGCACAGGCAATAAATCGTTAACCAACATGGAGCAAAACGATTTTGTGATTGGAAAATACACTTTCGATTTTAATCATCAAATATTAAGCATCAACAAAAAAGACCAAAAATTAACTTCGCGTGAAGCCGAGTTATTAAAACTTTTTTGCTTGAACGCAAACAGTATTCTTGACCGTAATTTTGCTTTGAAAACGATTTGGTTAGATGACAATTATTTTAACGGACGTAGTATGGATGTTTATATCACAAAGCTCCGTAAATACTTAAAAGAAGACCCAAATATTGAAATTATAAACGTACACGGCAAAGGTTTTAAAATGCTTACTGGTGCATAATTAAAATATTTTTTATATGGAAAAGTCGGCAATTAAAGCCGACTTTTTTTTATTAGTGATTATCAAATTTACTACTTATTTAATAACAAATTATGGAAATAGGAATAGATAGTTTTGCTGCCATAGATGCAAGCAAAAGTAGCACGCAAGCTATTAATGAATTGCTTGAAAGAATTGTATTGGCAGATGATGTAGGCTTAGATGTATTTGGCATTGGCGAACATCATCGCAAGGAATTTTTGGATTCTGCGCCAACAATAATACTTGCAGCTGCGGCTGCACAAACAAAAAATATAAAGCTAACAAGTGCAGTAACTGTTTTAAGCGCAGCCGACCCTGTGCGTGTATTTCAAAACTTTGCTACCCTCGATTTGGTTTCGCAAGGACGTGCCGAAATGGTTGTTGGGCGCGGTTCATTTACTGAAGCGTTCCCTTTGTTCGGACTTCATTTACATGACTATGACGAACTATTTTCCGAAAAATTAAATTTGTTGATGAACATCCGTGACAATGAAATTGTAAATTGGCAAGGCAAATTTCGTGCTCCATTAATTAATCAAACTATTTACCCAAGGCCTTTGCAAACATCATTGCCTATTTGGCTTGGAGTTGGTGGCACGCCCGAATCTTTTGTGCGTGCAGGAGCATTAGGCTTGCCACTTATGGTTGCAGTTATTGGTGGCGAAACACATCGTTTTAAACCACTAATTGACCTTTACAGAGAAGCCGGAAAACGCGCAGGATACAAACCAGAACAATTAAAGGTTGGCTTACATTCGCTTGGTTATGTTGGCAAAACTGACGAAGAAGCAGTTGAAGAATATTATCCTGGTTACGCCGAAACGTTTACAAGAATTGGCAAAGAACGCGGTTGGCCGCCAGTAAGTAAGCCTCGCTTTGATGCACAAAATGGACTATTGGGCGCATTGTTGGTTGGTAGTTCCGAAGTTATTGCGCAAAAAATTGTAAGACACAGCGCGGCGTTGGGTGGCATTCAACGCTTTTCTTTTCAGATGGACAATGCTGGATTGTCTCACGAAAAATTAATGCAATCAATTGAATTAATTGGTACAAAAGTAAAGCCAATGGTAGCCCAAATGTTGTAGAAAATTTAGTTACTTGTATTTTTAGATATGACTGTTTTTTATGAAGCAAGATTTAACTTTGCAACCCCAACACAAATGTTTAACAAGAAAGTTGCATTTATGAATTGAATCCAAGAAAGTAAATGGAACGTATTTTGAAAAAACAGGAATTAACCTGGATTTAACCATAGTTGAAGATTCGGATAGGTTTGTTGTTCCTAGCCACTATGAGGCTATTTATATAAATTAACCATAAAATATTATGGCTTCATTTCAAAACCATCTATTACAAGCTAAACGAAATTTGCTTTTTTTGAAGAAATAAACGCAAAATCTGGCTTTTTTGATTGGCAAGTAACTACTTGTTTTTACACAGCGGTTCATTTAATGAATGCACATATTGCAAAGGCTGCAAATAAGCATTACCAATCACATAATCAAACCAAAAATATTTTAAGCCCCGATACAAAACTATCAATCTGTAAAATTGATGAAAATACATTTGACAACTATGTGAGCTTAGAGAAATTGTCAAGAAGAGCAAGGTATTTGTGTAATGACGATGGCTCTAATGATGAAATAAAAAGTTATATTACTTATGACAAGCATTTAACAAGAGCAATAAAAAGATTAAATATTATTATGCTTTTCTTCAATAAACAATACAACCAAAAATTTGAAGTTGTAAAAGTTACTTGTCCTAGAGTTAAAGCGGAACTTCCATCATTAGAATTTTTTGTAAAGTAATTTTTTGTCATCTCCCATCATATACGCATTTATAAGTAATTAATTATTAATACGTATCCATTCTGCTCCAATTCCACAGAAAATGCAGTTTACAAAAACAATAAACGTTGGGTTGCAAATACCACACAACAAAGTCGCCATAAAAAACTTTTATTACAATATTCAAAATAGTAAATAATGGTGAAAGTGTACGTAAGCATTTAGGTTTTCAATTATCATAGGCGTAACCTTATATGCTCTTAAATGTGTTATGTGCTTGTTTTTGAAAAACAAAATGTCTTAATGTTTAATTTATTTTTTTGACTAAATGCAATAAAATGGTACATTTTTCGTTATAGATTTTAATCATACAATATTTTAAGCAAAACGCTTCATGTTTATGAGTATAGAAATTTACCTTACCCAAGCATAGCAAGTGTTTTCAGTAATCGTTGTAAAAATCAGCAGCAATGAAAAAGAAAAAAAACAACACAAAAGTACAGCAACAAAAACAAGCTGAGTTGCACAAGGCGCGAATACAAAAGTACCACGTTTATTTAAAAAACCTTGGTTTGCCCGATGGTATCAATACTTTTCCTGCGGAGTTGCACCATTTATTTTTTAGCCCACCACCTTTTCCGAAAATAATAACTCCTTATGAAAAAGAAGTAAGCAAAGGAGAGAAAAAATTTGCGAATAAATTTTTTCGTCAAATTGCCGAAACAGTAACAATAGATATTAAAGAAGGTATGACGCCTTTAAATATGCCCGATTAGTTGAGTTTTGATTTTCATTTCTCAAACTTAATTTCAGTTATAAGGCAAAACCAAATGCAAAATATTGAGGAGGTGAGGGGTTATTTAAAAACATACTTAGAAGAGAGCAAAATGCGATTTGAAAAATTTGGCATGTTACTTACAAGCCTTGGTATAATAGTTTCTAACTTTATGTGTGGCACATTAAAAGGAATTTATTGGCTTACTATTGATAAACATAATGAGGGTAACAAAAAGGGATTTTAAATTTCAACCTCAATGTTTTGCCACAAGAGTTTATAGCACAAAGGGCAGCACTTGGCATTTCGGAATTACAAAGAATGAGTTACTCAGTTTTTAATGAAGGTGTAGTGCATGTATTTATAAAACCTGCACAATTGGGTATAAATGGATTACTTGCCCAAACCCCGCTACCTTTATATGTTAGCGAATATGCGTTGGTACGTATGTTTCAAAGATTAGACACTGAGCCCCAAGAATCTATAATTGAATGTTTAACTGTTTCTTTTCAAAAGATGCAAATTATAAACCCACACAAAGGCGAAGGTTTAATGGTCATTTATTTGCAAGAAATAAAAGTGGGATACCTAAAATTATTTATTCGTGATGGAATGGTGATTGTAAAAACCTTTTTGTTTTTGACTAATAATGGCACCCCCGAAGGCAACAAACTAGGTAATTTGTTACACCTAAGCAAAGCCGATAAAAGCTATTGGGAAATTGATAAGGTAAGCACATTTGAACAGTCAGACATTTACGAGAGTACCGAGTTAAAAGAAATATTTATAAAAGCTGGTTGCAAAAGTTTGTTTTGCCTTAAAGCGAACAAAAGAGACAGAAAAGAATCCAATAAGCGACTACACATAGCCAATATGCTTAGTGTATTTATTCATAAATCAGACCATATTTTGGGTGAATTAAAATGCTAAAAAACTTTGCAAAGAAGTACCTATTTATAGTTATTTTTTCTATTTCTTTAGTTAAGCCCTTTCATTCTGCTCCAACTCCGCCGAAGGTATAATGCATGTTTGCTAAACGTTTATAAATTCACTATTTCTATATTTTATTTTCTTATTTTCAAAATTATTATTAGTGCTGTTTTTCTAATTGAACCTTTCAAAATAAACTCCCCAATATTTTGTGTTCCATGAAGTTAGTTCTAAGTTAAATATTCTAGTAGGGGATTGTTTTTTTTTCTTTTGGAGATTACGTCATACATCAATAATTTTTTACATATTTACTAATGTTGATGGTTAATTTTATGCACAATGTTTAAAGATAAAATTGAGGAAAACTATTTTGGAAATTTTACTATGCGTACAGCAAATATAATTTTATAATCACCAAAATAATACTACATTAAATACTTTTTCTATTAAATAGAAAACAAAGAAAATAGTTGTTATATTCTAAATTTAGAAAATAAATTTAGAACAATAAAAAATAAATTAATGATAGTTAGAAAGAAGTTTTATGGGCTAGAATGATTAACAACTGTGCGAAAGATTGTTGCAGCGCAAATCCGCAGAAGCCCTCTATTTTGCGCCCAACAAACTTAACGTCAAACCAACACCAAAAATGTTTTGGTGGTTATTTTTTTTTAACGTATGTTTACAAGCCTTAATCGAGAAAATTTCTAATTACAGTTACCAACCACAGTAACTAAATTTATTATATTTCGTTGAAGGTCATTCTTGTTACTTTTTTAGCGTATCAAACCGAAGAAGTAATATCAAATAATAATTAAAAATTATACAACATGAATAAATATTTACCTACCACATTTTGTAAAAAACTACTTACCACTTGCACTTTTTTATTGGCAAGTTTTGTTTTTTCTAAAGCTACATCTTCACTGTTTGTAAATATTGCAGACCCTGCTTTTAAGGCTATTTTAGTAGGTAATGTAGCTATTAATACAAACCAAGATTCTGAAATATCTTTTGCTGAAGCGACTGCTTATAGCGGTGGTTTAGGCTTACTAAATGCTAGTATTTCGAGTTTAACAGGCATCGAAGCCTTTGTAAACATAAATAGTGTTGATTGTAGAAATAATTCAATAACTATTTTCGACTTTAGTAGCAATACAAATTTATTTGCAATTTATTGCGAGTACAATACCAATAATAATTCGAGCATAATAAATGTAAATGGCTTAACTAGTTTGGCTTATTTATTTTGCCACACAAATGGCTTTGCTAGTTTAGATGTTTCTACAAACATCAATTTGTTGCAGTTAGAATGTCAATACAATAACATTTCAAATCTTAACTTATCTAATAATACTAGCTTAACATATTTGGGTGTAGATGGTAATCAACTTACCTCATTAGATGTGAGTAATAACCTTGCACTAACAAGCATAAATTGCAGTAGTAATTTATTTACAACGCTTGATTTTTCTTTAAACACTCAACTAACATCAATTGGAATTGGGTTTTGTACAACCATTACAAGTATAAATTTAAAAAATGGTAACAACATTAATTTTACTCCCACTTCACCGTGGTTTGGGAACCCTTTCTATGCCCAAAATTGTCCTAATTTAACCTGCATACAAGTAGATAATTTAGCTTACTCAAATGCCAATTGGACAAACAAAGCTGATTTTAGTATGTTTAGCACCGTTTGCCCATTGCCAGTGGTTACCGCAACTGGTGGCACACGATGTGGTTCGGGCACATTTACACATAGTGCAACTTCAGATATTGGTACAACTTTAAATTGGTACGATGCGCAAGTAGGTGGCAATTTTTTAGGAACAGGCAATACTTATACCACTCCAACAATTTCGGCAACTACAAATTATTTTGTAAGTGCTACAACTGCCGCCGGCAATGTTACATACAGGCAAATTGCTACGGCCACAATTAATAGTTTGCCAACCGTACCCACAATTTCTGGTGACACAGGTATTTGCCCAGGTTTTTCAACCGATTTAAGTGTTGCCCAAAATGGTTCGGAAACATACGCGTGGTCAGGCCCCAACGGATTTTCAACTTTAGGTACAGCAACAGGAACTATTACACAAACTGGCACTTACACTGTTACTGCAACAGATGTAAATAGTTGTACTTCACAATCATCGGCAATTGTAATTACCGATGTTTCATCAACTGTAAATATACCCGATGCAGCCTTTAAAAGTGCATTGTTAAGCAATTTGTCTATCAATACAAATCAAGATACAGAAATTCAAAAATGTGAAGCACTTGCCTACACCAATAATATATTGGTAGATAATTTGGGCATTGCTGACTTAACTGGTATTGAGGCTTTTGTAAATATTGTAGTGCTTCGTTGTAATAACAATTTACTTACAAGCATTGATGTTTCGGCAAATACAGCACTAACTACTTTAGATTGTGCTTTCAACCAACTTAGTAGCTTAAATGTTACTGCCAACGCAGCTTTAAATGTTTTGAGGTGCTTTCAAAACCAAATTACAGCTTTAGATGTTTCTGCCAATACTGCTTTAACCAGTTTAGAGTGTCCTACCAACTTACTTACTAGTTTAAATGTATCAACAAATACTGCATTAACTAATTTGAGTTTTGAGGCAAATAACATTACAAGTATTGATTTATCTACCAACACTGCTTTACTTAAACTCAAATGCTCTGATACTTTTTTAACAAATTTAGACTTAACTAATAATACAGCATTAACGGAGGTTCGTTGTTATAACAGTAGTTCGTTAGCAGATATAGTTGGATTAAATACTACACCTAATCTTACAGTTATTGAATGTTTTGGAACCGCAATAAGTAGTTTGAACATCCAAAATGGAAATAATACTAATCTTACTTCATTTGCAGCAGGTGGCGTAGGCTTTAGCAGCACTCCAAATTTAACTTGCATTCAGGTGGATGATGTTGCTTATATGAATACAACTTGGAGTGCATTAAAAAATGCTAGTGCAAGCTTTAGCATATTTTGTGTTAACTATTGCGTGCCTACATATAGCAATGCAAGTTGCAGTTCGGGCAGCCAAGATTATGTAAACAGTTTAAGCACAACTAGTGGTGTTACAAATATTTCAAACATAAATTCTGGTTGTTCTGCATCGGGCATCAATGGCTCAATTGGTGTAAACTATAATTATTTTACGGGTACTGGCAACAATATGTCGGCATACCAAGGCTCAGCATTTACGCTTCAAATAGAAAGCACGCCATCTTATCCAGAAGATTACAAAGTTTGGATTGATTTTAACCACGATTTTGTTTTTGATGATGCAACTGAGAATGTAAATTTTGGTGGTGCAACTTTCAAAAGCTTTCAATCAGGTCAAGTTATTTCTTCAACTATAAACGTTCCACTATCAGCAACAGCAGGTATTACACGAATGCGTGTTAGATGTGTTTATCAAGGTGCCGACTTTTCATCGTGCGGAAATTATTCTTATGGTGAGACAGAAGATTACGATATAGAAATACTTGTTTCGCCGCCTTGTGCTGGTAAACCATTAGGAGGCACTACTATTTCAACATCTGTACTTACTTGCGCTGGAGAAAATTTTACGCTTTCGCTGAATGGAGCTTCTATTTCAAATGATTTAACATACCAATGGCAAGCAAATAATACAGACATTGTTGGTGCAACAAACAATACACTCTCTACAAACCATACAACTACTCAAAATTACCAATGCGTTGTAACTTGCCCTTCTTCTGGGCTATCAGCAGTTTCTGCGCCGGTTACATGTGCTATTTCTATTAACTGCTACTTAATGTCAACCGACACAGTTGTTACTTGTAGTGGTTCGTTTTACGATACAGGAGGAGCTTCAGGAAACTATACTGCTAACGAAAACTTTATCAAAACATTTATGCCCGGCATAGCAGGCAACTTAATTGAAATTACTTTCAACAGCAGTTACATTGCTAATTTTAATGATTCAGGAGGATACTCTGATGACAAAATTGTTGTTTATGATGGCACTGATGTTAACGCAACAATTATAGGTACATTTTATGAAACTAATTTAAATGGGCAAACATTTACTGCAACTAATTCAGAAGGAGCATTAACATTTCAATTTACATCTGACAATGATTTTGTTGGTAGTGGTTGGGAAGCTTCTATAGACTGTGTTCCGCCAAGTTGCACTGGTGCGCCAACTGTTGGCAATGCTATGTCTTCGTCATACTCAGTTTGTTTGAATGATAATTTTACGCTTACACTGCAAGGCAACGACCCAACATTAAATAACCTATCGTATCAATGGCAATACTACGATTGCTCTTCTGGTTGTTTTTGGGTTAATTTGAACGGAGAAACAAACGACACGCTTGTTACTAATAAAGTGCAAAACATTTCTGATTACCAATGTATTGTTACCTGCAACACTTCATTTCTTTCAACTACTTCGGGCATAGCTTCAATAAGTGAAAGTACTATATGCAATTTAACATTCAGAACTATTGCAGATGGCGATTGGAATAACCCTACTATTTGGGAATACAATTTACTGGGAACTTGGACTGCTTCATCTGTATCGCCAAACGCTACAAATGCCGATTCTGTATTTATTTACAATAACGTAACTTTAAACTCTAGCGAGGAAACTCCTTACACTTATATTAATACAGGTGCTTCATTAACTTTAGATTTGAATAACACATTAAGTCTTGGTGATAATATGGATGTAAATGGTTCACTAAATCAATATGGTGATTTGTTAGCCCTTTCGCAAAACATAAAAATTAATATAAACACATTATCACTTTACAATTGGTTCAGTGGCAAAATAGATGCAACAATAAAAGAAGTATTTATTTCGGGTGTTGATGCATATATGAACATCAACGCACCTGGCCCACATATTAATCAAACTCTAATTATAAATAACGGTTCAGCCATATATTGGAACGGTGGTGTTATAAAGGCTGACGAAGGAAATGGCAACACACATTTTGGTACTATAATTTGTCCATCATCGTTTAACGATGCATCAAACAACGATAGTATTGTAAATCAAACTTTCAATTTTAATGATTGTTATTATACCAAATACACCAACACTGGCACAACAAGTTTTGTAAATACAATACCAAATTTTGGGCTTATTGATTTACCTTTTATTTTTAGTAGCAACAGCAATTCTACCATGCAAATAAGTGATGGTACAATGTTGTTTTCTAATTACTATAAAAGTTTTAAAGGTAAATTGGTAATTAATGCTGGAGCTTCCCTTCAAACTACAACTGGTAATACATTTAGTTTTTCGGGCGATACATTAATAAACAACGGCACAATTGGTAATTTAAAACTAAACGGATTTAACCCAAACACACCAGTTGTAACAATTAAAGGTAACGGCACTATTGATTCGTTAATATGCGATGTTTATCTTGATAATCCTATAGTAGATGCAAGTTCTGCAATTAACATTAAAGGTGAACAAACCATCAATGCCAATTTGGATTTAACCAATGGTGCAATATATTTAACTGGTGGCAATTTAACTTTAGCAAATTCTTGTAGCATTACCAATGCCAATGAAAACAGCTATGTTGTGGTTTCAAATTCTGATGGTTTAGTGCAAACAGTTGACCCATCAGCATCTAAATTATTTCCGATTGGTACAGCAACTTATTATACACCCATAACGCTTTCACAAGCTGCGGCAGCCACATCTGATAATTTTAAAATTACGATGGCCGATGGTGTTTATCTTGAATACGATGCAAGCGGAAATCCTATTGACGCAGCAATTGCCTCAACCGATAATATTAATAGAACATTTTATATTGCAGAAGGCACAACTGGTGGTTCAAACCTAACTATTGATGCTACTTTTGATGTTGGAGAAAGCGCGTTACAAACAAATGCAAATACCTATTTAGCGCACTACAAAAATGGAAATTGGGATTTAGGAACATTTAATCCGACAATAATTGCTGGCAATAAAGTTATTGCCTCGCGCAGCGGTATTACAAGCTTTTCTCCATTTGCATTAAGCGGAAACCCTAGTCCTTTGGTTACAGTAACTAGTTATGATATTACAATTGGTGGTTTAGATGCCTTTAACTATTGCAGAGGTAGCGGTATTGCAGCTCCTTATTCTGTAAGCAATTCTGTAACTATAGACCCAAGTGCTACTGCATATTTACAAATATCTGACGCTAGTGGTTTTTTTGGTTCAAATCCATTTATAGCTTCTACACAAATTTCATCAACAGGTTCGCCAATGTTTGGCACAATGCCAGTAGTAACAGCTCCAGAGTCGAGGTTTATAAGAATTGTGATTGACGATGCAGGAACTTTTTATTATTCCGATTCTGCAACTTCAATAAATATAAATCCATTACCAGCAACACCAACAATTACTGCTGGCGGTGCAACTACAATTTGTGGTACTGGCAGTGTACCATTAACAACGGGTGCAAGTGCATCGGCATACTATTGGAATGGCGTGCAAACCGGAAATGGCATAACTGTTTTTCCTGAATCGGCGGACTATACTCCATTAAATTCATTGGTAATTCAAGATTCAAACGGTTGTTTCTCTGATACATCAAACGTAATTGAAGTTAACTTTACAGCATCTGCAACCCCACTTATTCCTCACAGTTTTAATGTAATGTGCGCTGGTAGTCAATTGCAATTAGATACCTACAATGGCGCTTCTGTATTGGTTTCTGGCAATCCTGGCGAAGGTATAGCAGCACCAGGTTCTGCAAGCCACGAATTACAAAATTTTACTATTGAAGAATGGGTTTACTATTCGCCATTTGGTGGTGGTTCAAACACTCTAATAAGCAAAGCATTTAATGCGGGTAATGGCTCATACCGTATATGGTTTGATGGTTTTGTTTTGAAAGCGGCAGTAAATGAAGCTACCGAAGGCTCAACCCAAATAGCAGTTGATTTAACCAACAGTATCGAATCAACTTGGATACATGTTGCATTTACCAAAGATGGATTAGATACTAAGCTATTTGTAAATGGCAATGAAGTTGGAACTTATACATTATCAAACGCAACTATTAACTACGATGCAACTCAAAAATTATATTTAGGTTGTAATGATGTTGACTTAGATGGTACGGCTGACCAACAAGCATTTGCTTATTTTGATGAAGTAAGAATGTGGGATTATGCACGTACTGCGGCACAAATACAATACACAAGCAACAAAATAATTGTACCAAGTACTTTTGGTTTAAAAACATATTATACTTTTGATGAATCATACACCACTTTCTGGAATTTTGCCGACTTGGCTTCTGGCAATACCGCAACTTTTTTAGCTGGCGGTTTAAATAATTGGGAAAACCCGCCTGCAATTCAACAAACACTTACCTACGCTTGGATTTCGAGCACAACCTTGAGTAGCACTACAATAAAAAATCCAACAGCAAATACTACACAAGCTGAAACATACCAAGTAACGATTACAAATACGGATGGTTGCACAGCACAGTCAGCAGTTTATGGCAGCCAATTTAGTGTACAACCATTGCCTACACAATTTACGGTTGGTGGCGGTGGCAGCACTTGTAGCGCAACAGGTAGTTTTAATGTAACGCTAAGTGGTTCGCAAACCAATACAACATATAACTTATTTAACGGAAACACACAAGTTGCCTCATTAGCAGGTACTGGTGCCGCACTTGCATTTGCAGCCAACACCACCGAAGGCAATTATAGAATAGAAGCTATTGATACCAGTTATTCATGTACTTCATACATGAATGATACAGTAGCTATTGATTTGAATGTACCAAGTTCAGTTTTAGCAAGTGCAACACAAACAAATGTAAGTTGCAGTGGCGATACCAACGGTGCTATAGATGTTACAGTTAGTGGTGGTTCAATTCCTTATACATACCAATGGAGTGGTTCATCATCTGCAACAACCGAAGATTTAAGCGGTATTGTCGCTGGCATATACAATATAGTTGTAACAGATGGAAATGGTTGCACAGCTTCGGCGTCGGCAACAATTACGCAACCTGCAAACCCATTAACGGCTGGATACACAAAAGTAAATATTAGCTGCAATAGTGGTAGCAATGGTTCAATAGATGTTATGCTAAGCGGAGGTACTATACCATACACTTATCAGTGGAGTGGTGCGTCAACTGCAACAACTCAAGATTTAACAGGTATTGCGGCAGGAACATATAACTTATTAATAACAGATAACAATAGCTGTACCTTCAATGTAAATAGCTTAATTGTTACTCAACCTACTACCCCTTTAACAGCTACACAAAGCTTTACTTCAATACTATGTAATGGGCAAAATTCTACAGTTACAATTGGCGGCAGCGGCGGCACTGCGCCATACTCTGGCACTGGAACCTTTAGCCAAGCGGCAGGTTCACAAGTTTATACTATTACCGATAATAATTCATGTGTTGCAACAACAACGGTTTCAATAACACAACCAACGGCACTAACCGCAACACGCACAATTACTAACTTAACTTGTAATGCAAATAATACTGGAGCAATAGATGTTTCGCCAATTGGTGGAACCAGCACTTATACTTACCTTTGGAGTGGAAATTCAAGCGCAACAACACAAGACTTAACCGGTATTGCAGCTGGTACATACAACATAACAATTACCGATGCTAATTTATGTACGTTTGCTTTGAATGGTAACACAGTTAGTGAACCTTCAGTAGTGCCAACACCAACAATAACACCATCTACACCGCAAACAATATGTGGTGGTAGTGTTATATTTACTTCGAGTGCTGGCAATACCTATAATTGGGTAGGCATTTCAACTGGCAGTCAAATATCTGTTAGCGTAAATGCTACATCTAATATTGGTGTTTATCTTACCGATATAAACGGTTGCAATTCAGATACTACTGCACTTGTGCCAGTAACAGTTAATCCAGTTCCAGTTGCAGGGCAAGCAGTTTCAAGTGCTGCCTCAGTTTGCGAAGGTTCTTCTTTTGATTTAAGTCTTAGTGGTGATGTGGTAATTGCAGGTTTATCATATACTTGGCAAGATGAAGGGTTTCAAGTTCAAGGCTCAAATGCGTCAATTACCATATCTCAAAATGCAACTCACACATATAAGTGTCTTGTAACATGTGGTACGCAAAATGCATATTCATTGCCAGTAACGGTTACAAATATTGCATTGCCAACACCAACAATTACTGCTGGCAGTGCAACAACATTCTGTACTGGCGATAGTGTATTGCTTACGTCATCAAACGCAAATACTTATACTTGGAGCAATGGCGCAACAACACAGTCAACAAAAATAAAAACAAACGGTTCTTATACTGTTGCTGTTACTTATGCTAGTTGCACTAATACACTCACTTCAGCGCCAAATACAGTTACTGTAAATCCTAACCCAACAGTATTTACAGTTGGTGGTGGTGGCACTACTTGTAATTCGTCTGGAACTTATGATGTAACCCTAAGTGGTTCGCAAGTAGGAATAGATTATTTTTTAATTAGAGGAGTTGTACAAACGCAATCACTTGCTGGCACAGGCAGTGCGCTTACTTTTACAGGCAATAATATTGATGGTGATTATCATATACAAGCAATTAACGCAACAACAAGTTGTAGTAGAATTATGAATGATACTGTTTCAATTATTTTTAATGATACTACGCAAGCACCAACACCAACTATTACTGCTAACGGCTCAACAACATTTTGCACAGGTGGTAGTGTAGATTTAACTACCACTGCAACTGGAGTTTCGCAATATTTATGGAATGGAATACCAACAGGAAACGGCATTACAGTTTTTACAACATCATCAAACTCATTAATAATTGTTGACACTAATGGTTGTACCTCTTTGCCTTCAAACACAATTGATGTTGCAGATATTACAGTTCCTACCCCAACATTAACAACTTTAGAAACCGCACCTTTCTGCGGATTATCATCAGTTACAATACAAGCACCTAGCGGTTACTCAACATATATTTTTAGAAATACAGATGATAACTGCACTCTATTTAGCGATACAATTACATCTAACACTTATTCTGTAAGCTGTGGTGGTGTTACGTATGAAGCACAAATTATTGATGCAAATGGTTGTGTATCTCCGTTTGGTTCTATTTACATAGATTTTCAAACTCCACCGCAAAACGAAACTTTGTATTCTCCGTATGGCAATATGTGTGTTGGCGATACTATGCAGCTAGAAGCTCCTTTTGGGTACTCAAATTACCAATGGTATTTGAATGGTTCGCCAGTAACAAATATTGCACCTAGTAATGATTTATTTTGGGCTACTGCAATTGGCAACTATAGTGTTGTTTATACAAACGCATTAGGTTGTTCTGGTACATCATCAAATGTAAATTTAAACATTTACGCAAACTGCTATTTAATGGCCGATACAACTATCACAACTTGCGATGGTGAGTTTTTAGATGCTGGAGGCATAGGTAATTCTGATGGTATTACCAAAAGATTAATTACAAATACTTACCAAGGCGAAGGAACATTCTCTGATGGTAATACACACACAATTACAATTAATCCTGCTATTGCAGGCAATATGGTGCAAGTTAACTTTACCCAGTTTGGGCAATCTCAATGTTGTAGTTACATTAATGTTTATGATGGTACTGATTCAAATGCTCCGTTCTTAAACCAACTTAATACCAATAGCCAACCACAGACAATAATAGCAACTAATGGTGCATTAACTTTCGTATTTACTGCCGATGGTACTGTTAGTGCATTAGATTGGCAAGCAACAATTTCATGTGTGCCACCACCTTGCCCCGATGCCGTTACTAATCTTAATTTAGGTAACGATACTGCAATTTGTAGTGCATCATACATCATAAACCCTGGTATTTCAGGTGCAACATATATCTGGAGTGATGGCAGCACAAGCCCAACATTAACAGTTAATACCGATGGTTTATATGCTTTAGCAATTACAGATGCAAATGGTTGCAAGGGTAGAGATACAATTGCAGTTACCTTTATTGGTAGCCCTGTACCATCCGTAGCACATAACGGTGCTTTAAACTTTTGTAGTGGTGGCAACGTTACCTTAACATCAGACTATATAGGCAATAATGTTTGGAGTACGCAAGAAAATACCGATGCTATAACTGTTTCAACCACAGGAAACTATACAGTTACATATACCAATGCCAATGGTTGCACAAGTACATCGGCGCCAATAAATGTTTTGGTTAATGATTTTCCTCCTACCAATATTAGCAGTAGCGGACAAACAAATGTTATTTGTAGTCCTGCAACAGCAACATTATATGCACCATTAGGTTACAACTATGTTTGGTTCGAGGCTGGTAATCCAAATCCAGTTTCATTATGTTCTACTTTTGAGGTTGATACCACTGGCGATTATTCAGTTGTTGTTACTGATAATATTGGTTGTTCTTCAACATCAAGTGCTACAACAATAACTTCAAATCCGGGTATTACAAGTATTAATACTTCGGTTGTTAACTCCGCAAATTGTGCGCAAACTGGCACAGGTTCTATAACGGTACTTGCTGTAAATGGTGGTACTTCTCCTTATCAATATAACTTTGGTGGACAAACTTTTAGTTCACAAAATAGCTTAACAAACTTAGGTGCTGGTAGTTATTCTGTAGCTGTTATGGATGCAAATGGTTGTACTTATTCAGCCAATCAAAATATAACAAGCCCAACTGGCCCAACGGCAATATCAACAATCGAATTGCACAATGCAGGTTGCACATCAAATGGTTCTTTCCAAATAACTAGTGTTGGTGGCGGGGTTGCTCCTTACACTTATTCTGTTGATGGCGGCACATATCAAACTTCAGATATTTTCACAAACCTATCAGCAGGTTCGCACAATATTGATGTGAATGATGCTAATGGTTGTGTATTTACCACAACTGCAAATGTAAGTAGTGCACCAAGCCTAGATGGTGCATTTGTTAACACAACCGACGAAAGTTGCCCATCAGCAAATGGAACAATTACAATATCGGGCATACAAGGTGGTACTGCTCCATACCGATTGTCAATAGGACAAACAACTTATTATTCGCTTTCAATTAATGGTTTAACTGGCGGTAGTTATACTGTACAATTAACCGATACAAACGAATGTGCGTTAAGCTATAATGTAGTTATTGGTTCTACTGGTGGTGCAACAAGTGCAACTATTATTACCACCAACTCTGGTTGTAGCAATACATCAACTGGTAGTATTGTTGTATCAAATATTATTGGAGGAAACTCTCCTTATTCATATTCTATAGATGGTTCTAATTACAGTTTATCAAGTACAATTTCAAATGTTGCTGCTGGCAATTATACGGTTAGTATAAAAGACAATGATGGTTGCATTTATTCACAAAGTGCAACTGTTGGCGGCAATGGAGATGTTAGCAATGATTTTGCTTATTCAACTTCGGCGGTTGGTTGTACGCCAAATAGTGTTTCGTTAAGCATTGATAGCGACCCTACACAGGGTTTAGCACCATTTGCTTATTCGTTTCAAAGCTTTACCACAACATCAAATACATTAACGGGTCTAAATCCTAATGAATACGGTGTAATTACCGTTACCGATGCAAACGGTTGCACAAGCACTTTAGGAATTAATACACCAACCTCTGCACCATCTATATATTATATTTCAATTAATGCTTATGCAAATTGTTTAGTAGGTGGTACTGCCGAAATAATTGTTTCGGGTGGAAGTGGAAATTTCCAATATGCAATTGATAATTCTCAAAATTTGGTTTCATCTCCAATCTTTGATAACGTAAATGAAGGCTATCACACTTACTATGTTTCTGACACTAATGGTTGTTCTGCAGAATATTTTGATTACATGTATAGCGATTACTATTTTAACTTTAATGTAAGTACTACAAACGCAAATTGTAACAACAATGATGGTTCAATTTCAATAACAAATGTTTCGGGCGGTGTTGCTCCATATACTTATCATTTTTATGATGGAAATTATAGTTATAACAACCAAACCGATAGTACCTACTCCAATTTTGCAGGCAATAATACTGCATTTTTCTCCATAAGCGATGCCAATGGTTGTGGCAATTATTCTTATGGATATTATATTGGAGAGAATCAAATTAATTATATAAATGTTTCATCAACTAATACAAGCTGTGCATGTGTTGGTAGCGGAAGCATTACAGTTGACAATGTTTCTGGAGGTACACCACCTTACAATTATAATTTTAATCTAGGCGAAGGTGGTTCAGTATCTTCTGGCACTTCGAATACTATTAATAATTTAACTGCAAATCAATACTATGTGTTGGTTACTGATAGCTTTGGTTGTGAACTTTCGCAAGGAGTTTTGATTAGTCCGCCACAGTTGCCAGACTTACAAACAAGTGCTACAAACTCAACATGCGGCTTAAGCAACGGAACAATTACAATAGTACTTGGCGCAACTGGTACTACTTATTCTATTGACGGTACAAACTTTACTACCGAAAATGTTTTTGATAGTCTGGCTTCGGGTATTTACACTGTTTACATGCAAGACCCAAATGCTTGTTTGGCATCGCAAACAGTAAATATTATTAATAATTTTATTGGTATTGATACTGCGAGTGTTGCCCTTGCATCGGCAAGTTGCGGACAAGGCGATGGTTCTATTGCAGTAACTAATATTGTTGGTGGTACTGCTCCTTACACTTTAAGTTTAGACCAGAGTAATTTTGTAAATAACGATTCAATTGTTGGTTTAGCATCTGGCACATACCAATTATTTATTACGGATAGTAACAATTGCTTTTTTCAATTTTCTAATTTGAATATTCAAAATACGACAGGTATTGATACTGCAACATTTGCAAGCTTACCAGCTAGTTGTGGCACAAATAGTGGTTCAGTAATTATAAGCCAAATAGTTGGTGGTCAATTGCCTTACGAATATTCTATTGATGCAGGTTATTATTATTCAGACAATGACACTATATCGAACCTATTGGCTGGTTTTTATAATATTTACGTTAGGGATGCAAATTATTGTATTTACATAGATACAATTACTATTCAGCAATTACCATTACCAGCAATAACACTTGCTACTCCTTCAGCGGTTTGTAGCCCTAACACAATTACTTTAGATGCAGGTGCAGGATTTGCAAGTTATGCTTGGAGTGACGGAAATACAACTACACAAACATTAACAACTGGCAATCCAGGAAATTATTCAGTAACTGTAACGGATGCAAATGGATGTGTTGCTATTTCAAATGTTGTGGGGGTAATTGTAAATCAGCCAACATCAACAATCAACAACATTTCATCTTGCAACGCAATTACATGGTTAGATGGCAATGTTTACAGCGCAAGCAATAACACTGCAACATTTACAATTGCCAATGGCAATGCGGCAGGTTGTGATTCAGTAATAACCTTGAACTACACAAGGTTGAATGTAAGTTCAAGTATTAATACTATTTCATCTTGCAACGCAATTACATGGTTAGATGGCAATGTTTATAGCACAAGCAATAACACTGCAACATTTACAATTGCCAACGGCAACGCAGCAGGTTGTGATTCAGTAATAACCTTGAATTATACAAGGTTGAATGTAAGTTCAAGTATTAATACTA
>Ga0105048_10000035_pt1 | contig 157855 bp, 146 predicted proteins | sample MAT05_FD_78382 | JGI IMG/M metagenome (GOLD analysis project Ga0105048, IMG submission 78382) | Freshwater microbial communities from Lake Fryxell liftoff mats and glacier meltwater in Antarctica - MAT-05 | ecosystem: Environmental > Aquatic > Freshwater > Ice > Liftoff microbial mat | place...
ATAACAATTCAGAAATAACCTCAACACCCAGGATAGGTGTTTTTCTCGTGGTTTAAATTCAGGGTAAAACTCGAGGTAAAAGTAGTGTATTACAGGCTCTAAAACGACATTTAGAACAAATAGGCGATCGATTAGCAAGCCACATCGGGCTTTTTTGAGCAGGCCAACGGGTCGCGCTGAACCTTGATGAAATGGTGACCCCATCCGGATTCGAACCGGAGATTTACTGGATGAGAACCAGTCGTCCTAGACCACTAGACGATGGGGCCAAATACTCAAGTATTTTATCATTTGTTTGGCTATAGCCATATCCCTAGTTATATTTGATGCAAAAATCTCTGTCACGCTTTGTGTCACGAGTACTGGTTATATTGAGCGACATGGAAAAAAATGAATCAACTACAGGATGGAAAATAGTGTTGATGGTCATTGTGATGATGATCATTTTTTTACTACTCATAATGACGTTTTTCTACTATGCTTTTTACCAAATGAAGAATTTTGGAGTATTTTCACTAATAAAAGATGGAAATACGTTGGGATCAGCAACTCAAAACATCGACTCTCCACCCTCTACAGAATTTTCTCAGCCAACATCAGCATCCATGACAACGCCTTCGCTAGTCCCAACACCAAAACAAATAAGCAAAGAAACACTGGCTTCAATACCTTCTTCACCGACACTTTCACCCGTCATTTCACCCAAGCAATCAACCACACCTTTATTCATTCCTCCAGCAACTCCAGTGACTACTCCAACTGTCTTACCCTTGATTGACTCATTTGAAACAGGTCTAGTCAGTTGGCAGTCAACTGGCGACGTCACTTTCATTCAGCAAAAAATAAATCCCAGCTCATTGAGCAGCCCACACCATGGTCAAAACATGATTCGGATTGGACGAGAAAAAAATGAAGGGAACTCTTTGTCGCAAAACAATCTTTACAAGCAGCTTCCAATTGGAACCAAAAAAGTTCGCTTTTGGTATAGCGTATTTAGTTATGACTATCAAGGTTTTGATGACCCTGCATTTATTGTGCAAATAGATGGCAAAATAGTACTGCAAAAAACTGCTGCTGAAGTCGATAAGGATCACTCCCAAACAAAAATAGAGAAACTTGATTCAACTGGTTGGCGAGAAAGTGTCTTGGAGGTTCAACCGGTGCAACGAGAAGGTGTCTACCTAGTCTTTCAGGCAGGAAACGATGAGCTCAATCTGTCAGAAACACAGCAGCATCAAAGTTGGGTCTACCTTGACTCGATTTTGTTTGAATAACCTCTTGTTTTCACTCACGCTGATCTTCATAATGAACTCAACTCTGATGTCATTTCTTGATACTTGCATCCACTTATTTCATCCGCGTCGATCAAACAACCATCGGCCAAAAATTCTACACACACAATTTTTAGCAGGTCTAATGATTGCTGTGTTTGGTTTAGCGGCAGTCGCACAACCACTGAAGTTTGTTGTAAATCAATCGGGGGGCATACTCGGATATGCCTCGAATATTAGTGCAAACGATGTGGTTTCTCAAATTAATCAGCAAAGACAAAATTCTGGTGCATCAGCATTAACTACTAACTCAACGTTAAACCAAGCGGCTTTTGCCAAAGCACAAAACATGCTTGCTCAACAATATTGGGCACACGTTGCTCCAGACGGGACTCAGCCCTGGTTCTTTTTCAAACAAGCAGGGTATAGTTACTCAATCGCAGGTGAAAACTTAGCTCGAGACTTCTCAGATACTTCTGATATGGTGAGTGCTTGGATGCAGTCTCCGACTCACAAGGAAAATATTATGAACGCTCGGTATCGTGAGACTGGAGTGGCGGTTGTGAATGGAACTTTATTGGGGACAGAAACAACACTTGTTGTGCAACTGTTCGGTTCCGCGCCAACCAACACTCCCAAAATATCAGATACTGCTAAAACCGTGAAGGCATCCCCTGCGCCTTCTAACAGACCGACAACAAAAGTGGCCGCTACTGGATCTGGAGCAGTTCAGAACATCACCCCGATACCTTCTCCTCCTACTGAAATTACAGTGATTAATGCACCTACTTCTGAAAATAGCACTCAAACTCTTGGTGCAGAAGTGTTGCCAATTACTGTTCTATCTGCTCCGCCTCTCTTCTCACCGCTTCAATTAATGAAAGCACTTTTCTTAGCAATCATTTTCGTCTTGTCATCGACCTTATTTTATGACTGGGTGCTGATGAACAACTCAAATACGGTGCGTTTAGTGGGAAAAAATTTAGCCCACATTTTACTGTTGCTGACGATTGCCTTTTTACTTGTATTCTTCAAAGGTGGAATTATTGGATAATTATGCACCGAGAAATTTTAAAACATAAAATTGCCTACTTCGTTCTTATTATTGGATTGATTGGATCTATTGCAGGTTTCATGGGTGTTTGGCCAAATCCATGGCTACAACGAGCAGTCATCGGGCTGTTGGTTATTTTTTATTTTTGTTGGGGAGTTTTTGTTCACAGACAGTCAGGCACATTGACCCGGAAGATTATTGAGGAATACTTGGTGGTAGCGTTGTTTGCAGGTGGGATGCTGCTCATTATCACGTTTTAAAAATGAGTGTGATAGACTATCTCGTATTGAGACACATAGTCAAAATAAGGAGTTGGAATTATGAAAGGAATTATTTTAGCAGGTGGATCTGGAACACGTTTACGTCCCTTAACAAAAGTTACGAGCAAGCAATTGCTTCCTATTTATAATAAACCAATGATTTTTTACCCTCTTGAGACACTGTTGACTGCAGGTATCAAGGACATCATGATCATCGTTGCTCCTGATCACGCTGGAGATTTCCTTAAATTGCTCGGAAGTGGTAGAGAGTTTGGATGTAAGTTTACGTATGAAATTCAGGATAAACCAGAAGGTATTGCTCAAGCATTTGTGATTGGTAAAAACTTTATTGGAGATGATTTAGTGACACTCATTCTAGGAGATAACTTATATGAAGATGACTTTGCACAAGCAATTTCTTCTTTTGAAAAAGGGGCTAGAGTTTTTGCAAAAGAAGTAACAGATCCAGAACGATTTGGAGTGGTGGAGTTTGACGAGAATAATATTGCTAAATCAATTGAAGAAAAGCCAAAAGTTCCCAAATCAAATTTTGCTGTGACTGGTTTGTATATTTACGATAACTCTGTGATTCAAAAAGCTGCCGCGCTACAAGCGTCTCCTAGAGGGGAACTCGAGATCACAGATTTAAATAATCTGTATCTTCAAGAAGGTACGCTAGATGTAGCGAGAGTTATTGGAAAATGGCTAGATACGGGAACTTTTGAATCTCTGTATGAAGCAATTAGTTTGGCTCGAGAAAAAGAACTTGCTAAAATAAGTACGATAAAGATTTAATCATGAGACTTCTGCCTTTTTTTACGTTATCCGCTATCTTGATTCTTGAACTACTGATTGCACCTCAATTCATTAACGCTCAGGCCCAGGAGCTCACTCCTAGTGCGCTGGTGAAATCTGTACCTATAAATGTACCAAATGTTCCTTCTGGTGGGGTTTCTCAAGCGGAATATAACTCGCAAATGAATGCGCTAAAAGTTACCTATCGAAATCAGCTAGGAATATATCGAACTGATGAAAAAACATTTCAGCTTGCAAAGGATCAGTACTATCAAATTCAAACTTTAGCTTCATTGGAAGAAGCGGTGAGATCAACTAGACAGGTGATGCTATCTAGGCTTGATGTCATTCAAACGTACTTTACGATGGCAAAGCTTACTTTGGAAAATACCAAAGGACTGGAGACAGACGTAAAAGCAGTCACATTGAAAGACCTAGATAGCTTGTCAACTGAATTAAAAATTCACCGCGCTGCGGCCACTGCGGCATCAGATAGAACGGGACTTCTAGCTGTTACAACTGAGTTTGCAGGTTTAGACCCACGAATAAGTACACTCTCAAATAAACTTTCCTATTTGGTGGCATATGGTCGTCTACAGACAGTAGGGGACAAGACAAGTACCATTAAAAAAGAACTCCAAGAAGTTGTCGAACAAACCGAAACCGCTCCCTTAAAACTTGCTGAAAGAAAAAGAGGTTTAGATGAAGTGCAGCGCAACTTGAATCAGGTTGATCAACTTTTAGTTAAAATGAGATCACAATTAAATCCAGTTCTTAATAAAGATAATAATATCAGCTCAACTAATATTTCTGCTGATCTGTCAATTATTTATGGTGGACTGTCTCGTTCCATCACGTACCTCCAGGAGTTAGTAAAAAACTAGTATGTCAGAACAACAAAACGCAGACAGCATTGAAGAACAAATCAACCAAACACTTTTTTCAAACCAAGAACCTCTTTTGCAATCCAGTAAAAGTAGCTTTGTCAAAAAGCAAAGTAATCTAGAGGAGAAGAAAAAAGAAAAAAGTCCTCAACAGAAAATGATTTTGATCGCGGTCGGAGTTCTCGGCATATTCATTATTATTATCTTCATCCTCGTCCTCTTAAAGCCTAGACAATCTTCAATTCCAGTACCCGTGACGCCACTGGCTTCACCAGTTGTCCAAAGTGATAAAACTCAATTCCAACAGCGTTTAGATGAGTTGAATACTGATTTACTCCAAGCAGATCCTGCCAAATTAGATCTATCAGTCCCGCCAGTAGATATGTTTCTCACGCTTGATCCAGTTAAAAAATAACTACCGTTTTTCTGATATTTTCATCAGAATAATACTTTTGACATTCCAGAGTGAAACTAGAATAATGATTAAGTACGTCCAAAATGCAAGATCAAACATATTTAGTTGAGCTGAGGAAGTCATTTGACTGGTAAGAATACGAATTAACTCCGCCACCACCGCTATATGAAAACACAGCTGCAAGACCTTTTTATACGCTAGTGATTTGCCGAGCAATCGAAGTAGAAAAAAGATGAAGAGTGAGTTCACACACACGCTTACCAATCGACTCAAAACCATGATGAAGAAAAATCCAACTGGAAAGATGAGAACCATGATGTTCAGAAATGTGGTGAGAGAACTTCTCCAATAAGAAATAATTTCTGTCAAATTTGATCTGTTCACGACAAAAGGTTTTTCAAAGCCGGGAGTCTCTGTCAAAGAGAGGCTCGTCCAGTCATTATTGCTATTTGAGACAAAGATTTTTTCTCCACCAAAGATGACTAAACTATTTGGATTGAGTGCTTTGAGCTGATCGGCATTTGCTATAGTGGGAGCTATGACTGATAAAGATGCTGGTAGCCCTCGATAAGAAATACCTTCTGGGTAAGGAATAGTGATGGGTGTTGTTTGATTGCTGCTTAAGAGTGTCCCATTCCACACGATCTCTAAAAGAGGAGGAAAGGAACTTTCTACCGCTTCGGCAGAAGCTTCAATAGAGTCTCTATACTTGGGTGCATCAAACTGAATGAAGAAAAGTGTAGCGATGAATGATACAAGTAGATATCCAGCAATAAAAAACTTGAAACTAAAGCTAAACGAAGCATTCAGGATCTCAAGATAGTAAATGGGTGAGGTGATTGATTTAATCAGAGCTTGTAAAAAGAGCTTCATTTTCATGTGAGCCATTGTATCATGCCTGGTCTTTCTCGCATGAAAATTCATCTGACTCTGATACAATAGAGAATAGGAGACACATGGCCTACAACTTTCAATTGTTTATTCAAAAAGCTGAAAAGACAGCAACTCATATTAGGGAAGATATTAGTACGTTACGCACGGGAAGAGCCTCGGCTCAGATACTTGATATTGTTGAAGTAGAAGCCTACGGCACCCGAATGAAAATTAACGAGTTGGCGAATGTATCAGTTCCAGACCCAACGCTGATTGTTATTTCTCCTTGGGATAAGTCAGTGCTCAGCGCTTTAGAAAAGGCAATTTCCATCTCACCTTTAAATTTACACCCAATAGTTGATGGATCGATCATTCGAATTTCAGTTCCAGCTCTGACAGAAGAGAGAAGAAAAGAAATGGTGAAACTTCTTCATCAAAAAATTGAAACTGGTAGAGTAATGTTGCGTAATGTACGATCAGATTCCCGAAAAGATATTGAACACATGAAGGACGAAGTGGGCGTCAGTGAAGATAACATTAAATCTGACCTTGAGCAACTTGATTTGGAAGTCAAAAAGTATATGGACTTGATAGAAAGAATTGACCAAGAAAAAGAAAAAGAATTAATGAAAGTTTAGCTCATATGATTATCTGGCAGATTATTCTGTTTGTATTTGTTTTGTCGTTTCTTGTCATTATTCATGAACTGGGACATTATTTGGTTGCCAAATGGCAAAAAGTCAGGGTGGAGGAGTTTGGAATAGGTTATCCACCTCTAGCGTTGAAGCTTTTTTCAATTAAAGAAACAGTTTTCTCATTAAACTGGATTCCTTTTGGTGGCTTTGTTCGTTTGGACGGTGAGGAAAAACCTCGTTCAGATGAGATAGTGGACGAAAAAAAGAGTACAAAGGTAGAGCAGCTCAACGGCAGCGTGCCTTTTTACGCAAAAGGTCGACTTAGTCGTTTGGCAATTATTTTAGCCGGCGCCACTGTTAACTTTTTGTTTGGTATTGTCGCTTTTTCAATTTACTTCTCAGTTAAAGGTATTCCAGAACTTTTACCAGATCCTAGAGTTGGTGCAGTGGCAATTGATTCCCCTGTAGCCAAGGCAAATTTGCCTATTGGCGTAAATTTAATGGGGTTTGAGTATAACAACTCCTTTTATAAAACGTCCTCAATTGCAGAAGTGACGGGTTTTACTTCTCAACACCTAGGACAAGAGGTCGTCATTGTCACAACGGGACAGTGCAATGAGGCTCTCTGCAATGAATCAATGTCTAAATTTCCAGTCAAGATTCGGACCAAAGCGGAAACCCCGGCCAATCAAGGTGCGCTAGGTGTCACTTTTCATCCAGTGATCATTTCCCAGTTCTACCCTTGGTATCAAATGCCGTTTCGAGGAACTCAATTCGGTTTAGAGCAAGCACTACTTTTGAGTCAGCTTATTCTCTCAAGCTTAGGAGCAATCTTTTTGGGACTTTTTAGAGGGCAAGTGCCCACTGATGTAGCTGGACCAGTAGGAATTTTTACTCAAGCTCAATCAGCTGGATTTTTTTCTGGAGATCCTTTTGAGTTGTTGAATTTAGCAGGGAAGTTATCAGTTAATTTAGCCATCATGAATGTGTTGCCTATTCCCGCGTTAGACGGTGGACGAGCATTTTTCATTTTGATTGAGTCTGTTGTGGGTCGTAAGCGCTTAGGTAAAATCGAAGGGTATCTCAACTATGTCGCTTTTGGCCTACTCCTGTCTTTGACGTTGTTGATCACATTAAAAGATGTTGGAAGCATCTTTTTTAGAAAGTAAAGCCAAATATGGGTATTCGTCGAACCGCTGAAAAAATTCCGCAAAATCAAGCAAAAAAGATACAAGCTCAGTACAGTTACCATGCACCATCAACTCACACCGTTGCAGTTGACTTAGCGCAAAGAAAAAATTCCGCTATCAATCATACGTCCTCAATTAAAGACCTTTTTCAGTATGACGTCCATCTTATTTTTCACGATCTCCTCAAAACGATGTGTATTAGTATCTTTATTTTTATTCTGTTGCTAGGAATTAATTGGTTTTTAAAGAAGTAGTTGTTTCGTGAAAGGATCGACTAGCGTTGTCGTTTGCTTCGTGATACAAATATGTTCTGTTTGAAAGGATCTCATGACTAAAAAAAGTCTCTTATTACTTTTAATTCTATACGTTGCATCAACTGCTATTTCTTTTGGTGGGTTTTCATTGATGAACAAAGCCGCCGCTCCTTCTGACTCACAAGCACAAATTGATCAATCGGGAAGTGACTCAGATCAATCAGCTGCAGGAAAACTATTAACTCTTCAACCAAGTGAGGCGAAAGATCAAGTTTGTCCTCTAAACGGACAATTATTTACAAACACGGAAAAAACTGCCTGGGAAAAAAAGAGGCCACTTGTGGTCATGATCGAAAATACACCAGATGCAAGACCTCAATCAGGTTTGACCAATGCTGACGTCGTATTTGAAGCGATGGCTGAAGGCGGTATCACTCGCTTTGCAGCTCTTTTTTACTGTAACTCTCAAGTAAATGATGTGGCTCTCGCACCTATTCGCTCAGCTAGACAGTATTACTGGGAAATCGCCTCTGGGTTCAACTATCCGTTGTATGCTCATGTCGGTGGAGCAAATACGCCAGGTCCAGCTGATGTTTTGAGTCACATTGGAGATGCTGGTTGGAATGGTCAAAACGATTTGAATCAATTCTCAGTCGGCTTCCCCACCTTCTTACGCGACTATAACCGAATTCCTGGAAGAGTAGTTGCAACAGAGCATACTATGGTGACTAGTACAGAGAAACTGTGGACGTATGCAGCTCAAAAAAGAGGTTGGACTAACCTCAGCCCTACTAAAACAGTTGCAGGCAAAAAAGTAGTAGGAACAGATTGGAAAGCCGGATATATTCCATGGCAGTTTCAAGATACAGTCGCAGCTGCAGGCCAAGTGAAGACAATTTCGTTTGCTTTCTGGGATGGCTTTGATCAGTATGCAGTGAAGTGGGATTACGACACCGCAAAAAACTCTTATAAAAGATCCGAGGGTGGGGAAGCACACACAGATCTAAATAATTCGCAACAAATCGAAGTGAAGAACGCAGTAGTTCTCTTTGCCGAAGAAAAAGGTCCGATTGATACAGAAAAACACATGCTCTACACGTTAAGCGGAGCTACGGGTGAAGCCTTGGTGTTCCAAAATGGAGCCGCAATTAAGGCAAATTGGGTCAAAAAAGAGCGTGAAGTCAACTTTGTCTTTACAGATGACAAGGGCAAAGCGTTTAAATTTGTCCGTGGACCGATTTGGATTTCAGTCGTTGGCAAAAAAACGAGTATTACCTACTAATTTTTCTCTCATTGAATATTTTGATTCTGTAGTTACAATTGAGTACAGAATTACTTGAGAAACTACTGTCAAGATAGATGAGTTATATGGATCAACTGCAAGATTTTATGATTTCACGAGTCCGGGTTGGACTTATGGAGCTCTTTTTTCAACAGCCAAATGAACTTTTTTACGTTCGTGAAATTACTCGACAAGTGCACGAGGAAATTAATGCTGTTCGACGTGAGCTTGACCGAATGCTAACAAGTGGACTGCTCAAAAATGAAGAAAGAGGGAATCGAGTCTACTACTACTTGAATCGCAACTACACTTTCTATCCTGAGCTTATGCGGATGGTGGCAAAAAGTACCGGGCTTGGTTTGAAACTGAATAAGTATAAGAAGAAGCTCGGTACGGTCAACTTTGTTATGTTCTCTGGAAAGTTCATTCAGATTGATCAATCAAAGAAAAGTGAAGTTGATATTCTGATTGTTGGAGATATTGTACTTCCTGAGCTTGAGGTTATCATGAAAGAAGAAGAGCTGCGGATTAAACGAGAAATTAGTTATACGGTGCTTTCTGTTGAAGAGTTTGAGTTTCGCAAGCAAAGAAGAGATCCATTCTTGATGGAAGTGTTGTATGGAACTCGAATTATGGTTATTGGAAATGAAGAAGAGCTTGTGGTTCGAAAAATTCAGAATTTAAATACATAAATGTAGTGAAGGTTGTATCTATGTGGAAAACACTCAGAGTGTTTTTTTTAATTATCTTCCTGACAGTTGTCGCGACGTTTATTGCTTTGCCATCAGAGCTACCGGTTTCATTCTCATTCCTGAATAAAAAAGTTGAGTATGTGATGAAAAGACCTCCAATAGATATCACTATTTTTGGTACACGATTTCAACACGACTTGGCACTCAAAGAAGGCTTGGATATTCAAGGCGGAATGCAGGTTACTTTAAAAACTGATATGAAAGATATTTCTCCTGAAAATCGCCAAAAGGCGCTTGATTCAGCAAGAGAAATCATTCAACGGAGAGTGGACTTATATGGCGTGAACGAGCCAATTGTTCAGAGCGCTCAATCTGGTGAAGAGTACCGGATCATTGTGGAGTTGGCTGGAGTGAGCGATGCTAATCAAGCGCTGCAACTCATTGGAAGAACAGCACAGCTCGACTTTCGACTGGAAAGCGCATCTCCATCTGCCACCGCAACGACTTCCGCTATTGCTTATTTTGACTCCTTTATCAAAACGGGACTCACGGGCAAAGAGTTGAAAAACGCTGCAGTTCAATTTGATCAACAAAATGGTCAACCAAATGTATTTATTCAGTTTGATGATCAAGGAAGTCAGTTGTTCGCCTCAATCACACAACAACATGTGGGACGCGTACTCGCTATTTTCTTAGATGATTTCCCACTTATGCTTCCGGTGATTCAAACACCAATCTTAAATGGCCAGGGAACTATTTCTGGCAACTTTACCTTAGACCAAGCAAAAGAACTGTCTATTCAGTTAAACGCTGGTGCACTCCCTGTTCCAATTGAAGTCATTCAACAACAAACTATCGGTGCAAGTTTAGGTCAGCAATCAGTCTATCAAAGCATACAGGCTGGTTTGATCGGAATTGTGCTCGTTATCCTGTTTATGATCATGAACTACCAATTTAAAGGGTTTTTGGCGAGTCTCGCTTTAATCATTTACGCTTTGTTAACAATCTGTGTGTACAAGCTGTTTGGAGTTACGTTGACTCTGCCAGGAATTGCAGGTCTAATTCTTTCTGTGGGTATGGCAGTAGATTCAAATATTTTGATTTTTGAACGGATGAAAGAGGAAGTTCGAGCTGGCAAGTCATTTGACATCTCATTGGAGCTAGGGTTCAGCCGAGCTTGGAATAGCATTAAGGATGCAAACTTAATGACGATCTTCATCGCTCTTATTTTGATTAATCCATTGGATCTTTCTTTCTTAAATCAAAGCGGTTTAGTCAAAGGATTTGGTCTGACATTATTTATTGGGGTAATTCTGAGCCTATTTACCAGCATGGTGGTCAGTCGTACATTTATGCGATTATTTCTGAGGGATAGATAATATGAATTTTATGAAGTATCGGTACAGCTACCTTCTTTTTTCTTTGTTTTTTATTATTCCAGGACTCATTTCTTTATCTTTTTTTGGTCTCAAACCATCAATTGATTTTACGGGCGGATCACTTCTGGAAGTAAAGATGCTTGGTTCAAAATTAACTTCATTTAATCAAAGTGATTTTCAAAACTCTTTTGGTGAAAATTTCCAGATTAGTTCGGCACAACACACGACAGAGAATCAATATGTTTTGCGAGGAAAACCAATTTCAAATGCTGAAAAAGATGTTCTTTTGCAAAGGTTACGTGATTCATATGGAGAAACACGAGAGGTACGATTTGAAACAGTTGGGCCTATACTCGGAAAAGAACTGATTCAGAAAACATTTATTGCTGGTGTATTGGTGAGTGCGGTCATCATTTTGTATGTTTGGCGCCAGTTCCATAGTTTAAAGTACGGAGTAGCTGCAGTTGTGGCGATGTTTCATGACGCGGTGATTCTCATTGGAGTATTTAGCATGTTGGGGAAATTTTGGAGTATAGAAGTTGACGTCCTGTTTGTGACGGCGCTTTTAACAATTCTTTCATTTTCCATCCACGACACGATTATAGTTTTTGATCGAATTCGTGAAAATGTCAAAAAACACCCTAGAGCAAAGTACCAAGATGTTGTAAATGCTTCAATTTTGGAAACACTCGGTAGATCAATTAATAACTCAATGACAATTATTATTATGTTGGCTGCGCTATCCTTACTTGGAGGTCAAACAGTACGCTGGTTTTCGATTGCTTTACTCATTGGAGCGGTAACGGGCACTTACTCTTCCACGTTCACTGCAGCTCCTCTGCTAGTCATTTGGGATGAAATAGTTCTTCGATTGCAGAAAAGGAAAGTCAGAAAAAACTAAATCAGTTTTCTTGCTTCGGCAAGGAGTTTTTCTTTTGTGTTCAACTCTGGCTCATCTAGCACTTTTTCAAATAAAACGTTGAGAATGAAGCCTAATTTTGGACCAGGTTGTAGCTGAAGTTCTTGCATTAAATCGTGACCGTCTATTTCCAGATCTGTGACTGCAAAAGGTTGATGGAGCTGGTCCACCATCCGGACTTTCATCTCTTCAAGTCTCCAGCTCGTTTCACGAGCTCCGCTGCCCAACCGATCAGCCTCTCGAACGTCCAAAATATCGTTAATATTTTCTAAGCCTACTTTTCGCATAAATCGACGGATTGAAGCATCAGTGTTTTGAGGTTGATAGTAAAACATATGGTAGCGGACTAGAGTAAAAATACGCTCGATCTCTTGTTTTGAAAGTCGAAAGCGTTGAGCGATCACTTTAGCCATCCGAGAACCAATAATCTCATGATTGTAGAAAGTGGGTTTGCCATCTTGTAGGCGATATGTTCTTGGTTTGGCGATATCATGAAGAAGCGTGGCTAGACGGACGACTGGATCTGAAGAAGGTGAGTTGCGCAACGCGTCTAGGCTATGTGTCCAAACATCAGTTGTATGATGTCCACCTTGCTTGACTCCCTTGCCCTCCAAAAGTTCTGGCAAGATAAATTGCAACAAGCCTGTTTCATCAAGTAGATCAATCGCTTCAGCGGGATACGGAGAACCAATCATTTTTAAAAATTCATCTCTAATTCGTTCCCAACTCACTTGCTGAATTGTGGCTGAAAGAGTAGAAAGAGCTGAAAATGTTTCCTCCGTCATTTTCATGTTCAACTGTACTGAGAAACGAATGGCTCGCAACATTCTCAAGGCATCTTCTTCAAAACGAGCCGGAGTATTGCCAACGGGACGAATAATGTTTGCTTGTAAATCATTCATTCCGCCAAACAAATCGACAACTTCAAAATCGTTCTCTGCGCTCATCGACAGTGCCATGGCATTTATTGTAAAGTCACGACGTTTGAGATCTTCTTCAATCGTTTTTCCCCAGCTCACCTGATCTGGACGACGGTGATCGGAGTAGATTCCTTCAGATCTATACGTCGTGATCTCAAAATTGTGGTCAATTGGTTTTTGATGTGTGGTCGAAGTTTGGTTTGATTGAAGAGATTGATGGACTTTGGTGGCGGAATGTAGATCAATCACTTGATTCTTTGCCTGAATATTTGGAGTCAAGGTTTGCATTGGGGTCATGCTGCTTCCCATCATCTCAGCCAAGTGGACGGCGGGTAGCGCAACGGTGCCAAAATCATTCTCATAAAAGCTATCAGGAAAGAGTTTCAAGATTTGTTCTGGAGTAGCGTTCGTGGTAAAGTCATAGTCAGTGACTTCAACAGGAACTTGGTCCAGACCTTGTGTTGAACTGAGGAGAAGGTCTCGCACCGCTCCACCTACCAAGTAGGCTTCAAATCCAGCTTGTTTCAGAATTTTTAAGATAAAAAGTGGTTCAGGTGGTATTAAAAGAGTCACTCCGTCATTATAGCCTAGAATTATGTATTGGAAAATCAAATCTCATTTAACTCCTACTTCTGTTTCAGAGCTCAGATCAATGTTGTTGGAAACTCGACAGATTAAAGACGAAAACCTGTTTTTTTCTCCCAAAAATCCTTTAGAGCTGGGATTGGAAGAAGTGGGAATTAACGCTCAACAAATGGCAATTGCTGTCAAAAGATTAGAGCAAGCAAGAGATGAAAATGAAAAGGTAGTTATTTTTGGCGATTATGATGCAGATGGAATTTGTTCAACCGCCATTCTTTGGGAAGCACTGCGTAGCTTTGGGATTTTGGCGCAGCCATTTATACCTGATCGGCAAAAACACGGCTATGGTCTTTCCGAAAAGTCTCTGACTGCGGTTTTGGAAGATGGAAAACCTGATTTGCTTATTACTGTAGATAATGGCATTGTGGCTCATCAACCATTTGCCTTACTTACTGACCTAGGAATTGACGCAATTTTGACCGACCATCATCAACCAGAAGTCAATGTGGATGGTCAAGTCATTTTTCCGCCAGCGGTAGCCATCATCCACACAACTCAACTCTGCGGCGCCACTGTAGCCTGGTTTCTCGCTAGACAACTTTCTGAAAAAGCAGCCAAAGCTTCCCTAGACTTAACAGCGATCGCAACTGTTGCAGATCAAATGCCGCTACTCAATGCAAATCGTTCTTTTGTGAAACATGGGCTTGTCGCATTACAAAATAGTCAGCGAGTTGGAATCCAACTGCTATGTGCAAAGGCTAAAATAGATCAGAAAACGATGCACGTGGGTACGATTAACTATGGTATTGCTCCGAGAATCAATGCGATGGGAAGGTTGAAACATGGATTAGATGCACTGCGTTTACTGTGTATCAAAAATATGCAAGCAGCAGACAAACTTGTCAATGAAGTCATTGACACCAATGTCACTCGCCAAGAGTTGACGTCAGAAATGATTGACCACGCCATCAAGCAGGCTGCAGATTGGAAAGACAAACACATTATTGTAGTGTCTTCACCCGATTATCATGAAGGAGTGGTGGGTTTGATTGCTGGAAAACTGGTGGAGGCGTATTCCAAGCCAGCGATTGTCATTGCAGAGGGTGAGCTGGTTGGCAAGGCATCTGCGCGATCAGTGCCGGGTGTGAACATTATCGAGCTGATTCGCCAAGTGAAAGATGATCTGCTAGAAGCTGGAGGCCATCCACTTGCTGCTGGTTTTGGGGTTTCTGTAGATAAGATCACTGTGGTGAAACAGAGACTAGAAGAGATTGCAGCAACACAAATTAAGACAGAGTTGTTGGTTCCAAGTTTGGAAGTGGATTCACTGGTGGGGAGTGGACTGGTTAGCTTGGAATCATTTGAGTGCCTCGCTGATTTTGCGCCATATGGTCAATTGAACCGCGAGCCAATTTTTGGCTTCACTCAGATGCAAATTATGACATTGCAAAAAATTGGTCAAGAAGGCAAACACGTCAAAATGCAGCTTCAGCCTTTCAACACCTCACAGTCGATCGTGACTGGATTGGCTTGGAATAAGGCGAAATGGAGTACTGAATTTTTAGTCGGTCAAATAGTGGATGTTGCGGCAGTCATTGAGGTCAATGAGTGGCATCACCGTAAATCGGTCCAACTGATCTTAAAAGACGTGGTGGCAGCAAAACAAAATATGTGACAAACTCGTTCTTTCATTGCTGCGTTACAGTTGCGCCAAACCAACCTGTTTCATTTGATTCTTGAATAAACTCCTCTGCAGTAACTTCGGCTTCTGGAAAAACGGTTCGTAAGAAGAAAATAATGTCTTGTGTAGAGTAGAAAACCAAATGAGGAAAAACATACAGAATAAACTGAATATCTCTGATTTCAATTGCAACTTGCTCTAATTTTTCTTCGTATTGAGAATATTTTTTTGAATTCTGAGCAAATCGAATCTTTTGCATTGCTGTTCTTCGTTCTTTTCTGACCACTTGCATTTGACTTTCCGCTGCTACCATCAAGCTTGGGTGATGGAAGTTAATACATGCAGATCCATCTAATTTCAAAACCCGTTTTAGCTCTGAAAACGTTTCTAGTCTAGGCATGAAGTCGATAGCCATGCAACTAAATACAATGTCAAAAGTGTGGTCTGCAAAGGGGAGTTCAGCACCATTGGCTTCCAAATGGAGAATTTCTTTGGCCAAGAGGGATTTTTCCCCATCAAAATGTGCTATGTCTAACGTGATGATTTTCACCTTTTCTTGAATCTCTATAAAGTCGTTTGTTGCCTGTAACTCAGCTTCTAGTTTTTGCTTGCCAGCGCCGATATCCAAAATAGTGACTTGTTCTTGAAGTTGCAGTTTTTGTTTAATGGCAATAATAAGCTGTTCAATCAAGTACTTTCTAGCACGTTCGGGACTGTCAGAATCTTGATAATGATAATATTCCGTATACTCAGCACCAAATTGACTTGGGGACATTGAATAGCTCGTTTGGTTCTGGGTTTCTTTTAACATATGCAACAAAAAACCCCTCTATGAAGAGGGGTTTTGATTTCTATATAATGATTTCCATTACGCCATCAAAACCCCTCTCTTCAAAAGAAGAATTTGGTTGATGATGATAGTGGTTTTTTTACACATAGCAAACGCTATTGTAACATACTCGCAATTTTTGATGGAAGCTCAGAAATCGAGACACGGACTTGTTCCGCAGTATCACGGTCTCTCCATGTCACTGTGTTGTCTTCCAACGTTTGATAGTCTATGGTCAAGCAAGCTGGAGTTCCTATCTCATCTTGGCTTAAGTAGCGTTTGCCGATATTTCCACGTTCATCCCAAGCCGTGTAAGCTTGCGTAGAGCAGAGTTGAAAGACCTCTTTGGCCTTTGTCACAATTTCTTCTTTATTTTTAACCAGTGGGAAGACTGCAATTTTGTATGGTGCTAGGCTGGGCTTTAATTTCAGAACGGTTCGATTTTTTTCGACATCAATCCAGAAGCTATCCGCTAATACCATTAAGAATGCTCGATTCACTCCTAGCGCTGGTTCAATGACATGCGGCACCAACTTGTCGCCTGTATTTGGATCGGTGTACTCCAAGCTCTTCCCTGAGAACTGCATGTGTTGTTTTAAGTCGTAGTCTGTTCTGTAGGCAATTCCCCATAGCTCTTTCCAGCCAAAACTGAATTGATAGTCTAAGTCATAAGTATCTTTACTGTAATGACTGCGCTCCTTGTCAGTGTGTTGCCGCCAGCGCAAGTGGTCCTCGTGTATGCCCAGTTGGGTTGTCACAAATGACCACATACTTTCCTGCCAGTCTTTGAGCAGTTTTTGCCAATCCATCTTGGTAGGATCAAAAAAGTACTCGATTTCTGCTTGTTCAAACTCAATCGTTCGGAAAATAAACTGACCCATGGTGATTTCATTCCGGAAACTTCTACCAATTTGCCCGACGCCAAAAGGGAGTTGTACCCGACTTGAATCCAGAATTGGTTTAAAGTCAGAAAAAATACCTTGAGCAGTCTCTCCTCGCAAATAGACTGTTGATTTTTCGCCAGCTACCACACCAATTGAAGATTCAAAAAGCAGATTAAAACTTTTTGGGGAAGTCAACTCATTGCCATCAGGGCTTTTTAAGTCGTGAGCTGTTATAAAAGCTGCCATCTCATCAATTTTCATGTTCTCAACTGTAGGAAATTGAGTGGGATCTTGTTGTTTCTCAATCCAAGCTTCAATCAAGTGATCGGCTCGGAAGCGTTTTTTTGAAACTTTGTCTTCCACCAATGGATCAGAAAAAGAACCAACGTGTCCTGAAGCAACCCAAGTCTCGGGATGGAGTAGGATTTGAGAATCTAAGCCAACCATATCCGTTCTCCCATGAATGAATGCCTGCCACCAAATATTTTTAATGTTGCGTAGTAGCTCCACGCCGACTGGCCCATAATCGTAGGAGTTTGCCAGACCACCATATATATCTGAGGTGGGATAGACAAAGCCGCGACGCTTGCACAAAGCGCTGAGTTGATCGAGAGTTGGCTGAGACATAGATCTCCTTTATACTTGACGAATGATAGTTGCGAGTAGCTATTAAAAAACCGCCTCTACAATTCGCATTACTACGAACTGTAGGGACGGTTCATTCAACTGAATCGTGGTTCCACCCTACTGAGTCGAGCTACGCTCGATCACTTCATTATTTTTGTGTTACTCCCGCTTGCCAAAGCGATCAGTGCAACTGAGAAATAATACCATACTGGAAATCGTTTGTCAGTGTGGGACGTTATTTGTGAAGCTACTCTTCATTTTGAGGCTGATTATTTGGCAAAAGTTGCTAAATCAGTTGAGTATCTAGTTGAAGGAAAAGCTGGTTTCAGATTTACACGAGGCACTAAAACATACATGTGCCTTTCAGAACTCGCTTACTCGCATACTCGCTTCCATTCGAAGATATTTTACTGGCGCTACACTACATTGACTGCTAATTGCACCAACTGATAACATGTATTGATTAATCAATCTAAAATACAACTTCTAGCTATTTGCTCTATATTTTGTCTTGCTAGTTGAACTATCTTGAGTCCTCCCATACAATCTACACTGCATTACTTTTAATGATAACACTCATCGACACCGAGTGGAAATGCAGGGGTAAGCCCCAGATAGCTGGAACAAGTAAAGAAAAGGTTGGCACCTTACCTGCGCAAGCAGATAACCTTTTCAATTCATTTCAAAGTGGAATGAGTTGGAGAGGTTTTTTTTATGGCTACTTCAGCTTGCTGAGCAGCTAAAGGAAGGACAGTATGAGCAGAACATTAATCCGCCAGACACCAGAGCTAGCTGGTAAGTCAGTTACTTTATTTGGATGGGTGGCGACCAAAAGAGATCACGGCAAGCTTACGTTTATTGATTTAAGAGACAGAACTGGAGTTGTTCAGGTTGTTGGTTATCAAATGATGGGGGAGCTAACCACTGAGTCGGTTATTCAGGTTGAAGGACTGGTGAAGACACGCCCAGAAAAAATGATAAACACCGAACTGCTCACTGGCGCAGTAGAAATTGAAGTCAAAAGTTATATGGTGTTGAACAAGGCCAAAGAACTGCCGATTCAAGTCGAGGGAGATGGTTTGGATGTGAATGAAGAAGTTCGATTGCGGTACAGATATTTAGATTTGCGTCGTCAAAGAATGCATGAAAACCTGAAGTTGAGATCTGCCTACGGCAAAGCAATTCGAGAAGCGTTGTATAGTCGTGAGTTTGTTGAAGTTGAGACGCCCATGTTGACCAAATCGACCAAGGAAGGTTCTCGTGACTTTATTGTCCCTTCTCGCTTACAACCAGGAAAATTTTATGCATTGCCTCAAAGTCCACAACAGTACAAACAGCTATTGATGACTGCTGGAGTAGAAAACTACTTCCAATTTGCTCGCTGTATCCGAGATGAAGACTTACGCGCTGATCGTGGTTTTGAACATACTCAAGTAGACTTGGAGATGAGTTTTGTAAACCGAGAAGACGTGATGAGGACAGTAGAAGAAGTTGTGAAAGAAGCGATTAAAAAAGTTGGGGGAAAGTTGAAAGACGATCAGTTTCCGGTATTTGATTACAAAGAAGTCATGACAACGTATGGATCTGACAAGTTTGATCTACGCTCAGAAGTAGAAAAAAAGGATGTGACGTTAGCATTCGCTTGGGTCATTAACTTCCCGTTCTTTAAACATGTTGATAAAACAGATGCCGCCGAAGTCTTGGATGGCAAAAGTGGCTGGACGTTCACCCATAATCCATTTTCTATGCCTATGCCAGAGCATGAAGAGTGGTTGTTAAACGGAGAGCATGTTGATGAAATTTTGACTACCCAATACGATTTAATTTGTAATGGGTATGAAGTAGGCGGTGGCAGTATTCGGGCTCACCGACCAGATTTATTAACCGCCACGTTTAAAGTGATGGGTTACTCTGATGATGAAATTCAAGCAAGCGTGGGACATATGCTCGAAGCCTTTGAGGTTGGAACACCTCCACACGGCGGGATCGGGATGGGGCTGGATCGTCATGTGATGCTTTTGGCAGGTCAGACATCCTTGAAAGAAGTGGTAGCTTTCCCAATGACTTCTAGTGGAAAAACAGCAGTCATGGATGCACCAAGCCAATTGGAAGAGGATCAACTGAAAGAGCTGTATATTGGAGTTACCGACAAAACCCAGTCTCCACATGACTTTATTTTAGAACTTCTGCAAAGAAATGCTGTAGCGTACCAATACTTGGCTCATATGCCAGTTCGATCCAGTGAAGAGGCGGAAAAAGCTCGAGCAGGTACTCTCCATCAGGGAGCGAAAGCATTGGTTTTGCAAGCAGATAAAGAATTTATTTTATTCGTTCTGCCAGGTGACTGTCGAGCTGACCTAGATGCATTGAGAAAGTATCTTGGTGTTAAAAAGTTGACTATGGCTTCCGCAGATTCGATTAAAGCGAAAACAGGTCTCGTCATCGGTTCGATTCCTCCTTTTGGCTCTGCGATGGGTCTTAAAACCTATCTTGATCCAAGATTGGCGGATAACCAACAAATCGCTTTTAATGTCGGGCGTTTAGATCGATCTGTACTAATCAAGTACGAGGACTATTTGCGAACTGAGAGGCCAGAGATTTTAAAGTGATGAGCTCTTCTCCCACGTTTTAGTTATAATGATTGAATATGACAAATGTAGAACCAGTCCTAGGACAAGTACCACTTGCAGAAACGACGGTGCTGAGACCGGTGCTTTTTTCTAGAATAGCTGAGATACAGGCGATACTAGCGGAAGAAGCAATTTAACATCGTGCTTTTACCAATCATTTGTCTTCTACAACTAGGTCACGACTCACTAACGAAGTTACAGAATTGCTAGATGGTGTTAAAAATTCTACTCCTGAAGTGAAGTTAAAATTATTAGTTGACTTAGTGCCTTTGGTTCGTTGGAGGAGAGTAACTCAGTTCAACGTAGAAAAGCTGGAAATAGTTGAAGCCCAAAAAGATAGGCTTGCAGCTCTGACAAATCTATTAAATAGCATCCCGGAAAGTGAGTTGACTGAAGATGTGATAGCTACTCTTCTCACTTTAGAGGAATCCGTAACTGATCAGAAATTATTTGCAATAAGAAAAAAAGTTGTGGGTGCAATACAGAAATTACCTCAGGAAAAAGCACTAAGATATTTACCAAGATTAAGAACATCGGTCTCTTATGCTTTTAATGATAGTGAGCACGAAGATGAATGGTTTGGGGTTGTTTCTGGTTGGTTGCCTGAACAACAAGAGTTGATCGTACGCGACGGTCTTCTGAGTCATGGTTTAAATGGCCCATTCACAAATAACTACTTCAAATGAATAAAGACTTGGGATTCAGAGCGTGCAAAGTCTTTTTTACGACCTATTTTTGCTGGGGGCAGTGGATGGTTATGGCAGCCGCAACCTTCAAAACTTAGAGCTTGCGACAAGCAACTGGCCCTCTACTGAGGTTGCTGAATTCCTTAGAGAAGATGATATTAGACATTGGCTAGACAATATCTCTACCACAATATTCCAGGATCTCTTGAATGAAAAAACGTATGACTGTTATTTCCAACAATGTCTAAGTGCCTTTAAACTCACTTCCCTGAAGGAGAGAACTGTTGATTATGATGAAGGACACGTCAATTGGATCCTTGAAAGTTTTGACACTGGTTTGGAAAATGGGAAGCTTGCCACCTTTATTGTATTTAAAAATCCCCAGTTTTTTACTCTGGAAGTGGCCGCAAAGTTCTTCTCAATGCCAAGGTCATCCAATGAAGCAATTGAGCTACTTAGTACAATGTCTGTAGATGAGCAACAAGCGAATTAGGTGGGCTTAATCTCTTTTTTCGTTCAAGCCTCTAACGACAATTTCAACGAATCAATTCAAAAGGCGATAAATGAAATAACTTCAAAATGGACAGACGAACAAATTGACTAACTAGTACTGGGAATTCTCTCTAAAAGTATATCGCATGATCTTAGTACGCATCGTCAAAATAGCACCAATGATCCTAGAAATGGGGTAAAGAACGCATTTAAATTACTGAAGAATAGAGACTCCATTTCTAATCATGACTTTATTAGGAGTATTCTTACATATTCAATTGGAGATCCCGATAGCATCACTGATATCGGTAAAACGGCTCATGAGCTTGCCAAAAATAGACCAAACTTAAGTTTAAAATATTTAGATGAAACAAGAAAAATGACTGGTTACCTTCTTGCATATGAAGGAGTTCTAGATGATTTAAATGCAGAGCAATCTGCTCTCGGCAAGGCATTTTTTGATAAACCAGTAATCTATTTAGCGGATCTTGCATCAGATAGGAAGAGTCAGCTCGCAGGCGGGAAACTTATCCAAGGATTTACTGAATTATATAAACAAAATTACCTCGAAAAAGGTATCTATATTCCTTTGTTTATGCAAGCTCGCGAACAAACTTCTTATAGGATATTGAAAAGACAACTTGAAGCCGTTAGTAAAGCGCTAGGAATAGAATTCAATATGGTGGAGCTACCTTCATACTCAGAAGGTAATGACTCGATGCATCCAGTAATTCTTGTTCCGATGAAACGGTGACCTGGAAATTCTCTGACCAGTTGATTGTTGGAAGCGAAGTCTTATCTCTACCCTTAATTGAACATTTCTATCTACTACACTCAAACTGATTGTGCCAATTTTCCTTCAACCAACTTCTCTGTACAATGAGCAGCAGTGCTCAACATTCGTCTAGATCAATTCATCGCTTTAATACTCTTCAGTATCTTATTAGTGCTATTCCCACCGGCAAGATCTCAGGCTCAAGGAAGCTCGCTTATATCAAAACAACCCGAGTTGATCTCACCTGCGACCGTTCCTATTTACAGAGGTGGGATCTCAGGTGACAGCGAAATTGCTTCGCTTTCTGCCTCAGCTATCTATGTTATGGATCGTGATTCAGGTGCCGTTCTGTATCAAAAAAATGCTCATTCGGTCAGATATCCTGCATCTACCGCCAAAATGATGACCGCGCTCGTCGCGCGTCAAGCATACTCACTTGATCAAGTTCTGACCGTTGGAGATGCCGTATTTGCAACGGGGACCGTGGTTGGATTTCAATTTGGAGAAAAACTGAGCGTAGAAAGTTTGTTAAAAGCACTGTTAATTCCCTCAGGCAATGATGCTGCTTTAGTTTTGGGACAACATCATCCATACGGTTACCAGGGTTTTATTACCCAAATGAATCAGATGGCAAATACTTTTCACTTGACAAGCACGATTTTTAATAATGTTTCTGGATTGGATGCAGACAATGAGCGTTCATCCGCCAGGGATCTGGCTATTTTGGCAAACCAACTGGTCAAAGATCCAGTCTTGAGAGACATTGTCGCAACCCCGCAAACCCAAATTACAGATGAGTCGGGAGAAATTACTCACTTCTTAAAAAATACACAAGAGTTGTTTGGACAAGTTCCTGGAATAGTGGGAATTAAAACAGGAACAACCAATTTTGCGGGGGAGAATTTAATTACAGGAGTTACCCGTGGTCAACATCGTATCATTATTGTTGTTTTGGGAAGCACTGATCGATTTACTGAAACAAAGCAGCTCATTAACTGGGTATTCACACATTATCAATGGCAAAGCATAGGAGAAAACTGATACACTAACAAAGATGCCAGAAAACGCAGGTGCAAATCTTACTCAGGTTTCTTATCTTGGTCGCCAAGGTATAAAGTTTGCCGCCATTACTTTGATAGTCTTGATTGTTGGTCGAGTCTTTTTAACTGCAGTGGTGGGATTTTGGATCTCGACTCATCCGCCAGCACCACCTCCACCTACGGTGGGGTTTGGCAGAATTCCGTCTTTGAATTTTCCATCTAAAACTGATCAAGAGAAACCATCAATGTATCAATTACAAACGAGTACTGGAGACCTACCAGTTTTTAAGGATCGAGCGAAGGTGTTCTTAATGATGAAGTCCTCTCCAAGCTTACTTGCCGATCAACGTGCAAAAGAAATTGCTGCAAATTTTGGTTTTGTTTTTCAACCCACAGCGTTAAACGACAGGACCTACAGATGGACAAAATCAGCACCTTTGAATGCAACATTAAACATGGACGTCCAGAACTTTTCTTTTTCTTTAACGACAAACTATCTGAGCAAACCAGAGCTCTTAGCACAGCGAAATTTGCCAGACGAGCTACAAGCCGTGGACTTAGTAAAAAACTTTATTAGCTCGGGAGAGCCTCTGGGTGAAGACATCTCAACTTCTTCTGGAAAAGTATCGTACCTGAAAGCTTTTGGTGGAGATGTATCGCCAGCTGTTTCTTTCTCCGACGCTGATTTTTTGAAAGTTGATTTAGACCGTTCATCGGTCGATGACGCATGGCAAATATACACGCCAAACGGTTTGGATGGAATTATCCATGCGGTAATTTCAGGCTCTTTCTCTGGCAAAGATCAGATCATGGAGTTGAACAACAACTATCATCAAGTCGATTATACGCAAGTTGAAACCTACCCATTAAGAGCTGTGAATAACGCTTGGCAAACACTACAAGCAGGAGAAGGCTACATCGCTCAAAAGGGAACCAGCGAAACTGCAGTGATCAGAAACGTCACGCTTGGTTACTATGATGATGACAAAGAGCAAGAGTATTTCCAACCAATTTTTGTGTTTTCTGGAGATGATGGCTTCATTGGATATGTGCAAGCTATTGATCCAGTTTGGGTGGGTGCAAATTCAATACCAATACAATGAGCATACCTATGGTTGATTCACCTTTGGCGAGTAGCCAAAATACTACCACATCCTCTTTGCCAAGTCCTGTTGCGCAGTGGGTTTCTGCAGAAGAACACAGGTCAATTATGGAAAAGTTATGCACAACTGTGAAGCAGCCAGCAGGCAAATTACCTCGAGAGCAAAGTTTATACCTTGAGCAACAACTTACAGATTTGATGGGTTTTGAAGTTGCTAGTGAGCTCGACGGCTATCAGCTTCCACACACTCTAGGAGCGATGTCTGCGTTGCCACATTTGAAACGTCATCAACAAGATGACTTGGCTCAGCATTTGTTGTACCAAGAGGCTGGATTATCGGATCATAGGAGTAGTTTTGGGTGGTTTACGGAGATGGGTCAGCTTACTGCTGAGGCTGTGGCTCGAGAACAGTACTACGTTTCCTTACAAATCGATTTACTTTCAGAATGGGGAATTAACGCTCAAGCATTAAAAGCATGGTATAAATATCGTAAAGTTGTGGTTATTAATCCTTTCCAGGAACGAGCAATGGTGGCGGTTGTTGGAGATTTTGGGCCAGGAGATTGGATCCAACATCAATTTGGGGGATCTCCAGAAATAATTCGTCAACTCGAGGTTTGGGACGTACTCAGTCAGGGTAGAGTCTTCGTCTTTTTTGTAAATGATCCTGAAGAAAAAGTTCCGTTGGGATTGATCGATATTCGACTAAAACTATGATTCAAGTTAATTTATTTGTCCAATCAAGATACTTAGTTGATCGAAAAAAAATTCGTCAGGTCGTGGAGCGAGTTTTATCTGAAAATCAACTCACCTCTGCGCAAGTAGATGTCTCAATTGTCGGAGAACGGAAAATGAAAGAACTCAATGAATCAAAATTAATGCATGAAGGTACTACAGATGTGTTGTCGTTTCCCCAACATGAACGACACCAACTACATGACTTCCCTTTGCCAGAAGGGCTTCCACCTCATTTAGGAGATATTGTAGTGAGTTTTCCAGAGGCAGTAAATAATGCTCGTAAGTACGGTAAGTTGGTTGACAACCAAATCTGTTTTTTTATTGAACATGGTTTGATGCACCTGTTGGGTTATCATCATGATGATTAGGAGAGTATGTCTTGGTATCGCACCTATCGACCAACTCAATTAGCTGGACTTCATTTAGTTGATGTTCGGATACATTTGCTTCGTCTGTTAAACAGCAGTCAATTTCCACATGCACTGCTCTTTGCTGGACCAAAGGGTACTGGAAAGACTTCTGCCGCCCGAATTATCAGCGCTATACTCAACGATCCGGAAAATGCCGCAAGCGTGGATCAACTCTTTTTTTCCAAGGACCGCGAAAGGTCCAAGCCGGTTACATTGAAAGAACCCAACCCCTTGTCCGATATTGTCCAACGGATTCAAAAGGGTAACTCTTTTTCTGTCCAGGAGTTAGATGCGGCGAGTAATCGAGGAATTGATGACATCCGCCAATTAAAAGAACGCGTATGCTTGCCACCTCAAGAAGGGAAAGTATCTGTCTATATTTTGGATGAAGTTCACATGTTAACGACCGAGGCATTTAACGCACTGCTGAAGTTGCTAGAAGAACCGCCAGCACACGTTGTTTTTATTCTCGCCACGACAGAACTTCATAAACTTCCAGAAACGGTTATTTCGCGTACCACGGTCATTCATTTTCACACGGCATCAGAAAAAGAACTCAATGGAGCACTGACTTCAATTTTGGACGCGGAAAAAATTACGTATGAACCAGATGCAGTGACTCAGGTTGCGAGGCTAGCGGATGGGAGTTTCCGAGACGCGGTCAAAATATTAGAGCAAGTTGCAGCAGGTAGAAAGCAGTTAGCAGTTTCAGATATTGAAGCTGTATTCCATCTCAGCTCTGATGCGCAAATGCTTCAACTTGTCGAAGTTATTTCTCAAAAAAATGCTCCTGGCGTCGTTGCTTTTTTTACAGAGCTACGTAAGTACCAACTTAACGAACAGTACTTTTATCGCTCTTGGCTACAATTTTTGCATCAGCAGTTGATTAATTCGATTGCTAATTCAGCTACCACAACCTCTGTTCCAATGAAAATCAGTCATTATTTACTGTCTCAATTCCATTATGTTGCGATTGACACTGCCTCTAGCATCGCTTTTTTGGCTCTAGAACTGAAAAGTTTGGAGATTGTGTTTAAAGCCAAAGAACGAGATGGGGGGAAAGAAAACCCACCTCAACGAGTTTCTCAGAGTCAAATAAAGTTGACTCCGTCACTGAAAATCTCCCCTTCCCTTGCAGATGAAATTGCAAATGTAATCCCGATCGCTATTGTGGATTACGAGCTTTCTGCCATCCGGCAAATGAAGGTTGATGAAGTTGCTTCAAGCTCAGATCCAAAGTCTGCTGTTGAGCTAATTGCCAATTGGACTCAGTTTTTGCAACAGCTCAAACAACGAAATTTGACATTGGAGGCATTATTTCGTTCTTCGACTGCACGAATCACTCCAGAAGGAAAAGCACAAATAGAGGTTTACTATCAATTTCATCGAGAGCAACTGCAGCAACCAAAGTTTTTACGCATCATCGATGAATGCGCTACGGTTCTTTTGGGGGGACATGTGCAGTTTGAATTCGTGCTCGCTCAGAAGGCTCAGCCAGGCGCAGCAATCTCATCTGTCTCTGGTCAAGTGAATGAGGAAGACCAGTTACTCCAACTCGCCAAGGATATCTTGGTGTAGTACAATCGAAAGTGATTCAGACACTTAAATCATTACTGTAAGGAGTATCATGGCAAATCCATTCAAGGCTTTAGGCGATATCAATCAACTTCGCAAACAAGCAAAACAGATGCAACAAGATTTAGCAGCTGAGCAAATTGTAATCGAAGAGGGAGATATTCGAATTGTAATCACCGGTGACCAACGTGTCGTCGAGCTCTCTGTTCAAGGTATCAGTAGTCCAGATGTGATTGATGTACTCAATCGAGCTATCAAAAAATCTCAAGAAATGGCCGCTCAAAAACTCCAGCAGATGACTGGTGGACTTGGTGGCATGCTCGGTGGTGGACAAGGATAGTTTGATGTGCCAGACTTATTGATAGCCACGCAAAATAAACACAAGCAAGCTGAAATTCAAGCAATTTTGGTAAATACGATGTACAATGTCATTTCTCCCAATGACGTAAGTATTCCAGACTCGTTTGATGTTAAAGAAACAGGTCATACCTATGCAGAAAATGCAGAGCTCAAAGCAATTGCTTTTGGTCGGGCAGCAAAAGTCTTAACAGTAGCTGATGATTCTGGTTTCAGTGTTGAAGCTTTAAGTGGCAAACCTGGTGTCTTCTCCAAACGATATATTCCTGGTACAGACGAGGATCGAAATAACAAAATTTTGCAAGAAATGAGAGGCAAAAAAAATGTCGCTGCCGCATTTATTACAGTTCTCTGTTTGTATGACCCTGAAACAAACATCACACTCTACTTTGAAGGAAGAGTTAAGGGATCGGTTTCATCTCAGATAAAAGGCACAGCTGGGTTTGGCTACGATCCAATTTTTATTCCGGAAGGATACACTCAAACATTTGCAGAGTTAGGTCAAGAATTGAAAAATAGATTCAGTCATCGTGCTCAGGCACTTGCCAAGTTGAAAGAGCATCTACTGATGGTGCAAAATTAGTCAAAGGAATATTTTTTTATGTCTACAGATTTTACACCCAGCACTGAAGTTCTAACCAAATACGCTCATCTCTTAGTAAACTTTGCACTCAACTCTGGCACGGGAATCAAGCCAGGCGAGGTAGTCCAGTGTTCTGTTCCAGATGTAGCTAAGCCACTCGCGTTAGCGTTGCAAAACGTTATTTTAAAGGCTGGCGCCCATCCAATCATGAGACTCATGCCAACAGGATTTGACCATGACTTTTTTGAACTTGCCAATGACGACCAACTTACGTTTTTTCCGTCTGATTATCTAAAAAAAAGAACCGAGCTCTTAGATCACAGCCTGTCCATTATTGCTGACGTATACCCAGATGAACTGAAAAACATTTCACCAGAAAAAATCATGAAAGCCTTAAGTTCAAAAAGGCCATATATGGAATGGCTGACGCACAAAGAAAATCAAGGAAAATTTACTTGGACAGTTGCGCTCTGGGGGACAGAAGCAAAAGCAAAAGAAGTTGGCTTAACATTGGAAGAGTATTGGCAACAAATTATTGAAGCCTGCTATTTAGACACCGAGGATCCCGTAGCTGAGTGGAAAAAAATTAATGCTTCTCAAGAATTTATTAAGAAAACGCTCAACGAGATGGACATTCAATGGCTACACATTCAAGGTCTTGATGTCGATCTTCACGTTCAACTTGGGAGTGATCGAGCTTGGAATGGTGGAAGTGGTCGGAATGTCCCGAGTTTTGAAATTTTTACTTCTCCAGACTGGCGAGGCACCAATGGTTGGATTCGTTTCAACCAACCGGTATATCGCTATGGGCAAGTCATGCGAGATATTCGTTTAGAGTTTAGCAATGGCCTTGTCACCAAAGCTGAAGCAAAAGTTGGACAAGCACTGTTGGATGAAATGCTCAAAACAGAAAATGCCAATAAAATTGGTGAGTACTCTTTGACTGACAAACGAATGTCTCGAATTAGTCACGTGATGGCAGAAACCTTATTTGATGAAAACATCAGTGGACCATTTGGGAATACACACTTGGCAATTGGTCGTTCATATCACGACTGTTTCAAAGGAAATCCAGCAGATATTACTGCGGCGGAATGGGCTGAACGAGGCTATAACCAATCCGCTGAGCACACCGACATCATTTCCACTACGGATCGTACTGTTACCGCTACGTTAAAGTCAGGTGAAGAAAGAATCATCTATCAAGATGGTCAGTTCACTTTTTATGACGGTAAGTAGTATATACTTATTTCATGCGGATCCCCCAGTTTACGCTAGAACCCTACTGGTCAACACCTTTGCCACAACTCTTCAAAGAGTATGTGACAAGCGAACACGGTTTAACCCAAGTAGAGGTTGATCGCCGGACTGTTCACTATGGCAAAAATCAGATTCAGGTACGTCAGAAATTAGTTTGGAAAATTCTGCTGGGTAAGTTCACCAATCCGTTGATTTTGATTCTCTTTTTTGCAAATGGTATTTCAGCATTTTTGGGTGAGATAACGAGTGCGGTGATTATTGGTCTTATTTTATTACTTAGTATTTTTCTGGACTTCTTCCAAGAGTATCAAGCTACTTCTATTGCGGATACATTAAAAAAAAGAGTTTCTTTGACTGCGATGGTACTTCGTGATGGAATAATGACAACAGCTCCCGCTATACACTTAACGTATGGAGATGTGATTTTATTGGCACCAGGGAATATTGTGCCCGCAGACTGTCGTCTTATCAAAACAAATGAGCTTCAGATCGATCAATCAATGTTAACTGGTGAATCAGTGCCACAATTAAAGTCGACGAGAGTAGAAAAAATGACTACACCGGTTGGTGAGCAGTTAAACGTGGTTTTTATGGGGACAGTAGTTGTTGGCGGTCAAGGACTTGCCGTGGTCACTCGAATTGGGCAGAAAACTCAACTCGGCATAATTGGCCACTTGCTGTCACAGTCACGGCCAAAGACAGAGTTTGAAATAGGAGTTGAACGGTTTGGTTTTTTCTTGCTTAAAATGACATCTGTGCTCGTGCTCTTTGTTTTTTTCTCTTTGACATTCTTCAAACATGACATACTGCAATCTTTTCTCTTCGCTTTGGCAATTGCAATCGGCCTGACTCCAGAACTACTTCCGATGATCACTACTGTTACCCTATCAAAAGGGGCCATGAGAATGGCAAACAAAGGAGTCATTGTCAAAGACTTAGCTTCAATTCAAAACCTAGGCAGCATCGACGTGTTATGTACAGACAAGACTGGAACGTTGACAGAAGGAAACATCACTTTAGATGGTTTTGAAGATTTAGATCAAAAGCAAAATCAACTTGTTTTTGACTATGCTTGGTTGAACAGCACTTTTCAAACAACAATTCGAAATTTTTTAGATGCAGCGATATTGTCCAAGACTCCATCGTTAAAACCAGACCAGTTTTCAAAACAGATGGAACTGCAGTACGACTATCATCGGAAGCGTGTTTCAGTGGCTGTCTTACATCGTAGTGAACAACTTCTTATCACAAAAGGTATGGCAGAATCTGTCTTAGAGATTTGTTCTAGTGCTCGTCAAAAAAATAGGTACATTCCATTGAATGCAGTCGTTCGGCAAAAAATAAGTGATCGAATCACTGAACTCAATAAAAAAGGAGTTCGAGTGCTGGCTGTAGCGACCAAAACGCTTGAGACAAAAATCATGATAGGAGTACGGCATGAAGAAAAAATGACCTTTGAAGGGTTGCTTTTATTTAAAGATGAACCCAAAACTTCTGCAGCTGAAGCCTTGAGGCTGCTCGAGCAGCATCAAGTTGAGATAAAAATTCTTACCGGTGACAACAGTCTTGTTACAAGCAAGATCTGTAAGGAACTCAATCTTGAGGTAAAAGGTATCTTAACTTCAAATGAAATGAGACATCTTTCTGAGTCACATTTGTTGATCAGGACAGAAAATACAACTATTTTTTCTGACTTAACCCCAGAAGACAAGCAGCGTATTGTCACAACTTTAAGAAAAGGAAATCAAGTGGTGGGGTTCTTAGGCGACGGGATGAATGATGCGCCTTCACTCAGGGCGTCTGATGTGGGAATATCAGTGAACAACGGAACAGATATTGCAAAAGAAAGTGCTGATTTAATCTTAATGCACAAGGATTTACGCGTCTTAAAAGATGGTGTGATTGAGGGACGGAAAACCCACGCAAATATCATGAAGTATATTATGATGGGTACGAGTTCAAACTTTGGCAACATGCTCAGTATGTCTGCAGCCGCTTTAGTTCTGCCATTTTTGCCGCTTTTGCCCATTCAGCTGTTGCTGAATGACTTGTTGTATGACGTATCTCAACTAGCGTTGGCCAGCGATCACGTTGACGCAGAAGACCTTCGTAAACCTCATCGCTGGGATTTGAAATTTATTCAAAGATTTATGCTTTTTTTTGGTCCAGTCAGTTCTGTTTTTGACGTTGCCGCTGGCGCAGTTTTACTTCTTGCCTTACGAGCCACGCCAGAGATGTTTCGGACTGGAGTCTTTGTGGAAAGTTTATTGACTCAATCTTTTATTTTATTTAGTATTCGAACCAGTAAAGTTCCATTTTTGAAAAGTAAAACAAGTGGCGTGTTGCTGCTTAGTATGTTCCTGATCATTTCCGCTGGTATATTATTACCAATTAGTCCAGTGGCAAGCCTCTTCCAATTCGTACGTTTACCTCTCCAGTTTTATGCTATTTTAGCAGTACTAATAGTGATCTATTTTCTGATCGTAGAACGACTAAAAAAATGGTTCTATGCAAAAGTTAAAGAGAAAGTTGGTCTCGGTTTTGTTATCAAAACAGCTCATCAATAATATGGAAAAAAATCAGTTTAATAAATCAGGAACTCCAGTTTTAATTCCTGCCCAAAAGTATGCTGTCCCAGAAAATGAAGATTCAAATCAACCTTCTTTTATGCTGTTAGTAGTCGTAGTCGTTATACTTCTTTTGGGACTTTTTGCTGGAGGAATGTATGGGTTGAACTGGTACAGAATGCAGCTTGAAAACTCAATGAACATGCAAATCTCAGAGCGATTTTACGACCAAAAAAATAGCACTTCATTTTCCACGTTCTTCAGTTAAAATAAGCTTCAGGTATTAGATTTCAAGGCACAATCACGATGGTAGAACGTGGCCGATTGTTGTTAGCAATGTACTTGATTGAAGCCACGCCATTCTACACAGTAATTACGGCACCTGCTTCAAAATTGATTCAATTGCAGCCATAACCTGTACTATGTCACGGAGTTTTTCACTCGATGTTAGCTCGGAGTATTGGATGAACTGCAATTTTACTTCAGTAACGGCTTTGATCTTTTGCTTTGCTTCCTCAGTCCCATCATCATCTGGCACTCGAAGGGTAGCCGCAGCATGATATATCTCATCGAGCGTTTCTTGATTGAATTTGGATTGACCCTTTATTTTAGCAAGAGCTTCATCAATGAGTGAAATATTACCATAAGTACGCACAGACTCTAATTTCCAAGAGTTACTTGGGTCTAGCACCCAACCTTCATGCACTTTTTCTGCCATTTGTTCTAAGTTGATTTTTGCCATTCCATCACTAAGCTGAGCACATATTATAGTTGCTGCTCTGATAGCTGCATTGTTGTTGGCAACTTTCCAAGCGGGTGAGAGCTGGTCAAATGTAAGATTGAGAATATCAATATAAAAAACGTTCACACCATTTTCTAATATAGTTTTGGAACACCTCTCTATGAGCTCAGTAGTTTTGAATTGCAAAAGCCACTCAACTTTCTCATCATCATTAATAAATTTTGCAGGTCTAAACCAAACATTTTTTCCCTCGACGCGTCGATCATTTGCCCAAAGTTGATGTAGAACAGGAGAAATTTCATCAGATATGTCTGCAATATTGATTGTAGAAAATGAACTGAAATTACGTCCTCTTAACTCTTCAAAACGTTGTTTTAATTTAGCAATACTCACCTCCGCTTTTTCTTCACCAAAATCTTCGTCCATTAGTCGAATAGCTTTGAGAAGAAGGGTTTTGTCAGCGTCATCAACAACATCAGTAAACAATGCATTGATCGTTCTTTTAAGTCCGTCTGTGTTTGAAATGTGATTGGTTCTTGTATCCATGTTTGTCTTCCTATATCTCTGTATCTTTTCTAATAATCAAAAAAAGAAATTGCTGCTTAACCGCCAAAGGCTCACTTTTTTCACTATTTCCTTCCCAAGAAAATCGCATTCTTTGCAGAGCGTTCTGTTGAGACCTAGATGTAGTCATATTTGAACTATCATAAGCGATAAACACGCCCAAAGGTTGATCTGTAGGTGTAGCGAGGTTTACAGAAAAAAACTGTTTTCCATTCTCTGCCCAAAAATCAACTGGATTCCACCAGTATGATGCAGGATTATACTCTGTTCCAAATGTATTTACATGCTCAACAATCTCTGAAAGATCGGCGATAGGTCTTTGTGCGCCCCGAAATAAAAAATGTTTTGGGTGGCGAAGCATGAAAAAACTTTTTATCAAACAATCTTTAGCGATATTACCAGTCGTAAACTGATGAAAGGCGGGCAAAAAAATATCTGAATGTAATACATTGCCACGATCATGGTATAAAGAATCGACGTCGTGTGTTTTTAGTGCGGATTTTAAATACGCAATCAGTGTATTTTCTCCATCTATTATGAGTGTGCCAAAATCTTTCTCATATTTATTTTGAAAAAACTGAAGCATTAAATCTTTACTCGACTTCCCTTCAAGTTCTTTTGCAGATACTTCTAGTATAAATGTGGGTACATGTTTGAACCTTTCCCTTTCATCCGGATCTTCTACGAGCTTCTTATTAATATAGACTTGTAGCCTATCTCTTGAGTAAGATTTTGGTATTGGACTAAACGGAACCTCAACCGGGGGTGTTTCGTGTAAATAATCAGACATACTGAATAGATTCTACGACCAAGTGGTATCAATTTAAAGGTGTAAGCTGCTTTAAGCAGGTGACTATTATTCTACAGTCTTTAAAGTTGGTGATCCCAGGCTAGGATTCGAACCTAGATTAACAGGGTCAGAACCTGCTGTGCTGCCATTGCACTACCTGGGAATACTCTAATATTATAGCAGGGTTTCACAATCTTTTCATTTTCTTCGTTATAGTACAAATGATGTACCATATTCTTCTGGTTGAAGACAACATTACAACAGCCAAACATATTTCTGCAATGCTTCCATCTGAGTTGTATTTTACTTCTGTTGCTAGATCAATCGAACAAGCTCAGTCATATCTGGGAAGAAATAAATATGATCTGGTTGTTCTAGATAGAAATTTGCCAGATGGAGATGGTTTAGAAATCGCAGAAGACTTGTATTGGTCTCACCGCGAAATCGCACTTTTGATTTTGTCTGAAAAAGGAGCACTAGATGAGAGAATCAGGGGGTTGAGAAAAGGTGCCGATGACTACTTGCCGAAACCATTTTCAATGGACGAACTAATCTTGCGGATTCAGAAATTACTGACAAAAGTTAAACAACTTGATGCATTTGCGCTACACGTCGGTCAAGTCAGTGTATTTCCCCAAAGTGGCACTGTTTGTGTCAAAGATGAGACTATTCAATTGCGGAAACGTGAATGTGAAATTTTGAGCTTTCTCATTCGTCATAAAAACCGAATTGTGAGTAAAAATTCACTCGTAGAAAATGTATGGAGAGAAGACTTAACTCCAGTAGACTCAACAATCGCAGTGTATATCAGAAGAATACGCATGAGGCTTGGTAAAACAGGCTATCAAATTAAAACGATAAGAGGTTTTGGATACATCATTACGGACAAGTAGTTTTTTGGCAAGCTTAAGGTGCCGCCTTCACTTCTTGTGTAATGTCCCAAATTTGGAGACATGATCCATTGAACGCACGGCAGTACTCTGAAATGAGTTTACTCGAATTTAACTGCATCTGCATCCTATCGGAGTTAACTACTAAAATTGATTGATCAAACAATTTTGCTCTTTTGATGAAGAAGTCTGGTAAAGATCTGACTGGATACTGCGCCGTACCCTCGATATAAATTTGATTCAGATCACGACGATGAAAATAAAGCAGTAAACCATCTGGCAATGTACCAAATCTGCCCTCTGTCGCGACCGCTATAGACTGTTTCAAGCTTTGTTGATGTATGTAGCTCACAGTTTCTGAAATACCAATTCCTGAAGACCAAGTAGTTAAGTACTGCTCTCGATCTGAACTTACATAGGGAACTGCATTTGAGTCCATCAGAGAGGGAAGTATCGTTTGAAAACTTTGAGAGACGATGCTGCCAAATAGAAACGTGGTGACAGTAGCTGCAATTATTTTTTTAGATACACTCTGCTGTTGAGTAAAGTACTTGTCAAATAAGACTTGCGCATTCAACACAGTGAGGACTGTAAAGGGCAATGCAAGTGGCAAGAAGTACCGAGAATATACAACTCTTCCAAACAAAAAGAAAAAACCAGAAAATGAAGCGATAACAGTGAGAAAAACAAAAGTAACTCGTCTATTTTTCTTTGAAAATACGCCTGCAAAACTCAAAAAAATCACTGGCCAAGTTAAGTACGAGAAGAAATACAATAAATAGGTGGGAATACTAGGGAGTGTTTGTCTCCACTTTCCTTGAAAAAGAACCTCTCCAATCGGGAATGCAAAGTCAGAGCTTCTTCTAAAAAGTTGAGCAAATGACGGGCTTATCTTCAGGCTTAAAAAAATGACGAGACCAAGAAAAATACTTAGTCCAATAGCAATTAGTTGTTTTAATGCAGTAGTTTTCACCCATTTAGAAGGTAGGAATACAAAAAAAGGCAATGCTGGAATCACAAACACAGCAGGCAACTTTGTCCAGATACCTAGTCCTAGAGCAATGCCAGTAATTGCAATCCAAATCGGCGCTATTACCACGTCATTTTTTTTGAATTGAATCATCTTAATGCTGCCAAAGATGACCATCGAAATACATAAACACATCATTGCGTCCATCAGGGCAAAGCGATGATACATGTACCAAAAAGGAAGTATGGAAACCAAGAAAACGCTCAACCACTGAGCTTTTGTTCTGCCTCCAAGCTCTTTCACGATTGCCTTAGTCATAAAAAGTTGAAGTAAACCCACCAACACTGAGACAAATCGAGCTGCAAAGAGTTGATCACTGAATATGAACTGGAAAGGAATGAGAGTCCAGATAAATAGCGGGGTCTTCCCATCATTAAGTGGGAAAAAGAGATACTGACTCCAATTGTCGATTGCTAACTGCGCCCATCGAATGTAGATACTTTCATCAGCAAATACTGGCAACAATGTTAATTGCCAGAGATGGATGACGAAGTAGAAGATCACCAAGCTCGCCAAAATCACTGTTTTTTTGTTCACAGCTTATTCTACGCTGGAATGAGTAAAATTTCGACTGAAAATAGATTTTAAGCAGATCCAGACTAAATAGAGGACGAATGGAGCCCAAGTAAATACCTTTTGTTCATTTGTTATTTGTTCTGAAAATCCACCAGCCAGAAGCCAGGGCATATACCGGAAAAGTGAACTTATTGATAGAATGATAAGCGCTTTCTTCAACCACTCCCATTTGAGAAAAGGTAACCAAATGAGCAACCAGAGTAAGTACCAGGAGTTGAACTGTTGCGAACGAGGGGACAGGAGTGGTAGAAACAAGAGTAAAACAGAAATGTCTGCATAGTGGCGATGAACAAAGACGGTGACACTGCGGATAACTCTAGGTAACCGAAATTCAAATAATATGTGTTCAAAGAAAATGGCTAGCCAAACAGGAAGCAGTAAAACTGTGGTGAGTTTAATGGAAACCGAAAAAAGTAACAAAATCAAAGAGAGGAGTATTTTTTTTGAATGATATTTTTTACTTTGAAACAAAAGTGCAATGCTGATAAGTGCCGGTGCCATCATCCAAAGATCATTGTGACTGTTACTCACTACTTCAATTAACAGTAATGGGTTCAGTAAGACAACTAGAAATTGAAAAAAAGTTGCACTTTTTTGTTGTTGCTGATCTGCATTGGCTAGTCTGTTAAGTCCAAAAATAAGCATAAAAATACTCAGCAAACTAAAAAGTCGAAATAACATCCACGTAAAGGTAAACTTACCGAATCCCATTAAAAAGGGTATGAATGAAATAACTGTCCACCCATACCCATATGGAGCTGGAGTGTGTGTGTTGTGCATAAACCTCAACCAAAGATCGTTGGAAAAGTGTAAAGCAACTTGTTGATGAGGGTTAGCATGATATATCAATGCCATTTTGGCATTAAAAATATAGTTAAAGACATCGTGAGAAAGCGCATTGTAGGATAGGAGTAGAGGAATAGAAAATACGGCAACGACTCCAAGTACGTGATTGAGCCGTATGTCTGATCTATTTTTTAGTGAAAGAAGCACCCAAAAATAGGCAACAAAAAGTATAGAAACAAGAAAAGCAAACGTTTGACTGAGAAGTTGAGCGTTTTTGAAAAATGTTTGCCACATCCATTGCTGAAATAACCAATATGGTTGCCAATCCGTTAAAACTAAATTAGGATCAGTAAGTGAAAAACTAAATACCGCATATAAACACAATACAATGAAATAAAAAACAAATGGCAGTTTTTTCATTAAGAATATTTTCCCTGCAAATCAGCCAACCTTACTCTTAATATATCCCGAACCATACGAGCTGAGTCTTTTATTGGATTGACCCGATCAGTGTCATTGTGTTGCCAAAAGATCGGAACTTCTTTGATCGAGTAGTGTAATTTCCTAGCTAAATAAAGTGCCTCTACGTCAAATGCTCCAGTGAAAGCATCTTGTCTAGATGGTTGTCTTCCGTACACAAACAATTGAGAAAAAATGTCTTGTGTGGCTTGGGCTGAAAATAATTTAAAGCCGCACTGAGTATCCTGGATTCCAGGAATAGCAAGAACTTGAGTAAAAATATTAAAGGCTTTGCCCATGAGGTGACGATGGAGTGGCTCTTTGTTTCTTTTTGCACCTGCAATTTCTCTTGATCCAATGATTACTTCATGCGTGTTATTGTACAGCAGTAAATCCTCAACCTCTTTTACAGGAGTAGATTGATCGAAATCTGTAAATAATCTCCACTGACCTGATGCAGCTAGCATTCCAGCTTGAACTGTTGGCCCCTTACCAGCGTGTATATTTTTTAAAAGGAAGATGTTTTGAGAGAATTTTTTTTTGGAATGTAAGACAAAATCTTCTAAATACTCCGAAGTACCGTCATTTGAGCCATCGTCACTGAAGATTAATTCCCATTCATAATTCTGTTTACTTAAGTAAAAAACGACTGTGTCTAAAACACCACGTTTAATATTCTTCATTTCGTTATAAGAAGGAATAACTATGGATAAAAATGGTTTCATAACTTATCTCCTCAAAACCGTAATTTCTGGACCATCTGGAATAGTATAAACCTCTACTGGTTGTTTATTGGGAAAGACTACTATCTCGTAGATGGGCGAGTCAACTACTCGTTTTAATTTATGATCTTCATTTATAATAAAAAGCGTGTCAACTTGTCCCCAGTCTTCTTGACGAAGTGGTGGGTGGGCACTTACCTCCAAAAAATAGCGATAGTTTTGTCCTTCAATATCTCCAGAATCACTGAGTAAAATAATATTGTATTTTTCATTTGGACTCAATCGACTCGTGATTGTCTTACCTACCTGTTCAATTTGCTCAATGCTCCATGATGAGTTGGTAAATCGATAGTGAGAGATATTCCAACTAAAAAAAAGGACTGAAAATACAACACAAATGAACAGTCCAATTTTTGAGTGACTAAAATACTCAAGCGCCACTCCCCAAAGCAACATCGACATTGGAATAAGGAACACGAAGTAATGATTAAAAATTGCCCCACGATAATAGCCCAGTCCCAAAATGCTCAAGATCAGATAGACCAATAAAATACCGACACCGACCAACTCTTTTTTCTGTTGCTTCCAAAAACCAGCTAGCCCAACACTCAAGGCACCGATAAAAATGGAAGAGACTAAAACATTAGACCAAACAAATTCCTGAAATACTGTTTGATTGGCTCTTAAAAAGGTTCTGGTAACAATCAAACGAACTTTATCGATCAAAGTACTTTGGTTTGGCCCCAGGTCGGCAGTAATAAAATGAGTAAAAGATTGAGAATTTACAAATTGGTGTCTTACGTCAAACACCGCAAGAGGGGCGAAAGAAATGAGAAAGACAAAGACAGCGCTTAGTGTAAACAGTAGGAAAGTCTTAATCTGATTTTGAGTCTCCTGATTTGATTTGAGTTGAAGAGAGAGGATGTGTTTACGTAGTTGAACTAGCCAAATGAAACCAGCCGCAGGAATACACAATAAAGTAATGTAGTGTAGCTGAACCAGAACGGCTAGCAAAACTGCTACTAATATCCAGTAGTGCGGTTTTTTTGTCACTGCTCGAAAAGTAGCCCAAATCAGTAATAATGAGATGAGTGGAGATGGATTCGGATTCCAACTAAATCGAGCAAAGTAGACAAATGTTTGTGCGAAAGTTGCTAATATCGTTGCAACTAGAGCTGCTTGTTTCCCTACTACTTCTTTACCAAGATAATACATGAGCCAGATGGTTAAAATTGATAAGCCTGCAATCGCGTATGCGGGTCCGATTGGACTCGGGTAACTAAGGGCGAGAAAAGGAACCATAAAGTAGTAGTACAGGGGGCCAAGATACATATTCCCAGTGCTGGTTACAGGACCAATCAAGACAAAATTGTGGTCAATTAAAATACGTTTCGCTATGATCGCATCACGACCTTGGTCTCCAAGAAATTGAAGAGAATTGGGAAAGTTCCAAAGACGTAAAAAAGCACCGACACTCAAACAGAGAATGAAAAGTAGCACCGGCCAATCAATTTTCTGCACTGCGTGCTTGAAGAAACTCATAAATTTAGGATTTGGTCTTGGTCTTTCGCCAGATAAATGTATTGTAGGCAAAAAAGTTCCAAATCATACCAAGCAAGATCCCAACACCGGCGTAGACATACTTTAAACTAAAGCCAGTGCCAACGACTGGAATGAAGAAAAGGTTTCCAGTTCCAAACAGTGATTTGCCAACAAAAGCGACGATGAGTTGAATAATAATGGAGCCAGCTGAGGCGATATTAAATTTGAGGAAGTGGATTGGATATTCAGCCAAACGTAGTTTTCGGTCAGAGAATGTCCAAGAATTATTAATTAAAAAGTTGGAAAGAATTGCAATTTCAATAGCAAAGAAATCAGCAACTAAGAAAGAGGTGACTTTCGAGAACAGAAATAAAGCGATAAATTGAATTGTTGCGCCAAGTCCTCCAACAACAACGAATTTAAATAATCGATTGGACATGATGTCCTTCGCTCTTACTTTAAGAATAAAAATTAAACTATTTTTGATGTAGTCCATACCCATTTTTGACTCGCCAATTGTCCGATCAACAAAATGGAATGGAACCTCAGCTATTTTAAAATTTCTTTGAACGGCTTTATGTAAGAACCCTATTTGGAAAGTATATCCAGTAAAACGCTCAGATTGCATATCCTTTATGACCGCGTCGTAAACGGGCTTCGTTATGGCGCGATACCCTCCCGTCCAATCTCGAATTCTAAAGTCAGCCAATACGACATTTATAAAGAAATTTCCCCAAACACTGAGCAACTTTCGATGCCAACCCCAATCTTGAGGGATACCACCGCCAGCAATATATCGGGAACCAAGAACCATGTCATAACCTTCGTCAATTTTTTTCAAAAATTCTGGAATTTTGAGCGGATCATGTGATAAGTCGGCATCAAATTCAAAAACCACATCTGCATTTAAATGATGAAAAGCTTGATCCATTCCTTTCAAATACGCACCACCTAAACCACTCTTTTTTTTGTTTACAAACAGATGGAGGTTTTTATATTTTTTCTGCAAGTCCATAACTGCGTCATATGTTTTGTCTGGAGAAGTATCATCTACGACCAGTATTCCCAAATCCCAGTTGGGTGCTTTTTTGAAAATATCCTCTAAGGCTGGCACAACTTTTTGAATATTTTCTCGTTCATTATATGTAGGAATGATGACAATGCCTGTTTTCATGACTGTGAAGCGCTTTCTAACTCTAGCTCTGCCTTCACCATAATTTCAACCAACTCTGCAAAGTTTACCTTTGGTTCCCAGCCGAGCTTTGCTTTTGCTTTTGCCGGGTTTCCAATTAACAAGTCAACCTCTGCAGGTCGATCATATTTAGGGTTATATTTATATGCTGTTTTCCAGTCCTGTATTCCAGCAACTTGGCAACTCAACTCTAAAAAATCTTGGACAGAGTGAGTTTCACCAGTGGCGATTACAAAATCGTCTGGTTCATCTTGTTGTAACATCAGCCACATCGCCTCCACGTAGTCTTTGGCATATCCCCAATCACGTTTTGAGTCAAGATTGCCCAACTCAACATGCTCTTGTTTGCCTAATTTAACTCGAGCAATACCGTTGGCAATTTTACGAGTCACAAACTCCAAACCTCTTCGGGGTGACTCATGATTAAAAAGCATTCCAGATACTGCAAATAAATCATACGATTCTCGGTAATTTACGGTGATCCAGTGGCCATATGCTTTCGCTACGCCATACGGAGATCGTGGATAAAAGGGAGTGGTTTCAATTTGTGGAACTTCTTGAACTTTTCCAAACATTTCTGAAGAACTTGCCTGGTAAAATTTAGCATTTGGCGCAGCAAAACGCATTGCTTCTAACACTCGTGTGACGCCAATGGCGGTAAACTCTCCTGTTAAGACAGGTTGAGCCCAACTTGTTTGCACAAATGACTGTGCTGCCAAGTTATACACTTCATCAGGTTGAATATCTTTGAGTGCAACTGTGATTGAGTGTTGGTCAAGCAGATCTCCAGAAATGAGCTCAACATTAGGGTTGTGAACGATGTGTTGGATTCGTTCAAAATTTTGAGTACTGGTTCTACGATTGAGTCCGTACACTTTATATCCTTTTTCAAGTAAAAGTTCGGCTAAATAAGAGCCATCTTGGCCTGTAATTCCGGTAATAAATGCTTTTTTCATATTCTTGATCTCCAGTCGTTCAATACGCGTTGTAGTGTTTCTTGAATTGGAATCTCAGCCTTCCAGCCAAGTTTCAGTATTTTGTTCGAATTCGCTGTAAAATATGGTATATCGGAAGGCCTCATTCGGCTAGGATCTGTTTCGATCGGAATCTCTTTGCTGGACAACGAAATCAGACTATCCAATATCTCTTGAATTTTGTAACCTATGCCACTGCCAATATTATAGACTTCTCCAGGCACACCTAGCTCCATCAGTAAGATGTATGCCTTAACCATGTCTTTGACATCGGTGAAGTCTCGCACAGCAGACAAATTACCTACTTTGAGTGACACCAGGTCCCCTTTTTCAATTGCAGCAATTTGACTTGCAAATGCAGAAACCACAAAATCTGCGGTTTGGCCCTCGCCAATGTGATTAAATGGTCGTACGCGAATAACGGGCAGTTTGAATGCGTAAAAAAAAGTTTGCGCAAGTAAATCTTGTGTGACTTTGGATACCCCATACGGTTCAGAAGGATTGAGAGGAAAATTTTCATCAATGGTTTGACCCTCTTCTAAGTGAGTTAGGCCATACTCCTCGGCACTGCCGATGGTTAGCATTCGACTTGCAGGAGTAACTTGACGAGCAGCTTCCAAAACATTCAACTGAAGGTTAATGTTATTTTGGAGAAGACTCGCAGCTCGCTCGAAACTTTTTCCTACAGCAGCGAACGAAGCGAGGTGATAGATCTGAACTGGTTGTATTTTTGAAAAAAGTTGTTTAGTAGCTTCTTGATCAGTCAAATCAAGTTGATGAAAAGTGACCATTTGGTCAAATTGAGGAATTGGTTGTGAGCCAAAGTGAGTAGAGTGAATTGTAGTGTAGCCCTTTTCAATGAGCGCCTGAATTAAGTGTGTTCCAGCAAAGCCAGTACCACCTGTGACAAGTAAGGGTCGATCTAGGATCATAGTTATCTTCCAATTCCAAGATAATTGTATCCCCAAGCAGTCACTTCTTTTGGACTAAATTGATTTCGGGTGTCGACAAACCATTGAGTCTTTGCAGATTTACTTTGGGAAAAATCAAAAGAAGTAATTTCTGGCCATTCAATTACACACATAATTACGTCGACGTCACGTACAGCGTCATTGATCGTATTCACTTGAGTGAAGCTTGAGTCGGGTGAGACAGTTGTTACAGGTGGGGTCGCTGTAAAGAAAGAAATATCTCCATTTACAGGCCATTCTGCCTTTGGATCGAAGCCAAGCACTTGAGCACCTTTGCTCAAAAGATAGGGAATAATTTTAATACTCGGTGCTTCGCGCATGTCGTTTGTTTCTGGTTTAAAGGATAAGCCCAAAACTGCCACTTTTTTGTTTAACCATCCACCTATTTTTTGTTCGTATTGGTTGAGAATTTTTTCAATTCTTTGCTCATTTACCTCGTTAATTTTAATTAAGACGTTGTTTGTTTCCCCGATAGAGTTGGCATATGCAGCAAGTTCTTTAACATCCTTGGGAAAACACGATCCGCCGTAGCCAAGACCAGGATACCAATACTGAGAACCGATTCGTTTATCTTGTCCAATTGCTTGAATCACTTCTTCAATGTCAGCTCCATTTTTTTCACACAGATCAGCAATTTGATTAATAAAAGTAATGCGTGTTGCCAAATAGGCATTGGCTGAATATTTGGCCATTTGAGCTGATTCAGGAGAAGTATGTATGATTTGAGTCTGTAATGGTTGATGTAGCAGAGTCAATTTTTCAGCTACTTCTGGCTCAGTTGTGCCAATTAAAACTCTATCTGGATGAAGTGTGTCGGCGACTGCACTTCCTTCCCTTAAAAACTCAGGAACAGATGCCATAAAAAATTGCGCCTGCGTTTTGGTTTTCACACGTTCAGCGTATTGAGTCAGGGTGCCAGGAGGGACGGTCGACTTGATCACAACAATAGCATTTTCTTGCAAGAAGGGAGCAATTGAGTCAGCTGTAGCAAAGACATACTTTAAATCTGCCTCTCCAGTTGAAGTTGATGGGGTGCCAACGGCCACAAAGACAACTTCTGCTTGTGAGACAGCCAGGCTATAGTCTGTGGTAAAGTGAAGGTTGCCAGATTTTTGTTGTTCTAGCAATAGATCAGATAAGCCGGGTTCAAAAAAAGGTACTTGTCCATGTTTCAATTTTTCGATTTTTTGCGGATCAATATCTAAACCAATAACGGTGTTTCCAAATGAAGCGTAGACAGAGGCGGAAACAACACCTACAAAGCCTGTTCCAATGATACAGATGTTCATATCCTGAAGAGTATAACAGGGGTTTATTGTTATTTCGAGTATAATTCAGTTATGACAATTCACATTTTGACGCTATTTCCAGACTACTTTACAAATATAATTGACTCATCAATCTTAAAAAGAGCTCAGTCAAAAAATATTGTCCAGTTTGAGATTGTGAATATAAGAGATTTTGCGACAGATAAGCATCAAACCGCTGATGATCGACCATATGGGGGAGGGCCGGGAATGGTGATGAAGATTGAACCTATTAGTCGAGCTTTATCTGCAACTAAAGCCTCATTTTCCGGGAAAAAAGTAAAAACGATTTTAACCTCAGCAAAAGGACGGCTTTTTACGCAAAACGTAGCTCAAGAGTATAGTCAACTTGATGATATTGTGATTGTTTGCGGCCACTATGAGGGTGTAGATGAACGAGTGGCTGATTATTTGGTTGACGAGGAAGTCAGAATAGGCGATTATGTGTTAACGGGTGGAGAGCCGGCCGCTATGGTCATTTCAGATACTGTGAGTCGTTTGATTGAAGGAGTTTTGGGCAATGACTGTAGTAATCAAAATGAATCTCATTCTGAACCTGGAAAAATGGGTTTTCCACAGTACTCAAGGCCAGAAATTTTTAATGGCTGGGTCGTGCCAGCGGTGCTATTAAACGGTAATCACAAAGAGATTTATGCTTGGCGTGAAGAGCATCGGAGTAAAGACTCCCACTAAATAGTTAACAGCTTGACCGCATCCTTGATAGAAGTAAGTGGGAAATCCAGAGCTGCTTTGAGTTTTGAGCAGTCTAAGGCAGTATTTTTTTGATAGGGACGATGAAGCGTCTTTAGATACTCTGCCAAATAACCCTCTTTCACTATTATCCTAGACTGTTGGGATTCATTGATGAGTTTGGCGAGCTCAAAGTCTGACCACTTTTCGCCAGAACTTGCGTGGAACAATCCAGAAGCTCCCGTTCTTATGACCCAGTCAATCACTTTAACAAAGTCGTCAATAAATGTTGGCCCAATGAAATGGTCAGAAAACTGTGGAAACAGTGTATCGTGTTGTAAGCCAGTCAAAATTCGATGGGCAAGATCAACTTTGACAAAAGGGTCAGAACGGAAAGGTTGATCTATCCTTAATATTGTCCATTTTTGAGCATTTTTTGTAACCTCTTCTTCGGCTAAAGACTTTGTTTCACCGTACCACTCTATTGGATGAACTCGATCTAATTCAGTGTAGAGACCTTCGTTTCTTCCATCGAAAACATATGCAGTAGAAACATGAATGACGTGTTTATGGGTCAGGTTGGCAGCAGTGACGATATTACGTGTACCCACAACATTTACTTGAAAAGCAGATCCGTGCCGATCATTCCTTTGCTCCCATGCTTTTGTCACATCCGTGAAAGCAGCGAAGTGGACCACATAGTCAGCTTTTGAGGTGCTCATAAATTCGGTCACTTGATCTAATACGGTAATATCAATCGGATTTGTTTGATCAAGACGATCAATGTTTAAAAAGGAGTATTTTTCACTGTACATTTGAACGAGTTTTGAACCAATTAAACCATTTAAGCCAGTTCCAATCACAGTCATATTATCCTTTTGTAATGTTCCAAACATCTTTGCCAAAAGTATCCCATGGCAGTCTCTGTTCGTCTGGTTCTGCAGGATTAAACTGTTCAGATGTTGCGTAAAACATCATCATATCTTGTTGGTAAACATTGGCAACTCCGTGAGCAACTCCTTTTGGAATTCTTAGCAACGCATTTTTACCACCCCCCAAAAGAATGCGTTGGTGCTGGTCGAAAGTTGGGGAGTCTTTTCGAAGATCGTGAAGATTAACCAAAAGCCGATGCAGAGGAGAAACATACCACAGGTCATCTTGACTGTAATGAAGGTGATATGCTTTGATAGCTCCTGGAACAAGGATTGACATACTGAACTGCTTCATTTCAAACGGTTGTTTTAGGCCAGCAATCAATCCTTTATCCGTTCTGAATAACTCTGTAAAGTTCCCACCATCATCTCCATGCCACTCCAATCGAACGATTTCAACGTCATCGATATGTAAAACTGGTCGATAAGACTGACGAGTGACTTTTTCAGTGTAAGTGGGATGAATATTCATAAAATCCTTACGTACTTTGATAATTTTTAGCAAAAAAATCAGCAGCTTTTTCTTTTAGTGGTTTCCACCATTCCTGATGAGTCTGATACCACTTAATCGTTTTTTGCAGTCCTTCTTCCAGACTAACCGAAGGAGACCAATCGAGCTGATCATGTATTTTTGTCCAGTCTACTGCATATCGACGATCATGACCAGGACGGTCTTTTACATATACAATCATTTCTTCAGAACTTTTCATCAGTTTTAAGATTAAACGAACGACTTCCAGATTACTCACATCATTCATCAAGCCTCCGACTGCATATGTTTCACCAATTTTACCTCTAGTAAGCACTCGTTCAATCGCTGAGCAATGATCTTGAACGTATAACCAGTCTCGAACATTCAATCCATCACCATAAATCGGCACTTTCTTATTTTCGATAATGTTTGTAATAGCTAAGGCGAATAATTTTTCGGGAAACATAAACTCACCGTAGTTATTTGAGCAGTTTGTAATGCTGTAAGGCAAGCCGTATGTCTCTCCATATGCCCGAACTAAGTGATCTGATCCTGCTTTGCTCGCTGAATACGGACTACGTGGATCATATGGAGTTTCTTCAGTGAACTTTTCAGTAGATCCAAGCTCTAAGGAGCCAAAAACTTCGTCAGTTGAGATATGATGGAAACGCTTGACGTTGTTTTTCAATGCTGCATCGAGTAACACTTGCGTTCCAATGATATTTGTCTGTAGAAAAATACCTGGTCCCAAAATGGAGCGATCCACATGTGTTTCTGCCGCGAAATGGACCACAATTTCTACTTCTTCCATGGCCTGAGCGACTGACGTTGGGTTGGTAATATCTCCTTGAATAAAACGGTAGTTTGGAAAACTTTCAAGATCTTTGAGATTTTCTAGGTTTCCAGCGTAGGTTAGCTTGTCAAAGTTGATAATTTGATCATCAGGGTGATAATTTAACCAATAGTGGATAAAGTTTGACCCAATAAACCCGGCTCCACCCGTTACCATCACTTTTGACATATATCTCTTTCTAATTTTATTTTGTAGCGATGCAGTAAGATGCTAATATCTTCCTGCTTTTAGATGATTGTAAGGACGATTGACTAGAAAGGCAAGTTTATTGAACGAGATAGAGTGTTTTTTGTGCCTCAGACTGAAAAAGCCGAGCGTCTTTTACCTCATATACCCAAGCACCGAAGTACTTCACAGCGCCGCCTTCTGGGTGATAGATCACTCCGTTTTTTTGGGCTGGGTAGACAGATGGAGTTCCAATCGAAAACTGCAAGTTGCCCAATTGAGGCCAAATTTTTCGGCCAATACCAATTGCCTCTGTCAACGGAAGGTATTGATTGAACTCAGACATGTAGAACTGATATAGACGTCCATTTCGAGCAAGATCCTTCCAAAAGGATGGGTTCTTTAGTTTTTCAATCAAGGCAAGAATGACTGTCTGTTGTCTATTACCACGAGCGTTGTCTGAACCTTGTTCATTCGTGGCATGACGACTGCGTACATACTTTAATACTTCACTGCCAGACATGTGGGCAGATCCAGATGCAAAAGAAACGGTTTCATATAATAGTTTTGAATCATTGGTTGTTGTCACGTCGACATCAGTTCTAGGGAAAAGAGGGTCTGTAAACCCTTCTTTGATTTCAACATCTACTCCACCTACTAAGTCTACAAGTTGAGAAAGTGTATCTAACTGGACGACAATCGTGTGATGAATTGACAGTCCAGTCAATGACTGAACTTCTTGCTGAAGAAGTTGCTGTGGTTGTGCTAAGCCCAACAATGTCCCTGAATTATACAGTTTATTTATTTTCTGTTGGTGCTGTGGAATCCAGATATCACGAGGAAGAGAAAACAAACCGATCTTGGCTGTTTTTAAGTCAAGTGATGCAACGAGTATTGTATCTGTTAATACAGAGGTTCTATCTCGATTTGGTAACTCATCACTCCCCAAAATTAGGAAACGAACCTGACCGTCATCTTGCTTTGGTGTGGTAGCCAATCCCAATCGAGCTACCTCAATAAGTTGAGGAAGCGTCGTGCCGGCAGCATTTGTGAAGAGAATACTTTTTTGATAGACATAAAAAAGAAGTGCGAGGAGTGTGATTGCAAAAAAAACGAACACGAAAAAAAATGATAGTAGAGTAGATTTGATAAAAAGGGTGATGAGAGAAAACTCTTCTTTGGCCATTTCTTGATTATGACACACTTCAATAACTTTAATTAGATTTACTCACTCCAATCTTTGTTAATATGCTTTACAATTGATCAGGAATTGTATGTTCAAAAAAATATTTATTTGGTTTTTCGGATCAATAACTGTACTGTTGGTTTGCTTGCCATTACTTCATGCAACTTTTTTTAGACTCCATGACTTTGTCCATGCAGCGAGAATAATTGAAATTGTTCGAGGTCTGAGCGACGGCTACTTTCCCGTACGTTGGTCAGAGAACTTTGGATATGGGTTTGGTATGCCACTATTTGAGTTTTATGCGCCTTTACCATACTATACAGGTGCATTTTTCTATTTTCTGGGCTTTAACGCCGTTACTTCAATAAAGTTTTTATACATTATTTGTTCTGTCCTTACTTTTTTAGGTATGTATAAATTAGCTTCTCGTTTATTTGGTCAGGCAGGTGGAGTTTTATCAGCAGTAGCTTTAACAATGGCTCCTTATCGCGCGGTTAATTTATACGTCCGCGGTGCGGTAAGCGAGGCCTGGGGAATAATGGCTTTGCCTTGGATTTTGCTTGGAATGGTGCAGATCATACGTAAAGAAAAAAGTGGTTGGCTAAGTCTCCTTTTTGGCTTGATCGTTTTACTTTTAAGTCACAACATTACGAGCTTACTTTTTATTCCGTTTAGTATTTTGTTTGGTTTAGGATATTGGTTAATTTATCTTTTAAAACACTCCTACAAACAATCATTTATTCAAAAAATAAAACCTATTATCACATTGGGACTCTTGTATTCATTGGGAGTTGGATTGTCAGCTTTCTATATTTTCCCCGCATTTTTGGAAAAAGATTTTACCAAAGTGAATCAAATTTTTGGTGGATATTTTGCCTACTCAAATCACTTTTTATATGTCAGACAGTTTTTTACTCCTAATTGGGGATATGGGGGTTCAGTTTGGGGACCAGATGATGGGATCTCCTTCTTTCTGGGATACGGTCAAATTATAGGTCTTTTTTTTGTTTTATTTTGGTTTTGCAAGGAACTGCTTCGAAGAATGAAGATGCTCATTTTAAGACGAAATGGTATCCAATTAGTAACGTACCGACCACAACCCTTTTATTTACCACTTCTTTGTTTATCTCTGATGATTCTGTCGTCAGCGATGACGCTTCTTAAATCTAAGCCGATTTGGGATGTATTACCCTTTATGGTGACAGTTCAATTTCCTTGGAGATGGCTATCCGTGATTATTATTTTTCTTGCATTGCTCGTTGGTATGGGATCGACCTATATCCATCAGCGTTTTTTGCGATATATATATGTAGTTGTTTTGTCACTCGTCATTATCTCTACCAGTTTTTCATACTTTAGACCAGAAAGTTATTTAAAGAGTAACGACGACTACTACTACACTGATGAGACACGAATTCGCACACAGTTGAGTGCAATTCTCCCAGATTACATTCCGAAACAAATGTCCGAGGAATACTTTTTTGTTCCAACTGGACAAGTTTTTTGGAAAAATCCAGAAGATACTGAGTTTAAGGTCATGACTGATAAAGTTCAGGAAAAAGTAGTTGAAGTTTTAGTCTCTCAACCTACTCAGCTTGAGTTTGGGATTGCTGACTATCCAGGTTGGACAGTATTGATTGATGGTCAACCTACAACGAAGATTGTGAGTAAAATAGGAAATATAGCTGTAAAAGTTCCAGTCGGTAAACATGTGGTTTCAGTAGTATTTAAAGAAACTCCAATTCGCCAAATGAGTGACGGTATCTCAATTGCATGCCTTGCTTTATTATTTGGAATTTTTGCTTTATACCGTAATCAACAAAGAAACGAACATCGTGCCTAATCCTGTACAAGAAAATGCCTCCACTGAACTTACAGAAGTGTTTGAGGCTGAACACATAGAGAAAATGAAGCAGCAAACAGTTTCAGGAGCTTTTTCATATTTCTTGCGAACAGCAATTGTGTATGGAATTGGTTTAGTTTCAGCGGGAATCTTGGCTGTGTATCTTCAAGTTGCTGAATTTGCAATTTACAATATTGTGGCACAAATTACTGGTATTTTAACCTTTTTTTCCGACATAGGTTTAGCTGCGGCTCTGATTCAAAAAAAGACAGAACCAACTACAGCGGAGTACAGAACTGTTTTTACAATCCAGCAACTACTGTCTTGGTTTATTTTCTTCATCACATTGGGTTTAGTACTGAGCAGGTTATTAGAACCAAAAATAGGGGTTGAGGGCGAGCTTGTCCTCTTAGCACTAGGTCTATCATTTCCACTAGCATCATTGAAAACGATTCCTTCGATCATAATGGAAAGAAAACTTCAGTTTAATAAACTGGTAATTCCGCAAATTGTTGAACAAATTGTCTATAACGTAATTTTAATTAGCTCAGCCATCATGGGTCTTGGAGTACGTTCTTTTACCTATGCAATTCTCGCCCGTTCAGTCATTGGTATCGTTACCATCTACGTCATTAAACGATGGCCGATCGGATTTGCTTGGGACAAGACAGCGATTAAAGAACTTATTGGTTCGGGAACAAAGTTCCAGCTGAATGATTTTTTAGCACGCGTGAAGGATCAGCTATTTACTTTAGCTTTGGGTTGGTGGTTGCCGCTCAATCAATTTGGATACATTGCGTTTGCACAAAGTTACTCTCAAGTACCTTATACATTGACTGTCCAAAATGTGATTGCGATCACGTTTCCAACGTACTCTCGTTTGCAAAACGATAAACAACTTTTAAAAAGAGCAATTGAAAAAACTCTTTTCTTCATCTCTCTTTCAATATTTCCGCTTTTAATTGGCATGTGCGTGTTTATCACACCACTACTACATCTTGTGCCAAAACTAGCTAAATGGCAGCCCGCTGTCTTGACGTTCATATTATTTACTTTAAGTATAGGCGGTGGCGCAATTTCAACTCCTTTAACAAATACGCTAAGTGCAGTCGGAAAAATCAATACGACCTTAAAATTGATGGTTTTTTGGTTGGTTTTAACATGGGTTTTAACCCCTCTTTGCATTCATTTTTTTGGCTTTAACGGTGTAGGAATCTCAACATTTTTAATCGCCCTTACTTCCGTTTTACCAATCTATTTTGTAAATAAAATTGTGAAAATCGATGTGGTTGGAAATATTTGGCGACAGTTTGTATCTGCGATGGGGATGGCTGTGGTAGGTGTAGTCTTTTTACCCGTTTGGTCACAAAGTTTTATTTTGATGCTGGCTGGTATGGGAGTGACTGGCCTTTCTTATGTAGTGTTTTTGGGCATTGTTGGAAGAGCGAAGTTACTCCAAGAACTTAAGAGTTTAAGAAGAAAGAGATGAGAAGTGATTACTTGACTTCTTTGCCAAGCATCCAATGCCATTTTCTTTCGACCCAAAGCCATAACACAACGCAAAAAAGACCCAAAAGACTTCCAATTTTGCCAATTTTTCTTAAAGTTGTATCTTCAAATATTAAGTCAACTTTGTGCGTTCCGGCTTCAAGCTTATATGTAATGACACCCCGGTAGTTGGGATCCTGGAACTCCATAGCGACTGGAATGCCATTAATGTAAAGTTTCCAACCAGGGAAATAAAAAGTATAGTCTGCCATTCTAATTTGTTGATTTGCTTGAATGATATAGTGACGTATGCCATTTCTAACGTCTGCTTCAAGGACCTCACCAGATCCTTCAATGACTTCATATTTTTTTTCTTTGACTGGGTATTCTCGAGTGTTGCCAGTCCACACCGTATTTAAGTTTGCTCCATGCAGATTTGTGATAGTGTAAAAATACATGCTTTCTGGATAATAAATATAATTCTTTCCATACACTTGTGGAATGCGATAAAGTATCAAAAAAAGTGATACAACCAAAACAATAATTCTTCGGTTTTTTTGAGAGCTGAAAAATCGATCGCTTAAATCAGACAGCAAAAATGGTGGAACAAAGATGAGTGCAGAGAGCATTCTCCATGGATGTTGAATATTGTTGAGAAGTAATACTTTTTGATAAATAAATTCAGAAATGGGAAGTGTAAGAAAGATAGCAATCCATCCAATAAGAGTGCCGAAATACAATGGAATAAATTTGTTTTTTTTGGGTTTGGTTAAAGACCAAAGGGAGCAAACACTTGCTACCACAAGTAAAATACCTTCTAAACTTCCCATGTGAAAATACTGTCCTCTTGGACCAATGTCATTTTGCCAGAAGTAGAACCAATTGGGTTGAGTATAATTTTGTAAACTCAAAAACTGATTATCAATCAAGTGTTCAGCGCCTAATCCATAATAAAAATATCTAATCTCCCCAAAAAGTGGAACAAGATAATAAAAAGCAAGCAATGTCCCAAAAGCAGCTGCAACTAGTGTGGAAATAACCAGTTTCCAACTCCGACGTGTTTGAAAAGCAAGAGCAACCCAAATTGGTCCTAAAATAAGACTAAATGGGACAGCCATAATTGGGTGAGTAAGCAAAATTCCGGCCACACCTAAACAAATTAGTAGCAATCCCCACCATCTTTTTTTCAACAACGTAAATATGAATCCAATAATAGTTAAGGGTAAAAAAACGCTCACAAAAAATTCCGGTATATCTGCTCTGATAAAGACATTAATAATTCGGTAGGGTGCAAACATAAAAAGAAGAGTACCCGCCAACGAACTTTCTTGAGAGTATCTGTATCGTAAACACAGATATACAACCAGTGATGATAGAAAAGTACCGGTTAAAATTGTTAAATTGTAAGCAACAAAAATATTTTTTACAAATACATAAAACAAACCACCCATATAAGATGTTGTTTGTTGAGCGATGATTGGGATTGGCATCCCATAGTTTCCAAATCCATCTGCCCAAGTTACCGGAAACTGTCCTTGAAGTAGACCTGCTCCAAACTGAGCCATAGTAGTCAAGTGGGTGGGTCCATCAAAAGTAACCGGCCTGCCTGAATGGACAAACAAGTCAGCTACAAAAATCAGTGATACAATGAATAAAAGTAGGTATATATACCATTCTTTTGGACGTGTCATGCAGAAATTGTATACTAAAAATATTGATCGTGAGCCGATCTTTTTTGCCGGATTAGTCATTTGCGTATTTGTGATTGGATTATTGCTTTTTCATCCCTCACTCAGCTTACTTCATCGAGTTCAACGTCGCCAACAGTTAGACTATTTTTTGTCTGAAGTGAAGCAGGATAACTTCACAATGAAGCAGTTCTGGCAATTTAGAGAATTTTACTCACCAGGTAACTTTCATTTTAATTCAAAATCAGTCACTCTTGCCGGAGCACTGCAGTTTAACGATATCTCAGAACCAAAGACTACTCTTTTAGAGTTCAGTTCTCCAAAGCTTATCAGTTCAGATGGAATTATTGACAAGAAAATCACAAATAACCTGTTGAATTTTAGAGAAGGTGCTCCAATTTTGAAAATTTTGTTTCAAGCACATGATAGGATTGTTTATCAAACAGTAGACAACAAGATTCATTTTATTTTTTTACGTTCTAGCGAAGAAATGATGTCTACTTTGGGTTTGTTCGATTACGGAAGAAAAGAAAAAACCATACTTGAAAATAAATTATGGTTAAATGTAACATCTGTCTCACCTTAACAGTTGAAATCAAGGAACTTATTTCATGCAAACATTACTACCATTATCAATAGTGATAAATACCAAAAATTCCCAGGAAACGCTGAGCAAAGCACTGAGTAGTGTGTCTGATTTTGCAAATCAAATTATTGTGATGGATATGAAAAGTGTTGACAATTCAATTCAAATTGCAAAAAAATTCACCCGTGACGTATATGAAACTACACAAGACTTTGATTATGTGGAGCCTGCTCGCAATCAAGCATTGAGTAAGGCAACTCAGCCATGGATCCTTATTTTAGACGCAGATGAAGAAGTTTCGGAAGGATTAAAAACAGAGATTAAAAAAGTTGTAATAGAAGCTGAAAATCATTTTGATGCATATTTTATACCTCGCCAAAATCAGATCTTTCAAAGAGAAATGACTGGAACAGGATGGTGGCCTGACTACCAGCTCCGATTATTTAAGAAAGGAGTCGTGAGCTGGTCAAATCAAATTCATAGTACTCCAAAAATTGAAGGGAATGTCGGATATTTACCGAATAGAATAGAAAACTCTATTTTCCATCATAACTTTCAAAATTTAAATCAATTTATTGAAAGATTGAATCGATACACTTCCATCGAAGCAACCTCGAAGAGTCAGCAAGCAACCTTTAGTTCAAGTCAAGCGTTTAGAGAGTTCAATAATGAGTTTCTTCGCAGATTATTCAAAGAAAAGGGGATTGATGAAGGTTTGCATGGCATGAGCTTATCACTTTTGCAATCAATGTATCAATTGACTACATATTTAAAAAAATGGGAAATCTCGAACTTTCCGACTAAAAGCATGGGTCAAGAATCAACGGTTAAGGAACTAAGATCTTTTCAAAAAGACTTAAACTATTGGATTGCAAATTGGCAAATAGAGCAAACTACCGGGTTAGTTAAATTCAGATGGAAAATCAGAAGAAAACTAAAAATTTAATCATCTACGCTACACCTATCAAGGTGATGTACAATTGTCCCTATGCTGCATGTCTCCATCATCATTGTTCACTATACAGGTGAATCCGATACACTTGAGTGCTTGCAGTCATTAAAGAAGATAAAGCACTCACATTTCTCAATTTCAATAGTAATTGTCGACAATGGTTCTAAAGAAACCTTGCAACTTCCAAAAAAGTTGCTTTCTTCAAATGTATCTGTCTTAAGAAGCGATACAAACCTGGGCTTCACTAACGGAAATAACTTAGGAATTAAACACGCAATTGAGAACTACTCTCCGGACTATTTATTATTGCTCAATAATGACACTACCGTCGATGTTCAATTTTTGAACGAACTCGTAAAAAGTGCAGAAAATAATTCAAGTGTCGGTGCAGTTTCACCACTCATTTATTTTTCTCCCAGAAGAGAATTTCACAAAGGAAGTTACACTCTCGATCAACTTGGAAATGTAATTTGGTATGCCGGTGGGAGCATTGATTGGAATAATCTGGACTGCTTTCACCGAGGTGTCGATGAAGTAGACCGTGGACAGTTTAACACTCAAACAGAAAGTGAATTTGCAACCGGTTGCTGCGTTCTTATTCCTCGAAAAGTAGCTGAATCAGTTGGGTTACTCGATACCCGCTATTTTTTATATCTAGAGGATGTAGATTGGAGCATCAGGATTAAAAATGCTGGGTATAAGCTACTTTTTTGTCCAAATGCGCATGTTTGGCATAAAAATGCAGGATCTAGCGGAGGAGCAGGTTCAGGACTTCATCAATACTATCAAACAAGAAATAGGCTTTTCTTTTTTGTTAAGAATGCTGATATAAAACCGGTTTACTCTCAATTTGGAAGTAGCGTGGCGTACATTCATTATTTGCTTCTAATCTGGAAATTTGCCATACTAAAAGTAATTACTGGAAATTCTCCAGAACAAAAGGGAACAATTGATTGGTTTATCGGTAAAATGGGCAAAGAAACCATGTTTTAATATTGAATAGAAATTATGTCAAAACCTACCTTAGCCGCCATTATTATCACCAAAAATGAAGAAAAGATGATTGCCAACTGTTTAGAAACCTTAACCTGGTGTGACCAAGTTATTGTAATAGACAATATTTCAGATGATCGCACAGTCTCTATTGCTGAGCAGTTTAATGTCAAAGTCTTCTCAAAAGCTAGCTCATCTTTTTCTATGTTGAGAAACTTTGGATTGGAGAAGGCGAAACATTTTGATTGGATCTTTTACATTGATGCAGACGAGCGTGTTTCTCCAACTTTGGCCAAAGAAATACTCGTTCAAATTGAAACGACAGTCTCAGAATCACTTCAAATGAAACGTGAAAATATGATGTATGGAAGAGTATTTCAACATGGTGGTTGGCAAAATGACCTTCAAACAAGAGTTTTTAGGGTCAGTACGTTTTTAGGATGGACGGGTGACATTCACGAAAGTCCTATCCTATCCTCTCAACCAATTTTATTGCATAGCTCTCTTCTTCATTTTACTCATCGAAGTACAATTGATGGTCTGAAAAAATCAATTTCCTGGACACCAATTGAAGCACGATTACTCTATGAAGCAGATGCTCGTTTGGTAACCAAAGTGACATTGATTCGAAAAGGGCTGATGGAGATATTTCGTCGATTCATAATTCAGGGTGGATATAAAGATGGGATAGCTGGCTGGGTTGAAGCAGTAATTCAAGGGATTAATAGAGTATTGGTCTATACTCAACTCTGGGAATTACAACAAAAACCTCACCTTGACCAACGCTATTCAGATCAAGAAAAAGAGCTTCTCCAGCTCTGGAAAAAGGGGAAATGAAAATAGGTCTTTACTCCCCGTATGTTCCAACTCATGTAGGTGGCGGAGAAAAATACTTTTTCGATGTAGCTAAAATTTTAGCTGATCTCGGTCATGACGTTTTCATTTTACTAGAAAATAAAGTCTCTTCATCAGCTTTACACATAGAAAAAATACGACTTCATTATGAAGTATTTTTAGGGATTTCATTAGAAAAAATATCCTTCATTTCTTCACCATTCGGTTCAGGGACATTTTGGGAAAAACTTTTTTTTACTAAAAAATTTGATGTACTATATCTAGTTACGGACGGAAGTCTTTTTTTTAGTATGGCTAAGAAGAATATTGTTCATATTCAGATTCCATTTAAAAAAAACAATCACACTTTAATTGAAAGACTTAAACTAAGAAATTGGTCCATTAGAAATAGCAACTCTATTTTTACTCAAAAGATTGTCGAAAAAAGTTGGAACGTGCCAATCCAGTTTGTTCACTATCCCATGGTAGAACTTCCACTTGCTAGTTTTTCAGAAATGAAAAAAGAACATGTTATTTTAAATGTTGGTCGTTTTTTTAATCATCTTCATAGTAAAAGACAAGATGTGATAGTGAGTAGCTTTATTGATTTAGTCAATCAAAATCCGAAAGAAATGAAAGATTGGAAACTCATTCTAATTGGTCCAGCAGAAGATCTTGAATTTTCAGAAAAAGTGAAAAAAATGGCGAAAGGATATCCAGTTGAAATCTTACACGATCTCAATAGAGACCAATTGCTCAGTTTTTATGAACGAGCAACTTTATATTGGCACGCTGCGGGATTTGAGATAGATGAAGAGCTGTTCCCAGAAAAAGTTGAACATTTTGGAATCAGCACAGTGGAGGCAATGAACTTTGGCTGCGTTCCCTTAGTAGTAGGAAAGGGAGGCCAAATTGAGGTTTTAGGCGACTCTCTTGAGGAACTATTATGGCAATCTAAGCATGATTTACTTAAATTAACTTTAAAATTAATTAAAAACAGTGAATTAAGAAGAGGTTTAGCACAATTAGCAATTACTCAATCAAGAAAGTTTAATAAAGTTTCATTCGAAAAAACAATTCAGGAAATGTTGAGATGAAATCAGTTTCAGTCATTATTCCAAATTTTAATGGTCAGTTACTTTTACATAAGAACTTGACATCAGTTTTTGAAATGGTCCGCGAAGGAGACGAAGTTATTATTGTCGATGATCATAGTTCAGACAACTCAATAGATTGGTTAACATCGACATATAATTTAAAGAAAGATTTAACGAAATTAACAGTAAGTGGTAACTCGTATTCTGAAATGATTCAATATAAAAGAAAGCACATCTATTTAATTGTTGTTCAGAATGAAGAAAATGTACGCTTTGGAGCAACTTGCAATAAAGGTGCTCTTTTAGCAAATCATGAGCTTCTTTTTTTGCTAAACAATGATGTTCGGCCCGAATCCGATACTTTAAACTTTCTAGTACCACACTTTAAAAATGATGCAACCTTTGCTGTAGGTTGCATCGAAACTGAGAGGCTACGCTCGGGTAAAGTTACTAGTTCGGGGAAAAATATCCTTCAATTTAAACGAGGTATGTATATCCATAGTCGGGCAAATGAAATGACGAGTGGTGAAACGGCTTGGGTGAGCGGAGGAAGTGGACTATTTGACAAAGCAAAGTGGAATACTTTAAAAGGATTTGACACCGCTTTTGCTCCTGCATATTGGGAAGACGTCGACTTATCCTTCCGAGCACGAGAAAGAGGTTGGAAAGTACTATTTGATAGTCGTGCAAAAGTCGATCATACTCATGAAACAACGAATGGTTCAACTTTTGGAAATGCGTTAATTCAGAAAATAAGTTGGCACAATGCAAACTACTTCACTTTAAAAAATAGCACTTGGTGGCAGAAAATTCAGTATCTCATTTGGAAACCATATTGGTGGTGGAAAGTAGAAAAAAAATAAAGCAGATATGAAACAGATAGATTTAAAAAGCTTTGTCTTTTTTTCGTTCATTATTATATTTTTTGCGACTGTGCTTCGGTTTTACAAACTAGGGGAAGTTCCTCATGGTATGACTTGGGACGAGGCTGCAATTGGCTACAATGGATTCGCAATTTTTCAGACCCGTAGAGATGAGTGGTTAAATAAACTTCCAGTTTCCTTCAAATCCTTTGGTGATTATAAATCTCCGTTTGCAATCTATTTAAACGCTCCATTTACACATTTTTTCGGCATGAACTTATGGGCAGTTAGATTGCCTTTTGCAATTGCTGGAGTCTTTTCCGTTGTGGGCATGATTTGGATGACTTTATTGCTTTCTCGATTGCAATTCACTGAAAATCAAGCCCGTGCAATATCGTTATCAGCTGGAGCTTTATTAGCATTTTCACCTTGGCACATACATTTTACTCGGATAGGTTTTGAAAGCGGAGTCGCTCTTTGTTTTCTCATTTGGGGCATTTCTTTTTTCATTCTTTTTTTCGAACTAGAAGTAAGTCAAATGAGGAAACAAAAAATAGTTCGCATTTTTTGGCCACTGATTGGAACTCTCTGTCTAGTATTATCTTTCTACACATATCACAGCGCAAAAATAGTAACCCCCCTTGTTTTGATTGCTTTGATTACACTTTGTTGGAGACAGGTAAGAACAAAAGTAGGTGAACTTATTGCGGTAGGGTCAGCTGGACTTATTGTATTACTACCACTGTTTAAGGATACCTTTGTGGGGAACGGCGGCAACCGTTTTGGTCAGGCTACAATCTTTGGTCAAAATCAAAGTATAGCTTCGCTTTTTTCAGAGTTCATGAGTCACTTTTTTGCTCACTTTTCCGTTACTTACCTTGTCTTGGGAGAAACTGTAACTTTACGACATGGGGACGGCAAGTGGGGTGTTCTATTGTTTACTGAGTATCTTTTAGTGATTATCGGTTTTTTATTATTATTTGTTACTCTTTTTAAGATTTTGCAACAAAAGAGAAAACAAAACACAAGCATCCAACTACTACTATTCTCCGTTGTTTGGATAGTATTCGGTACTCTACCAGCAGCTATTGGAACAGACGTGCCGCACGGCAATAGAGGTCTTCTTGCTTTACCTGGTTTTATTTTACTCACTGTTTGGGGCGGTTTTTACTTATTTAATTGGTTGGCAAAAGTGCGAATTGATCAAAACTTCAGTGGAACTAAAGGAGAAGATCATTTACTTGTTAAATCAGTGATTGGAATGCTTTTCTTATTTCATGGTTTTTTTGTGTTGAGTTATTTACACGATTACTACTCTACATTTAGTAAGTCCTCAGCCCACGACTTTCAAGATGGATTTATAGAAGCGTTCCAATTTGCTTCTGAGAATGAAGCAACTTCTGACCAAATCTTGATAAGCGATACATACGGGCAAGCCTATATTTTTGCATTATTTGTAAGGCAAACTAATCCAATCTGGTATCAAGGTGGAATTATGGTCAAGTATGTGTATTTACCCAAGTTATCAATTAGCGATCTAGAGCGAAAGAATACCGTACTTATTGCAACCCCAAATCAAATTCCTCCAGACAAAGCTGATAAACTCGTTTATGGTTCAGACGGCGAGATAAAGTTTGTGCTTATTAAAACGAAATAAACATGTTTTTAAAAAAACTTTTTAACTTTAAATTTCTTATAATCATTGCATTGAGCTGTAGTCTATCAATTGCCATTTTTACAAGATTTAGTGGGTTAACTTCATTTCCTTCCTCATTGTATTGGGAAGAAGTTGCGTTGGGCTATGATGCTTACTCGATTTTGCAAACTGCTCGTGATCACCACGGAAACTTCTTACCGTTAGTGGCATTCAAATCTTTTGGTGATTATAAACCAAGTTTTTATTTCTATTCTTTAATTCCATCGATTGCCATTCTTGGTTTAACAGACTTAGCGGTTCGTGTTCCAAGCGCATTGAGTGGGGTTGTATTGGTTTTAATCGTGGGATTCATTGCTCGAGAGGTAGGTTACTCACTTACTGAAAATTCTTTTAAAAAAAAATCGATGATTCCTGCAATCCTTCAAGTTATTGCAACATTTGTCACCAGCATCAATCCATGGGCAATTCAATTTTCTCGGGGAGCCTGGGAAGTAAACGTAGCAACTACTTTATTAGCTTTTGGACTATATCTTCAACTACTGGTAAGGCGAACTTTTTTCATAAACAAAGAAATACATGCCAAAATTGCCATACTTCTTCTTTCAGTGAGTGTTTTTTCTATAGCATTATCTATGTATACCTACCATGCCACCAGAATTATTGCTCCAGTTGCACTCTTACTTTTCTGGATTCTAGTTACATGCGAACTTTGGTTAAAAGAAAAATTAAAAGTAAATCAATTCATTTTTTTTCTCAAAAATAAAGTGCTCTATTTTTTAATTTCAGGAATGTTCTTTTCTGCTTTAATTCTTCCCATACTTCTTTCGTCAAACTCAATGGAAACACAACAGCGATTCTCTGAAACAAATCTGTTTGCGGCCGGTCAACATGTTTTAATAAGTAATCAACTTATCGCAGAGTCACAACCAAAGTGGCTGGGAAAAATTATTTATCACCGATACTTGATTGAGAGTCATCTAGTTGTTGAAAATTATTTAAAGCACTTCTCAATTCGTTTTCTTTTTATTAGTGGTGATAGTAATCCTAGACATTCATCCCAATTTGTGGGGCTTTTTTACTCTGGAGATTTCTTGATTATTCTTGCAGGTTTGTATTTCATGTTTAAAAAACGGACTCTGGTTGTGATATATATTCTTTTGTGGCTTGTCATAGGAGTAGTGCCTGCATCTCTAACAACAGCTGCTCCGCATGCATTGAGGATTCTGCCTAGTTTACCTGCATGGATGATGATAGTCACAGTTGGTATTTACCAAGTATGGTTGTGGATTTCTACCGCTGTAGAGTACTACTCAGTAAATCATAAAGTCAAAACATCAAGACAAGTCATTTTTGGAACCATTTTTTTAACTGTCTTGTCTTTCTACGCTCTCCAATTTGTCAGCTACTGGCGGTTTTACTCTGTTGTCTACCCAAAGCAGTACTCTAATGAGTGGCAATATGGATATAAGCAGATGGTGGAAGAACTCCTAAAAGGACAAGCACATTATCCAACATTACCTGTTCAAGTAACTCGAGAATACGGTAGGCCTGCCATGTACTATTGGTTTTACAGTCAAACCAATCCTAAGGACGTACAAACGGAAGAACTAGTCTCAAAAAAAGATCAAGGAGAGTTTATCAGCTATAAAAATATTTCTTTTATTGATCAGTTTTCTTCTCAAGAGAAAACTCTTGTCGCTTCATCTCAATTAAAGTATCTGGAGCAGGTTAATAAGAAACAGCAAATTCAAGTACTCAATCAGGTAATTGATCCATTAGGAAAAGTTATTTGGGTTGTTTACGTATTAAATTAATTTCTTGTTTGCTTAATTTCAACCAAAACATAAACAGAAACAAGAAACAAAAAGTTCTAATCCATCCGACAATTAAAGGAAAAGGGAAAATAAATATGCTCCAATTTGGAACATTTGTCATGCTTATTGATATTGCCACCGCAGAAGGAATTAAAACTGCTAACTGATCATTTGTTTTTCTAAAAGGATATATTGCGGTTAACGGAATTAGCCAGAGTAAAAAAGGCGTAGATAAAACTTTACCAGTTAAGAAAAAAAGTAATACATATCCTAATGTAAAATGAACTCTGCTCCAATGATTGTCAAGTTTCTTATTCTTTATAATATATAGTGAACTTCCAATAAGAAAACACAAAACACTTAATGGGAAAAAGATTTTTACAAAATTCTTCACTTGGTTTGTAAGTGGCCCAGCAATTTCGTAATTTTTAAATACCTCAATGACTTGCTCTGATTTGGTAAACACATTTGCTGTCCTTAAAAAGATCGCTGGGACACTATCAATTTGAATTCCACGAATATTTTGATACACCAAACTAACTAAGATTGATGACCTAAAAAAGGCGAGTGGCAATGCCCAAACGAGTAGAAAACCTATAAAACATGCTATTACGGTTTCTTTCATTCTCTTTCTCTCAATTACTGCATAAATGAGAACTAGTGGTGCGTTTACGTATTTCAGCGCTGTCGCCAAAAAAAAACCGAACCATGATGTTGCACTCCCTAAAAAAGAGTTCAAAAAAACTGGCACAGCAATTCCAAATGTCATCGCAGTTACAAAAGTCAGATCCATCGTGTCGTAAATAAAATCATGCGCTTTAACAGTCATTAAAATGTAAAAAAGGAGTGAAATCTGCAATATTTTTTGCGGAGTTGAAACTTTTTTCAACGTTAACCAAATTAGTGAGAATAATCCAATGTCCCAGATTAAAAGTCCACCTCTATATGCTTCTAAATAGTTAAGATGAATAAACTTAAAACGTGTTCCCATATCAATCAGATGCGGAAGATAAAAAAGTGGAATCGTAGCAGGAGGATATTCATACCACTGATCTAAATAAGGCAAGGTGCCACTTGCCCATAGATGTGAATAGGGCATGTAACTATAAAAAATTTCACTAAACGCCATTGGGCGAGATACCCAGATGTAGACTCTACTGAACAAAAATAAAAAAATAATGAGTAACGTAATATTTTGAATACGCTTCATGCTAGCCTTTTATTTCAAGTCCTTGCACATCGCGAAGAATTTGTTCTGTATGTATGTTTACATTAACTTTGTCGTAAACTTTGACAATCTTACTTGATGGATTTATTAAGAAAGAAGTTCGTTTAGGAAAGAATGACCCATCTACTTGATAGTCATGAATAGCTTCCTTCTTTTCATCTGAAAGGAGCAAAAAGGGAAGCCGATATTTTTCTTTAAAACGCAGATGACTTTCAACAGAATCTGCACTCACTCCAATAATTGTTACAAATTTTTGTAAGTCTACGTATGAATCTCTAAAACTACAGGCTTCTTTGGTGCAGCCAGGTGTATTATCTTTTGGATAAAAATAAAGAAGTACCCATTTCCCTTTAAAATCGGAAAGGGTATGTAAGGTCCCATCGAAATCTGGTAGCTGAAAATCCGGCGCCAACGATCCTGTGTTGAGTGACATATACTTAGTATAACAAGCGATAGAATGATTACTAGCTTTGTTATGTTATTTACTTCAATCAATTATGCTTCAAACCTCACTCATCATAATTCAGTAGTCATCGTGCTATGATCATTTTCATGCATAAAATGTGGAAAATCCTGTTTATATCAATTTTAACACTTGTATTCTCCATATCAGTTTTTTTTCGCTTTTTTAAACTCGGAGACGTTCCGAATGGTTTGTATTGGGATGAGACAGCGATGTTAGTAGATGCTCAGTCTATTGCAGAAACGGGGAAAGACATGCACGGTCGGCCGTGGTACCAGGTTATTTACCCTTCCTATGGTGATTATAAATCTCCTGTCTATATTTGGATGGCTGGAACAAGTGTTAGAGTTTTTGGAAGTAATAATTTTGCGCTTCGACTGCCTAGTGCAATTTCAGGTTTATTGACTGTTGTTGTAGCTGGATTAATCGTTCGAACAGCTATTAGCTTAGAAAGTAACAAAAAGGTAGACTCTTTTTTTCTTCATACACTTACGGTTGCGACATCACTGATCGTTGCAATCTCACCATGGTCAATTCTGTTTTCTAGAACTGGATTTGAAGCACATTTAGGACAATTGTTTTTGGCGATCTCAATACTATTCTTGCTTTTGTCAAAAAAAAATTGTTTCTTTGCATTTTTAAGTCCAATTTTTGGACTACTAGCAACATATAGTTATTTTTCTGTTCGTTTTGTTTGGGTGGGAATTTATTTCTTAATTGTTATTTTATTTTTCATTTTACCAATACAAAATAAATTAAAAACAAAAAAAGTATCTTATACATTTTTAAAACGGATCTTGAAGTATATTCTTGCTTTTTTCATTTTTTCCATTGGGTTGTGGCCAATGACGCATTCACCTTTATTTGAAGAGAGCAATTCGTTTAGATTGAGCACAAACTCAGTGCTTCAGAACTCCACAGAAATTGTTCTATCAAACGTATTTCGTGAACAAGCAGGAAATACTAAGTTAGATCGCATTGTTTTTCACAGATGGATTTTGACTGGAAAAAAATTATTAGCAAATTACTCAGATAATATGTCACTTAATTATTTGTTTGTTTCTGGAGATCCAAATCTCAGACACGGGACGGGGCAGCATGGATTATTTTTTCTCGTATTTTTGCCATTTTTTATTATCGGATTTTTTACCTTTTTCAAAAGGTATCCAAAGACATTATTACTATTTTCTTTTTGGTGGATAATCGCGCTGCTTCCAGCTTCTGTTCCCAATACTACGCCACATGCATTACGATCATTAAATGCGTTAGTTCCTTTAGCAGCGATTATCGGCTTAGGCTTGACGGTTTCTTTTCAAAAAGTATTAACCTTTTCTATACTAAAACTCCGTATTTCAGTAAGTGTTTTTTTCATTTTCTTGTTAGTATCTTTGCTTCAGTTCGGTCATTTTTATTTTTTTGTATATCCAATACTATCTTTTTCATTTTGGCAAGGTGGTTTTGAAGAACTTGCGAAAGCTACTTTTTCCTCACGAACTCAAAAAGAATCTGTGTATGTACTAAACTTTGATGATCGTTTCTACCTTTGGCTCTTGGCTTATGGCTCATATTCTTCTGAAAAAATTCAATTATTTCTACATAATGATTTCCAGATTAGAGATTTTGATGATATCTTTACGGAACACATTCCAACAGTTTTGGCAACTAATGCTATAGTGGTTGGGACGTCTGATCAGATAGAATCATTTGTGAAAAAAGAACAGTATCAGATTATAAGCAGCCAAAAAATAATGCGAAAAAATCAGAATTCACTTGAAATAGCTAAAGTTATAAAAAACCAAAAATGAAAAATATATTTAAATCACATCTCATCTTGATTCTCATTTTATTTTTTTCTTTTTCGTTACATGTTTATAAACTAGGTGCAGTTCCCAAAATTCTTAACCCCGACGAGGCATCCATTGCATACAACGCACTTTTATTACATGAAACCGGCAAGGATGAATGGGGAAAAACTTGGTCATTAGTTTTGGATGCATTTGGAGACCAAAAACTAATAGGATATCCTTTTCTAGTGACTATCGTATTTCAAGTTTTTGGTTACGCAGACTGGGTTGTACGACTTCCTTCAGTCATTAGTGGGACAATCTTGGTTTATCTCGCATATGTCTTGCAATTAAAATTGGGGAAATCAAAAAAGGAAGCTGTATTAACTGCTTTTATGCTTTGCGTTATTCCTGTTTTTTTCTTTTATTCTAGAGTAGCTTTTGAAGCGATGGTTGCTTTATCCTTCTTACTTTCTGGATTCATATTACTTTTATATTCAGTCTCTCAGAAAAGATTGAAAAACAAAATTATTTTTGAACTGTTAGGGCTCATCTGTTTTTTATTTAGTTTATTAACATATAATTCTCCGATCATATTACTTCCGCTAGTGACCTCGGCCTTTGTTATTTATCAAGGAGTTTTCAATTGGCGAAAATGGCATAAAATTGTATTTTTTTCTGCTGTGATTTGGGTTAGTTTCATGATATTTTTTTGGCCGCTTAGCCAGCAAAAAAGTAAGATTACACTTTTTGGAGATGAATCCACACTACAAGAGTTTGGAATGTATAGAGCCCAATTTAATAGACTCACGAGTACTGTATTCGGTAATAAGTATATTTTTTTTACACAAAAAATGTTGGTTAATTATGAAAAGTCATGGTCACCTGGTTTCCTTTTGTTTAATGCAGGAGGTCATCCATGGCATGCAATGCCTGGCTTTGGCTATTTGTACTGGACTGTTTATATATTTGGCTTAGTTGGCGTGTTGAAGACAGTGTACTTATTCGCAAAACAATTTTCACACAAAGAAAAAGTAGATAATAAACAACTTGCTATTTTTTTCCTGTTTATAACTTCATTGCTTCCAGTCATTATTACCGTAAACGCTCCTCAAGCTACCAGAAGCTTATTATTTTTCTTTTTATGGTGCTTTTATGCTTCTTTTGGATTTATAGAGTCAAGTAGATACATCGTTTTAATAACAAAAAGAAAGTTCCTAAATAATGCGCTTTTACTACTCTTCTGTTTATCAATAGTTTTGGAAGCAGTAGGATTTCTTTCTTTTTACTTTAAGCAGTATGCAGAGAGTAATCAACTTCAAGCGATGTTCCAACCTGGTTTTGACACACTTATTAATTCTGTTGATAATTCTTACTCAAGTCCAGTAGCAATAGTTGACGAAAGGGGTTTTAATTATATTCTACTTGCATGGTATCTAAAAATTCCTCCCGATCAGTTCTTTTCTAGTATAAAAAAACAACTTCCAGATAGAATTAATTTCAAGTATGGTGAACAGATAAATCAATATCACTTTATTGCGAAACCTACAGACCGCAGAAGCAATGAGCGACTTGTGTTGGAGTGGAATTACAGTCAAAATAGATGGGACACGATTTATTACTAATATGACCTCTTTGCAAAATTCTTTTACAATTTTATATTCTCATAAATTGAAAGTACTGCTTGTCTTGATGATGTTGACAGTTGCCACCATTTTAAGGCTATACAATTTACCAAATACTTTAATTTTTCAAGCTGATCAAGCGAGAGATGCGTTAATTGTCAGTAAAATATTTACTGAGGGAAAACCAGTATTTATTGGACCAGTCACAAGCGTGGGGAACATGTACCTCGGCCCACTGTATTACTACTTTATGCTGCCATTCCTTGCCTTGAGTTACCCGAGTCCTCTGGGGCCTGCATATGGAATTGCCTTTCTAAGTATTGTTACCATTTTTCTTTTTTACTACGTCGGCACCAAGCTTTTAGGTAGTCCAGCAGGACTGATTAGCGCGACTATGGCTTCATGCTCTACTGTGTTAATTTATTTTTCTCGATTTAGTTGGAATCCAAACCCAGTCCCATTTGTATCACTTTTGATGGTTTACCTGACATACATGGCATGGAAAAAGGATAGTACGTACTGGATTGGAGTGGCGATCTGCTTTGGCGTGTTGCTTCAACTACATTATATTACACTCATTATGTTTGCTGGAGCTTGTTTTTTTTGGTTACTATCTCTTCATTCACTTATAAAAATGAAAGACCGGAATTCTTTTAAAAATGAATTTATTTCTTTTTTAAAAATAACTGGTATCAGTGTTTTTGTTCTTGCAATCTCTTTTTCACCCTTAATACTATTTGACGCTCGTCATGATTGGGTTAACCTAAAAGCTTTCCAATCTATCTTTACTTCCGAAAAAATTTTATCAAATAGTTCTGAATTCAAATTCAAAGACCTTTTGTTTGGTATTTTCCGTGAAAGTCATGGAAGAACTATTGAAGTACTTTTCACACTTTTCTTTGGTAAAGTTACCCAAATCCAAAACTACTTACTTTGTTTGATCTTGGGATATTTATTCTATTTTGCAACATGTAGAAATAAGATTCCGCATTGGAATGGGCAGTTTGTTGTCTTAATATATCTTTTACTGAGTATTGCAGGAATATCAGCATATAAGCGGTCGATTTTTGACCATTATCTACTTTTTATTATTCCGATGAGTCTTCTTTTCTGGGGAAGTGTCTTTACAAATTTCTATACATACTTACTTGGAAAAGTAGGACTTATATTATTTCTATTCATCTTCTTTTGGTATAATCTATCTCATCTACCTCTAACAAGCCAAGGATGGACTATTTATAGGGTCAAAAACGTCACTGACGAGATACTGACTCAACTTCACCCTGGTGAGAAGTATGATGTAGTACTTCTTTCAGAGTCAGGTGATTTTTATGCGTTAAACTACCGATACTTTTTAAACGCATCTACCGTACCGCCAATCAGATATGACTTCTATGAACCAGTCTCTACCTTAGTAATTATTAATGAAAATCGAAAAAATAAATCTAGTGATATGATACCTGTTTATCAAATTCAGGTGTTTGGCAAACCTAATGAAATTAAAAAAACAGTTCATGAGGATGGGCCAAATATTGAAATTTGGAGAAAGTAACATGTTTTCAGTTGTTCTTACTACACACAATGAAGAAAAAAATCTCGCAAGGTGCTTGAATTCAATAAAATCACTTGCTGACGAAATTATCGTAGTAGATGGGGAGTCAATTGACGGGACTGTTAAGTTGGCGAAAGAACTCGGAGCAAAAGTGATTTCTACTACAAACAAAAGTAACTTCCATATTAATAAACAAATGTCGATGGACGCTGCAAAAGGTGACATCGTTTTACAATTAGATGCCGATGAAGTCGTTGATGAGGAACTGACTGCATTTATCAAAAAAGTTCTTGCAACTAGTTCAGAACAAGTAGATAAGAACGCATGGTGGATTCGCCGTAAAAACTTCTTTATGGGTCGTTTTTTCAAAAAAGGCGGTCAGTATCCAGATCCCGTAATTCGTTTGTACAGGAAAGGAAGAGCTAAGCTTCCTCAAAAGGATGTTCACGAACAAATGATTGTTGATGGCAAAGTTGGTTTAGCTGAGGGCCATTTGCTACACTATGGAAACCCCACTTTTTCTGATTACTTAAGAAAGTTTAACACATACACGAGTTTTAAATCCCAAAAACTCTATGAAGAAAAAATTCAAATCACTTTTATAAATTCTTTCAATTTCTTATTCATCAAACCTATAGTTACATTTTTATCTTTGTTTGTCCGTCATAAAGGATTTGTAGACGGAGTTCCAGGATGTGTGTTCAGCATTTTTAGTGGACTCCACCATTCTGTAGCTTACTTAAAGCTATGGGAAATGACTCAGAAAAAATAACACTATGTTACGAGTAACTATAGATACCTCTCCTCTTAGCAATGGAAATAAACATCGAGGAGTAGGCGCGTATACTCGTTTTTTATTGGATGGATTAAGATCTATCTCTAATATCTCAATTGTTGAAAGTGATCCAGATATTATTCATTATCCATATTTTGATTTATTTTTTTCAACTCTTCCTATATTTAGAAAAACAAATACTGTTGTTACTATTCACGATCTAATTCCTTTAGTTTTTCCTAAAAAATATCCTATGGGAAAGAAAGGTTTTTTCAACTTCTTCAGACAAAGAATTGCCCTTAAATCAGTCAAAGCAATTATCACTGATTCCGAATCATCAAAACGAGATATTGTCAGACTTCTAAAAGTCGATCCTGAAAATGTACACGTTGTGTACCTAGCAGCAAATCCTGCACTTAAAGCTGTTTCAAACAGTACTTTCCAGAACGTAAGCAATGAGTATAAACTTCCACAAAAGTATATTTTGTATGTGGGTGACATAAATTATAATAAAAATATTACACAGCTTATCAAGGCCTTAAAATACTTGCCAGACGACATTCATCTTGTTTGTGTTGGAAAAAATTTTATTCCACATTCAATCCCAGAGTGGACAGCAATAGAAGTCCAAATGGCATTGAGCAATGTTCAGGATCGTGTGCGTTTCATTCACTCGTTAAAATCAGATTTAAATCAAGATCTCGCAGCTTTTTATAGTGGTTCCATATGTTATGTTCAACCAGCTTTGTACGAAGGCTTCGGCTTACCGGTTCTTGAAGCAATGAAATGTAGGACTCCAGTTGTTTGTTCTCATAACTCATCATTAATTGAAATCGGTGGAGATGTCGTTCAATTTGTTGACCCCACAGCAGAATCAATTTCTGATGGTGTAAAAATTATCCTAAATCTATCTGTAGCGGAGCGGAGTCTGCGAGTAAAGAAAGCAGAAGAGTGGGCAGCACGCTTTTCATGGGAAAAAGTTGCTCGCGAAACAGCACTGGTTTATCAACATACTGCGGAAAAATTTAAGTAGTGTTATGCCAACCCTTCAAGAACTAAAGAGACTGGTTTTTCTTTTTGTCGGATGGAGAGTATTTCTTTTTTTATTAGGTTTTCTAGCTCCTATATTTTTATCGTACGAGCCATCCTTTCCATATTTTGATAAGTTACTCCCTTTTTTTTCTACACCTCAATGGTTTTTTAGTTGGGCAAACTTTGACGGAGTACACTACTTAACCATTGCAGATAAAGGGTATATTGGCACAGCTTCAGTTCAAGCGTTTTTTCCACTACTCCCTTTTGTGATTTTACACAGCTTAAAAAGTATGATGATCCCACACTACAATGCATTGATCGTTGGGCTATTGATCACAAATGTATCAACATTTGCTTTATTTGTTTCATGGTTTTCACTCGTAAAACTCTTAAGAAGTGCTCGCATTGCTTGGTTAAGTTTGGTACTTTTAGTTATTTTTCCAACTTCTTTTTTCTTAGTCGCACTGTACACCGAATCACTTTTTCTATTTCTCATTCTTATGTCATTTTACTGTGCTGAAAAAAGAAGATGGTTTTGGGCTGGTTTTTTTGCTTTATTAGTTTCTTCAACACGAATAGTTGGAATTTTTATTGTTCCAGCACTTATAATAGAACTTTTTTGTCAAGAGTTTGACTTCACTAAATGTTTAAAACATTGGCAGAAGAAAAAAATAAGCATGGAGTTTTTTGGCTATATGAGTGCTGAGATGGTATTTCTTTTAAAGAAAAACTGGTTAAAATTATTATGGATTGCTTGTGGAAGTCTAGGTATTATCTTCTATATGGTTTTTTTGATGATTAAGTTTCAAGACCCCTTCTATTTTGCTCATGTACAATCATCATTCGGCGCTGGAAGGAGCACGAGCGCATTGATCTCATATCCTCAAGTACTGTATCGGTCGATCCATATATTATTGACTGCTAGGCCTTTTGATTTAAGGTATTGGACCTATGTCCAAGAATTTTTGGCAGGAACAGTTGCGCTTGTGGGACTATATTTTTCTAGAAGATACGTGCGTCTTTCACATTATTCTTTTGCTTTAGCTGCATTTTTTATTCCCACATTAACCGGAACTTTTTTAAGCATGCCTCGTTTTTTGTTGGTCTGCTTTCCACTTTTCATTTTTTTAGCGGAGATACTACACAAACGACCTAAACTTGCTATAGTATGGATTGTTTTGTCCACAGCAGTATTCATTTTTAATACAATGCTTTTTATTCAAGGGTATTGGGTGTCTTAACAAAAAGGTGATTATGATCATTTCCCATGAAACAAGAATAGTCGTAACAGGCGGATCTGGTTTTTTAGGTAAACACTTGTGCCGAACATTGCTGGCTCAAGGCTATCAAGTCAAGAATATTGATTTGAAAGATAATGCTGAAGTAGAAACAGTCATTGCTGATATTTGCGATAAAGAGAAAATGAAAACCGAAATGAAGGATTCAGACATAGTTTTTCATTTGGCGGCTTTAATTGAAGCAGGAGAGTCTGTGAAAGACCCACAACGCTTTGTAGACACAAATATTTCCGGGAGTTTATCAGTTTTAAATGCAATGAAGGAGAACGGAGTAAAAACACTCATTTTCTCATCAAGCGCAGCCATCTATGGCGAGCCCATTAAAACACCTATTCAGGAAGATGACCGCACAATAGCCATTAATCCCTATGGTATGACCAAAATGGCGATGGAAGGTCTTCTATCGTCCTATGTAGCTAGTTATGGAATGACTGGCATTGCTCTGAGGTACTTCAATCTATATGGACCCGGAGAGGCTCACGAGCCAGAGACGCACGCAATTCCACGGTTTGTAAAACAAATCTATGAAAATCAAGAAGTTACTGTTTGGGGGCAAGGTGAGCATCAAAGAGACTTTATTCATATTCAAGATGTTGTTTCTGCTCATTTATCTGCAATTGACTTAGCTTTTCAACAGCCTAATTTATATCACTACTTCAATCTATCCGCGGAAGAGCCGACGAGCGTAGCGCAGGTTATAGTTATGTTAGAAGAAATTATGAAGAAAAAGGCACAATTAAACTACTTCCCTAGCAGACCTGGAGATCCCCTGATTTTGGTTGCTGACGCAACAAAAGCACATAAAATTTTGGGTTGGAAAGCTGAAATTCCACTTTATAAAGGGTTAAAAGAAACAGTTGATTACCTCGTTGAGTCTTTTCAAGAAAAGAAATAGCTATTGCCTAGTTACTGACAGTGATAATTTGTAAATTATACTCACAGGAGTGTACAGTATCAACTTTTTTTGGCTGAAATTGGGCGAGTTCACTATAGTTTGTTTGACCAAAGGTAAATTGTGAACTCTCTACAATAATCGCCATTTTAGAAGCATTGGCTACTTCAGTTTCAATATTTTTAATGTTACATCCAGCTCTTTTAAGCAAGTAACGATGTTCGGGACCGTTATGAAACGGGAGTAAACCACTTTGCAGTGAGACGAAGATGGGTGCCTTTTCTTGTTTGCAGAAAAAATTATAACACCGCTCCATTTGCGATATGGTCCTGACGGCTGGCTTAAATGTAGAACCAGTGAACACACTATAAGTCCAAATACCCACAAAGAAAATCAATGGGAAGATTCTTAACTGCATTGGTAGTGAAGAGAGAAGAACACAACCAATGACGACGAGTCCGAAAATATAGTGGGCTAAGATTGGCACTGGCAAGAGTAATGTCAGTAGTATGCCTACAACCAAGATACTTGTTGAGCTCACAAATAATTTAAAACTTGATTGATCTTCTCTCAAAAATATTTTCTGTTGAAGAGTCAAATAACTTCCTACTACCATGCTGATCGTAAAAAAAATTGCTAATACTTTCTCCCAAAACAAAGTCGGTGAAGTAAATATAAAGTTTAAAATGCTCAATATTTTATTTGAAAAATCAATATTATTCTGAACAACTTTTGTTGACTGCAACATCATTTGTGTCAGTAAGAAATGATGTCGAACTTCAAAAAATACCGTTGGCAAATTAAAGAGAAGTAGCCATGTCACTAGACTACCTCCAATCCAAATAACTTTTTTCTTAAAATATAAACAAGAAACAACACCAAAGCCAATTACAATCGGAATAACTGAGTAACTGAGAGAAACTGCTAAGCCGAGTGTCAAACCCAATCCAAAAACTTTTTTTAAAGTAAAGTGCTGTGTTAAAAAATAAAATAAGAAAAAAGCCGCTAAAATCAACGGTCCAACAAAACTCGGATTCCAAACAAACCTATTTTGAATGATAAATTGAGGATGAAGGGTAATGAGCAAGATAGAGGTCAAGAATACTGACATAGCTCTTTTCTGTTGAGAACGAAAAATCATATAAAAAGTGAGACTGAAAACAACCATGTAAAATAAATTCAATGTGTAAAGTGCCGAGTAAGGAGAGCCCTGAGTAAGACTGAAAAAAGGAAATAGTAAGTAAAAATAGACTGCACTTTGATTAAAAGGCAAAGCGCTTGTCTGTGGTCCAAGGAGTGGTGGCTTTCCTGTCTGTTGCCAATCGAGCAAAACCAAAGAGTCGCGTCCCATATCATTCAGATAGAAAAGTGAGTCAGAGATAGAAAATAGCCTCGTGAATAAGAAGAACACAATTAAAATAATGAATGCAAACAAAGAGTACTTCATAACCTTGATCCAGAACTTGTAAACAAAACGCAATCAATTATTATAAAACAGTACTAGTATGACAGCAAATTTTCCTTATTTGGATTTAAAAATACAATATCAAGAACTCAAACCAGAGATTGATGCCGCCTTGCTAGAGGTATTTGCGAGTGGCTCATACATTCTTGGGAATGAAGTAGCATCTTTTGAAGAAGAGTTCGCAGCGTTTATTGACGTAAAGTACTGCGTTTGTGTGGGGAACGGACTTGATGCATTGCGACTTTCTCTACTGGCATTAGACATTGGTCCTGGAGATGAAGTGATTTTACCAGCAAACACGTATATCGCGACAGCATTAGCAATCTCAGCTGTGGGTGCTATACCTATCTTAGTTGAACCATGTGCTGATACATATAATATCGATCCTTTAAAGATTGAAGACAAAATTACTTTAAAAACCAAGGCTATTTTGCCAGTTCATCTCTATGGTCAACCGGCAGACATGAAACCCATTTTGAAGTTGGCTAAAAAATACCACCTAAGGGTGATTGAAGATAATGCGCAGTCTCATGGAGCAATATACAGGGGTCAAAAAACTGGTTCGATTGGAGACATTGCAGCAACGAGTTTCTACCCAGGCAAAAATCTGGGCGCTTTTGGTGACGGTGGAGCAGTAACAACCAATAATCTGTCTTTAGCTACCAAAGTTCGCCAACTCGCAAACTATGGTCAAACAGTCAAGTATATAAACAAGTACAAAGGTGTGAACTCAAGATTAGACGAGATTCAAGCAGCAATTCTTCGTGTAAAACTCAAACATCTCGATGAATGGAATGCAAAAAGGAGAGCCCTGGCATTAGTTTATGATCAACAATTGAAGAATTTTCCAGAAATTACCTTACCAAAGGTAAATGAGTTTTGCCTTCCAGTTTGGCACATATTCCCAATTTTGCTCAAAAATAGAGATGCTGCTCAAAAAATTCTCCAGTCACAAGGTATACAGACTTTGATTCACTACCCGTTGCCGATGCACGCTCAGGAAGCTTACAGAGAATGGTCTCACTTTAAGAATAAATTGCCCATTACTGAGCAAATTCATAGTCATGAACTCAGTTTGCCTTTGTATCCTGGAATGACGGAAGAGCATCAAGCTTCTGTAATTCGAATTCTCAAAACACTCTAATCTCATATATGATGACTGAGTGAAGAATCTTTTTAGACTAGTACATACATCTCCAGCGTTAAGGCAGTCACTCATTTTGGTTGGAGGTAGTTTATTTGCAGGAGTATTTACCGCTGCAGCCTTAATCCTCATTTCTCGTCATTTAGGACCTGTTCTTTTTGCGGAGTTTACGGTCGGCTACTCGTTAATGGTGATAATCACTAAAATTCAGAGCTTAGGCTTGAACGTGGCTCTTCAAAAAATTGCAGGTCCATATTTTCATCATCCTGATTGGGAAAAGCAGATTTCGAAACTAATTAAAGTAAGTTCTAGAATCAATGCACTCATTATCCTCGCATCAATATCAATTGGCCTATTGTTTGCGTATCCACTTTCGCTGATTTTAAATTTTACGAGTCCTGTCATTTTATTCGGCAGTTTCTTGTTCGCTAGTGTGATCATGGTTTTTGAATTTGGAACGACTATTCTACAAATGATCCACCAGTTTTCAACAAGCGTACTCATGTTGGTAACACAGTCTGTGTTGAAGCTAGGAGTTGCTTTAATCGTTCAAGTGTTAGGTTTTGATTCTGTCACATTTTTATTTTATGTTTTTTATGCCGTGCCAATTTTTTCAATGGCAGTTTTATTTAAATCACTTCCCAAAAATATTCAAATCTTGCCGGTCGAACATGATGCAGCACTGGAGCAAAAACTATGGAGAGTAATGAAACATTCGATGGTCCTCGTTGCTACAGTTGGGATTATTGATTACTTAGATATTTTACTGGTGCAAAAATTTACCACTCCGTTTGAAACGGGAATATATGGTGGTATGGCTCAATTAACTACAGCTGTAACATTGGTTGGGTATTCACTAGCGGCCGTTTTGGATGCAAGAGTGGCTAGATATTACCATCTTGAACAACTTCATTCCTTTCTCAAAAAAAGCTTGTCTATCGTGGTGGCTGCGGCTGTTGGCTTCATTGTCTATCTGCCCTTAACTCATCTTTCAATTCGCCTGACACTTGGAGCACAGTACTTTGCCGGTGAACCGTTCTTACCTTGGTTAATGCTGTCTGGGTTTATTTTTATAGCTAGTGTCCCATTTTCTGCTCTTTTTTACAGTTTAGACCACCCAAAGTACTTTTCACTGAGTGGCTTCGGACAGATACTTATTACCGTAGTTGGTGGAGTTGTGTTTATTCCTCAATTTGGTTTAGCTGGAGCTGCTTGGGTTAAATTGGCGACTCGGCTATTTCTCCTAGTATTCACCTTAGGATTTGCGGCATACGCAATAAAACGAAGAGCGGTTGAAGAAGCAGCAATTATTGTTTAGCTAAATAATACTTGAACGTTTCTGTCAATCCATCCAGAAATGAGATCTGTGGCTGCCATCCTAATAATTTTTTGGCTTTAGTTATATCTGGCTGTCGGCGAAGTGGATCATCTTTTGGCAAAGGTGCTGAAGTAGTTTTAATATGTCCCAGCTGTGGAGCAACTTGGGAGATCACTTCCTTAACCACTTCAGCTGTTTGCTGAATGGTGAACTCTCCAGGATTGCCGAGATTAATCGTTTCACCACCAAGGTTTGGGGTGGCAGCATAGCGCAAAATGCCTTCAACTAAATCAGATACGTAACAGTAGGCGCGTGTTTGTTTCCCATCTCCAAAAATAACTAGCGGCTGACGATGAAGAACTGCGTCAATGAAATTGGGGATAACCCTGCCATCGCGTAAATCCATTCGAGGACCGTATGTATTAAAAATTCTTACAATCCGCGCGTTAAAGTTAAAGTTTCTCGCATGAATGCCACAAATTGTTTCTCCCATGCGCTTAGCTTCATCGTAACAAGAGCGAATACCGTTGGGATTCACATTGCCCCAATACGACTCCAGCTGAGGATGAATCTGTGGGTCTCCATATACTTCTGAGGTACTGGCGTAAAGGAAAGTTGCTTTTGGATTGTGAGCCATTAAGTAACGGAGTAAGTTATGAGTACCAAAACAATTGGCTGAATATGTTTCTACCGGAAATTCCTGATATCTTGGTGGACTGGCAGGAGATGCAAAATGAAGCACCACATCTGGAGTCAAATGGATTTTTAAATATCTTTCTGGCTCTTGAGAGACATCACCCTGAATAAATCGGAATTTTTTATCAGGACTATTTCTCAAGTGGATAATATTTTCAACGTGACCGGTGATTAAGTTATCGACTGCGATCACATTCGCATTCACTGTTAAGAGCGCATCGCACAAGTGAGAACCTATAAATCCTGCCCCACCAGTTACCACAACCGTTTTACCATCGAAAAAATTTGAAACAAAAGCTGGAAGTGGATTCATATGGTTTTTCATTGTAACACTTTGTCAAAACTCCAGGTGTTACGGCTTTTCTCCAAAAGCAAGTTTAATAAACGGTAAACGGATGAGAATAAGCGCTGCGCTAAACGTAGAAATAAAAAGTATCAAGCCTTTTAACACTATAAACAACAGTAAATTAATCTGAAAACGTTCAAATGAAAAGCCTAAATTATCGAGAATGTTTAGAACAATAAAATGAATAATATAGACAGCAAAAGCAGCTCTCGCTAGTTCTTGAATTGCACGAGTAATTAGTGCAGAGGATAAGACTTTCTTTCTTAAAGAACTACTATGATAGAGCAGTTGATATAAACTGATTGACATTAAAACTACATTCGGACTAAGGTACTCATCAAAATAGGAAATACCATTTTTCATAAAAATTGTAATTCCTTTCGATAAAAGAAATAAATTGAGATATCCTAGGAGTAAGGTAACAATAACAGAGCCTAGATACAGCCACTTATATGGAATTTTTTTGTTCGAAAGTGGTTTCATTAATAAAAATCCGAGTAAAAAATATCCCAGATAAGGAAACCAAATTGTAAAAGAATTTAATAAAGGAAAATTTGGCACTAGCAAATACTGAACAAGATACAAAACAATTCCCGCACCCAAGCTGAGCTCAACTAAATAGTTTATAATTTCTGAACTTGCCTGACTTAGAATGGCTCGAATCATGGGCAGAAATAAATACAAACCGATGAGGATAACTAAAAAATACAAGTGAAATACAGCACCTGTAGCAAACATTGAGACAAAATCGAAAGTAGTAAGTGCATGTCCCATCACCAACACATTCCAAAAGAAATAGACTACTGCCCAAATACCAAATGGGACAACTAACCGCTGAACCGTTCTTTTTAGATTTGCATTCACAGACTCATTTTTAGAAATTAATAGAGAACCACTTAGCATAATAAAAAGAGGAATGCTTGGTCGTGCCAATGTATTTAAAAACGCAGCTACCCACCAACTCGTACCACCCAAAAAATCAGGACGACTATATATGGGGTAAAGGTAATGAATCGTTAAGGTACCAATAATTGCCAGAACACGAATTACGTCTGCTTGTATCAGATAAGATGTCAAGTTATGCTTATGTAACATATGGGGTCTCACTTTCTATCTTACCAGCTTTCAGACTCAATGACATAATGGGACAATATGAAATGGTTGATTTTTATCATCCTAGCTTTTGGTTTTTTTTGGCGATTGCCATTATTAACTGGCTCTTTTTGGTTGGATGAAGCAGCGCAAGCTTTAGAAAGCGACAGACCGCTCTCTCAACAGTTGCAAATACGAGATGACTTCCAACCGCCATTACTCCACTTACTCGTTCACTTTGAACTACTCATTTCTCGCAGTGAGTGGTGGCTCAGACTTGGAGCGTCATTTATTCCAGGCCTTTTAACTATTTTTGTGACATACAAAATTGGTGAGAAGATCGCCAACAAGCAAGTTGGCTTGTTGGCTGCTTTTTTACTGAGTAGCTCTTCGTTTCACGTTTTCTACTCGCAGGAGTTGCGTCCATATGCCTTGCCCGCTTTTTTAGCAAGTTTAAGTTGGCTCATTTTAATACATCTTACCGATCATAAAAAAACTATTGATAAGAAAAAGCTCTTCTGTTTTTTTCTTGTTACGTCTGCTGGCTTGTATACCTCTTACTTGTACCCGTTTTTACTGATGGCTCAAATCAGTTACGTTTTTTTCTTTCACAAAAAAATCTTTGTTTCTATTTTGAGTGTTACTGTTGCTGCAGGTATGACCTTTCTACCTTGGCTGCCTTCATTTCTTGGACAACTTCAAGCTGGTCAATCTTTACGTCAGAACTTACCTGGCTGGCAAGAAGTAGTTAGTTTTGATCAATTGAAATCACTATTGCTAATTTTTGGAAAGTTTAGCTTCGGAGTGCTTGATTTACAATCTAACCTTTTTTTCCTCGCAACTTCTTGTTTTTTCATATCAGCGATTGGTATCCTTTTTTTGCCTCAGCTTAAAAAGATGTTCAAAGATAGTGAGCACCCACCGATTCTTTTTTTAAGCTGGTTGGTATTACCGATTGCCTTCGCCTGGTTAATTTCTTTTTTTGTGCCAGTTTTACAACCAAAGCGAGTATTGTACTGCTTGCCTGCATTTTACCTATTTTTGAGTTGGCTCATTTTTTACAAGCATCCATCATCAAAAATATTTTTTAAGGTTTTACCAATTCTTTTAATAACGGTGCTCGTTTCGATCAATATTTTCTCTTCAATTGCTTACTTTACACAAGCAAAATATCAGAGAGAAGATTGGCGTGGGCTGCACCAAGACATTGTGAATAGATACTCTAGTCCTAAATCGATAGCTGTCTTTGCTTTTCCAGCTCCATTTGCACCTTGGCAATGGTATGACGATGAGACCTTTGCTACCTTTGCAACAGGCGAACTGACAACAGACGCTACAACTTCTATTCAGAATAGTCAGCAGTTAACTGAGTTTCGGTATATTCTCATTTTTGACTACCTGAGAGATTTAACTGATCCACAAAATAAAGTACTGACACAATTGACACAATATGGGTATCATGAAGTTGATCGAATTACGCCATCTACGTCACTCGGTTTTGTCAGAATTTATGCGAAAAGTAGCGATGTAGTTGGACTACTAGATAGGTCATTATGAAAGTTGGAATTGATATCACATCTATTATTTATGGCAGAGGAGTATCTAGATACACTTCTAACTTGGTTTCTCAATTAGCGCAACGTAAAGATGTGGATTTAATGCTCTATGGATCTAGTTTCCGTCAACTAGAAGTGCTCATTACATTTGCTAAACAAGTAAATGAAGAACGCGTTTTTGCTCGAAATGACATTCCTACTTTTTTTCAAAAGTATCCGCCTACGTTAATAGATTGGCTGTGGAATAGGTTAAACATGAATAAAATCCAGATTCTGATGCCAGGAATTACTGTTTTTCATTCCTGGGATTGGCAACAGCCACCAGATAAGGACCTTCCTCTTGTTTCTACAATTCATGACTTAGCTATTTTGAAGTTTCCTGAAACAGCTCACCCAAAAATTCTAAAGCATCATACTCAAGCTTGGAAAATTCTCAAAGAACGAAATGCTGAAATCATTGCCGTCAGTCAAACGACGAAGAAAGACTGTATTGAACTCCTCGGTTTCTCCCCAGACAACATTCATGTTATCTATGAGGCACTTCCAAAAGAAGTGATGCACATAGCGGAGCATATTGAAGAAGATGTCTATGAAAAAATGAAGAAAAAATTAAAACTTGATAAACCGTACTTACTTTTTGTCGGAACTAGAGAGCCACGCAAGAACTTACTTCGTTTAATTGAAGCATGGCAGGCGATGAAAAGTGAAGTAGAGCTGTTAGTTGTTGGAGAAGAGGGCTGGGATGAATCAGTTAAACTGAGCAAAATGGGGAAACAGCCACGCTTTATGGGCCGTGTGAGTGATCGTGAGTTGGCAGTATTATATAGTGAAGCAGAGGTATTTGTTTTTCCTAGTTTATACGAAGGATTTGGTTTACCAATTTTGGAAGCTTTCTATCATGGGGTGCCAGTGGTAACCTCAAATGTTTCTGCTTTACCAGAAGTAGCAGGGAATGCAGCCGAGTTGGTAAACCCACTTTCCGTTGATAGTATTCAACAAGGTATTGAAAAAGTCCTAAATGAAAACAGAGAAGACCAACAAAAACGTATGCAACGAATGATTATTCGTTTACAGTTATTTAGTTGGAGAAAAGCCGCGGATGAAACAATGAAAATTTATAGAAAAGCCGCGGAAAAATTAAATCATGATTAGAATTGCAATAGATGGCAATGAAGCCAACATTAAAGAACGGGTCGGTAGTAATGCGTATGCGTACAAAATATTGGTAGCATTGGAAAAAATTCTTCAGGATCAAAGCAATATCTCTGTAGAAGTCTTGCTTTCTCAGCCAGTTCAAACAGATTTTCCTCAGGAAAGAGAAGGGTGGACGTACCGTAACTTTGGTCCAGCTTCTTTTTGGACACAGTGGGCACTACCCTGGCATCTTTTTCACTCTCGTCAAAAATATGATGTATTTTTCACACCAGGACACTATGCACCACGGTACAGTTTAATTCCGTATGTCAGCTCAGTCATGGATCTTGCATTCCTTGATTTTGGGAAGCAGTTTCGTAAAAAGGACTTACTTCAATTGAAAGAATGGACAAGATATAGTGTCAAAAATGCGAAGCGGGTCATTGCTATTAGTCAATTTACCAAACAAGATATCGTGGAAAAATATCATCTAGCTGCTGAAAAAGTTGTTGTGGCGTATCCCGGTTTAAGTCTTAATAGTACGCCAGCACTTAAAGAAAAAGAAAAGATGGAAACTTTTGAAAAATGGCACATCCACCAACCGTATCTTTTATACGTCGGCACCTTACAACCTCGAAAAAACTTACTTAAACTGATTAAATCATTTGAACTTGTTGTTCAACAGTCAAATGAAGAACGGAAAGAAAACCGTAAGAGAAAAAACTATCTCACCAGTGATTCGGGAAAAATAGAGACTTTACAGTTGGTTATTGCTGGAAAAATTGGCTGGCTTGCAGGTCCGATCATGGCAAGAATTCAGGCTTCATCGTTAAAAAATCGAATCATTGTGACTGGGTACGTTTCTGAGCAAGAAAAAATGTTTTTATACAAAGAAGCTGCTGCTAGTATCTTAATCGGCTTATATGAAGGGTTTGGCATTCCTCCTTTGGAAGCAATGCAAGCCAATACAATTCCGATTGTTTCGAACACGACCAGCCTGCCAGAAGTTGTGGGTGAGGCTGGAATTCAAGTCAGTCCAGATGATGTACAGGCAATTGCTACTGGCATTAAAACGGTCCTCCAACAGCCTGCAAAAGAACGTGCCGCACTTTTAAAGAAAGGAAGACAACAAATAAAAAAGTTCAGTTGGGAAAAGTCAGCTCAGATTGTCCTTGATACTCTCCTTGAAGTTGTAGCTGAGTCAAAAAAGGCATGAACACAAACCTTACCATTATCGGGATTGATCCAGGGTACGACCGAGTGGGTTGGTGTATAGGTCAGCTAGTGCATGGTCAATTTCAACTTATTGCTTTCAACTGTATTCAAACGACCGATATCAAAAATATTATCGAAAGATTTGAAAAAATTGATCGAGAACTACAAAAAATCCTCGTGCAGTATCAGCCAACCGAGGCTGCCGTAGAAACGCTTTTTTTTTCCAGCAATAGATCTACCGCCATGCGGGTAAGTGAAGCACGGGGTGTCATTCTGAGCAGTCTTTTTCGCCAAAAAGTCATTATTTCTGAATACAATCCCATGGTTATGAAAGTGGCAGTAACTGGCAACGGTCTAGCAACGAAGCAGGACATTGCTCGGATGCTCCGCTTGCAATTTCGACTTGGGAATGACAAGATCTTGGATGATGCGCTAGACGCGATCGGAATGGCTATAACCCACTCAGTGAGTAGAACCACTAACGTACCATGATTTCTTATTTAATTGGCCAACCCATCATCGAAAAAGATTTTTTAACCGTGCTTTGCGGTCAAGTTGGGTATGCGGTCAAAGTAACAACTGCCGTACTAGCAGAAGCAGCTGGACAGACTGAAATAAGACTTCACATTTACACACACGTCAAGGAAGAGGCTTTGGAGTTGTATGGTTTCTCAACCTCAGCCGATCGAGAAATGTTTTTACTCTTAATCAGTGTTTCTGGAGTAGGTCCCAAAACTGCAATCCACATTTTGAATTCTGGTTCCAACCAAATTGTTGAGGCGGTGCAGCAAGCTAATGTCTCGTTCTTTTCCACCACACCAAGAGTTGGTAAGAAGCTAGCACAAAAGATTATTATTGATTTGCGATCCAAACTCGGCTCGATGAAAGAGTTGGATCTTGCGCCACTATCACCACAACGCCAAGAAGTCAGCATGGCTCTCCAAACTTTGGGTTTTGAGGAGCAAGCGATTGTAGAAGCCGTGAAGCAAGTTGACGTAGAAGCAGTTAGTAGTGGTGAAGCAGTCAAGCAAGCGATTAAGATCATTTCGGGTGTCTTTAAAAACAAGAAATAAAGCTCAATGATATATGATTAACGATCCACTTTTTACAACTCCACCAACGACAGAAGAAGAGCTGCTATTTACCTCCTTGCGAGCTCAAACCTGGGACGATTTTTACGGCCAAGACCACGTCAAAGAGTCAATTCGAATAGGTATTCAAGCAGCCAAGGAGCGCAGCGACGTCATTGATCATATTTTGTTGTACGGTCCACCTGGCTTGGGGAAAACAACCCTGTCTCACCTGATTGCTAAAGAAATGGGCAGTACCATTCGAGTCACATCAGGTACAGCACTTGCGAAGGCCGGAGATTTGGCGGCGATTCTCACCAATTTGCAGGCTGGTGACATTTTATTTATTGATGAGGTACATCGATTACCAAAAGCGGTGGAAGAGACGCTTTACCCAGCCATGGAAGATTATGCATTAGACATCGTGATTGGTAAGGGTCCGTCTGCCCGAACAATTCGTTTAGATCTACCTCATTTTACTTTGATTGGAGCAACAACTCGCTTCGGGGCGTTGACTGGGCCATTTCGAGATCGGTTTGGGGTGATTCATCGAATGGAGTACTACCAACCAAGTAAGCTGCAGGTCATTCTTAAAAAAGCTGCTGTCAAACTCAACATCCGCCTGGATGATATAAGTGCAGCCGAAATTGCTAAACGCTCTCGTGGCACACCCCGAATTGCCTTAAAACTTTTGAAGCGGGTTCGAGACTTTGCTCAAGTCCGCCACAATAATTTGATTACACCAGAAGGTGTCCAAAATGCATTAGACATGCTAACCGTCGATCCATTAGGTTTGGATGAGTCCGATCGCAGATTTTTAAAGTTAATTATAGAGAAGCATCAAGGTGGACCAGTAGGACTCACCACCATCGCTGCTACCCTCAGTGAAGACCCTGGAACAATTGAGGAGGTGTTAGAACCGTATCTCATTCAGATTGGTTTTATCAAGCGTACCACGAAGGGACGGGTAATTTCCGAAGCTGCATACAAGCATCTAGGGGCGAAGTGGACTGGCGACAAATAACAGTTAACTCACTGTTTTGTTTAATCTCAATCTCACCACAAAAATCAGACAAATAGTTTCCTTTCTTTTCTTCTGCTATACTTCATTTATGCCTCTTACTGATAAGCATGGTCGCACACTTTCTCCTTTTCAATTACTCGGTAAAATTTGGGGTCGAATCAAGGCCATAGATCTAGAGTTAACGACTGGTTTCTTGTGGTGGGGAGTGGGCGAGATGAAGCTTCATCACCTTCGCCGTTTTTTTTACCGGATTTGTGGAATGAAAATTGGCTCAGGCTCTTCAATTCATATGCGCATCAGGGTCTATGATCCACGCCAAATTACGATCGGCCAAGACACAATCATTGGTGAACGAGTCGTCCTGGATGGCCGCGCACCATTAGTTATTGGCAATCACGTCGATATTGCTACTGGAGCCATGATTTTCAACTCTGAACATGATATTAAAGTCGCCGACTTTCACGCCATTGAAGTCAAAACAGTCATAGAAGATTATGTATTCATCGGTCCAAACGCCATTATTTTACCTGGAGTAACCATCGGCAGAGGCGCCGTTGTTGGAGCTGGAGCCGTTGTGACTAAAAACGTTGCGCCCTTGAGTATTGTTGGTGGTGTGCCGGCAAAAGAAATCGACACACGACCTGAGTCAGCCCTGGGATATACACTTGGCCGAGCTCGGTGGTTTCAATAGTATGCTACTCTCCATTATTATTGTTTCGTACAACACCGCTCAACTCACGCTGCAAACGATTGAGTCAGTCTGGACAGAAGTTGAAGGAAGCTCGCTACTAGCTGGCAAAACTGAAATTATTATTATTGACAATAACTCCAAAGACGACTCAGTAAGTAAAATTCGTCGCTTCCTCAAACGTATTCCTGCAAAAAGAATCAAGAGCAAAATTATTCAAAACCCCAACAATCAGGGATTTTCTGCTGCCAATAACCTTGGAATTGATCATACTAGTGGTGACTATATTCTCTTACTAAACTCTGACACTCTTCTTCAAGCAAAAGCATTAACCAAAATGGTCAACGTATTCTTACATCACCCTATTCAAGATTCGACCGCCACCATCATTTCGCAAAGTGGAAAACTAGATCGCTTGGGCATTCTTTCCGCACAACTTTTAAATAAGGATCTTTCACTTCAGCCTCAGGGTGGAAATCTCCCGTCGCTCTTTTCATTGACATGCCACATGTTGATGTTGGACGATCTGCCAGTGATTGGTAAGTTCCTGCCTTCAACTCAGCACACTGGCTTACGCAGCGACACTATTGACGTCACAGGTGACTCACATCTTCGTTCCGTGATCCAGCAGGAGTGGGTGGGTGGGACTACGATGATGATTCGTAGACAAGTGATTGATGAGATTGGCAAACTAGACCAAGCGATTTTTATGTACGGAGAGGATATTGAGTTTTGCTGGCGAGCACTCCATCATCAATGGGATATTGGAATCTGTCCAACAGCCAAAGTAATTCATTTTGGAAGTGCAAGCTCAAGTTCGGCAAATGCAATAAAGGGCGAGTTTAAAGGATACCTTTACATTTGGTCTAAACATCAGCCACTTTGGCAGATTTTTTGGGTAAGAATGATTCTTAAATCTGGCGCTTACCTGAGGAAGTTCATATTTGGCACAATCATGAAGCAAACAGAACGGGCGAAGGTTTATACTACTATTCTGTCAGAACTTTTTTAAAGGCTGCTCTATGACATTTACTATGAATTTAATAAAGAAAATTGGTCGTTGGGCTGACGCACATTTTCTCTATGTTCTCGTTTGCTTTTTAATTGTTTTTATTCCACTATATCCAAAAATTCCCTTATGGAGTCCAATTGAACAGTACATTGTTCGGGTGCGAATTGAAGATACAGGTATTTTACTCGCAGCATTCGTTTGGTTCGTTCAAGTTATTCGTGGCAAGATACAGTGGCGATCACCAATGTTCTGGCTGATCTCGGCTTATGTAGCAGTTGCCGCAGTTTCTTGTTTTGTGGCGTTATTTGTGATTAAAACTGTACCTTTAGAACCTCTGCACATTGGCAAAACCCTCCTTCATTTCTTCCGCTATATTGAATATTTTTCGCTGTTCTTCATTATGTTTGGCGCAATCAAAACAAAAAAAGATGTTGTCCTACCTTTGAAGCTTTGGTTGGGAACAGTACTAGCGATTAGTATTTACGGTTATGGTCAAAAGTACTTTTTTTGGCCAGTCTACTCGACAATGAACCGTGAGTTCAGCAAAGGTATTCGTCTATACTTAACTGAGTTTGCACGAGTCCAATCTACTTTTGGTGGCAGTTATGACATGGCTGCGTATCTAGTTGTAGCGCTACCGATTCTCTTAGCTTTTGCTTTTTGGATGAAATCCAAGGTATGGAAAGCGCTGCTATACTTCGCGTTTTGGTTTGGAAGTTGGCTACTCATTCTAAGCGCATCTCGAACTTCTTTTGCCATGTATATAGCGGGAGTAGGACTGGTCGTCTTATTAAGCGGTCTAATGAAGAAAGGCTTGCTCTCAAAGTTTAACTTTCTCATTTCTCGTGGAGTCATGATGTTAATGACCATGTCACTCCTGTTTTATTACTTTGGCGGTGATTTGTCAGATAGATTGTTTTATGTCATTAAGAGCGTTCCGGCACTAGAGGCAGCAGTGAATTCAGCCACAGATACTCGACGCAAAATTATTTCAGATAGTGCAATCAACAGCTTTCCGCTCACACCAAAACAGTTAAATGCCTTGTTGCCAAAAAGCAAACCTCCTGGAAACGCTGTCTCTACAGACCAAATCGCTGCAGCCATTTTAGCTCAACAAGTTGCCAGCAAGAGCGATCAGCCTCCTACACCAGTTGAAACAAGTAAGCCTACTTCAAAGCCTTCTCCCAAACCGACGCCAGTTGCACCTGCGGTGGGTAGCAATGGACCAGTGCCCGCAGACGTCTTTGTTGATGTTCCAGATACGGTGAGCGTCGCTACCACTTCTGCAAATGGCACGGTAACGTATAAGACCATCCAACGCCCTCGAGTTTACTCTGATTGTGCTTTGAAAAAAGAGTTGTCATTATGCATTCGAGAAGAAGTCTTGTGGCCACGTGCCATCGATGGTTTTTTGTATAATCCAGCTACAGGTACCGGATATGCGACTCTTACCAAGGAGTCCATCGGTGTCTTTACTGAAGCTGATAGCACCGACAATAACTATCTCAGAACATTGGGTGAGACGGGCGCGCTCGGTTTCATTACTTTTTATGGTTGTATTCTTTTTGGCTTGTTCATTGCCTTTCGGAACTTGAATAATACTGACGAGCTTTTAGCGACCTTAAGTCTTGGCTTGATAGGTGGTACAGTTGGATTACTGCTCAATGCAATATACATTGATGTGTTTGCGTCATCCAAAGTAGCAGAAAGCTTCTGGGCACTCTACGGATTATTCTTTGCCTATGTAACAATTGATAAAGAAATGAAAAAAAACACAGCAACAAAAGGTCTCTCTGAACCAACCAAAAAAAATAAAAAATCTCTTCAACATGAAACATAAAGAACTGTTTTTGCTGGTCCCTGTTCTAGTTCTAGCTTCTGTTCTCAGACTTAAAGGGATTACAAGTTCGCCCACTGATTGGCATGCATTCCGCCAAGCAGACACAGCTTCCGTGACTAGAGAATATGTCAAACACGGAGTGGATCTCTTAAGACCTCATTATCAAGATCTATCAAATATTCAATCTGGTTTTGAAAATCTTGATGGCTATAGAATGGTGGAGTTTCCAATTGTAAATGCCGGCATTGCCTTGCTCCTAAAAGCGTTCCCAATTTTTGACTTAGTGATGACATCACGTGTCACTTCTATTCTGTTTTCTTTGGGAACATTGATTGGCATTTTTTACCTTGGAAAGGCTTGGAGCAACCGCAGAGTTGGGTTCTTTAGCGCACTTGCGTTTGCGATGTTACCGTACGCAATTTTCTACTCTAGAGCTATTTTACCTGAGTCTCCTTTCATTTTCTTTGTGGTTTGGAGCATTCTAGCTTTTCAATTATGGATCGAACAAAAAAAATGGCCCTGGTTTATTTTTTCTTTAAGTTGTTTTATGTTGGCGATGCTTCTTAAGCCATTTATCGTTTTTTTGGCACCTGTTTACGCCGTTCTTTCAATTCGTGCTTTTCAATTAAAAATTTGGCAAAAGTGGCAACTCGTGGCATTCGTCTTGATTGGCATTCTTCCTTTTTTACTATGGAGAAGGTGGATTCTTCAGTTTCCCTCTGGCATTCCAGTCAATGACTGGTTGTTTAATAGTGATGGAATTCGCTTTCGACCCGCTTGGTTTCGGTGGTTATTTTTGGAACGCTTGACCAAATTAATGTTGGGTTGGTTTGCGCTACCACTTTTTGTAGCTGGGGTGGCAATAAAATCGAAAAACTGGCTCAACTATGCGGCTTGGGGTGTTGGTAGCTTGGTGTATCTTTCAGTGATTGCTACCGGTAACGTCCGCCATGATTACTATCAAGTTTTTCTAGTACCGATCGTGTGTCTACTTGTCGGTTTGGGGATTGATAATGTAAGCAAAATAAAAGTAAGCAGTCTGTCATCTGAGGCAAAGTTAGCGATACCACTCGCTCTTTTTTTTGCTGGAGTATTTACTGCCAATATTTTTTACGTGAGAGGCTACTATCGGACTCGACCAGACTGGGAGGTTGCAGGACAAGCGGCTGATGCGTTGTTGCCTCAAGATGCGAAAGTCATTGCTCCCGCATTTGGAGATACCGCTTTCTTGTTTCAAACAAATCGAATCGGTTGGCCAATTGGTTTTTACATTGACCAAAAAATTGCCAATGGTGCTCAATTTTACGTGACATCTGCATATGACGATGAAGCAAGGGAGCTGGAGCTGAAGTACAAAACAGTCATAAAAACGAGCGATTACTTTATTTTAAATTTGCAAACCCCAAAGTAACGAAATCCATTAGAATAGAGTTGTATGCCACGTCTAAAAATATTGATGTTAACACCGTACCTTCCATACCCACTCCTTTCTGGTGGACAAATTCGGACGTACAATCTACTAAAGAAGTTGGCAGTAAAGTATGACGTGACGTTATTTGCCCTGATTAAAGATGAAAACGAACGTCAGTATCTATCGGAACTAGAGAAATACTGTTGGAAAGTCAAATTATTCAAACGCTCACGAAAACCTTTCACCTTTCGAAACATCTGGCAAACAGCATTTTCTTCCTATCCATTTTTAGTTATTCGCAATCACGTTCCAGAAACGATCAAGGCTGTGCGTAAAGAGCTGGCTACTACTCAATACGACTTAATCCATGCTGAAACGTTTTACATGATGCCGCACATTCCAGAAACAAAGATTCCAATTCTCTTAGTTGAGCAAACAATTGAGTATCTCGGATATGAAAGTTTCGCAGACAAAGTCAAGTTTTTACCAATCCGACAAATCTTAAAAATGGATATTGCGAAGATTCGTCGATGGGAAGAGTATTACTGGAAAAGCTGCACTCAACTCATCACCATGAGCGAAGAAGACAAGCAGTTTATTTCGCAATCGGTGGATCATCAAAAAATTGATGTTGTTTCCAATGGAGTAGACGTCAACTGGTTTGCCGAAAAAGAGCGCCGTTTACCTGAAGCACCAACGGTTTTATCCGTTGGAACCTTTAACTGGCTGCCAAATGTTGAAGCAGTGAACTTTTTGGTTCAAGAAGTCTGGCCAATTATTAAAGAAAAAATGCCAGAAGCAAAGCTATGGATTGTTGGTAATGCGCCAACTCAAGAAATTTTTGAGCATCAAAAAAAAGACACTTCGATCACTATTACTGGTGGCATTCCCGACATTCGTGACGCTTTTACTCAAGCACACGTGTTGGTTGCCCCTGTATTTAGTGGGAAAGGCACTCGGTACAAGATCTTGGAAGCCATGGCTTCTGGCACTCCGATAGTAGCCAGCGAAATTGCAGTAGAAGGGCTTGATGTCCAAAATGGCGTTCACGTCTTGACGAGTAACACAGCAGAGGGAATGGCTGAGTTGGCCATGAGTGTATTAAAAGATCCAGTACTACAAAAAAAGCTGGCTAAGAACGGCAAGATGTTTGTTACAACAAAATACGACTGGGAGTATATTGGTCAAAAACTCGACTCAATTTATTTAAGACTTGTATCAAGAAGTCATCAAACCTAAGCATATCCATATGACCTATGATTTAAGTATTATCATCGTGAACTATAATACACCAGAACTCACTTTGGCTTGTTTAAAATCAATTGAGCGGTTTCAACTTAAAAAATCACTCTTTAAAACAGAATTGATCGTTGTGGACAACGGCAGCTCTGATAACTCAGTCGAACAAATTACCAAAAAGTGCACTACTGCAAGACTCATTGAAACAAAGAAAAATTTGGGTTTTTCAGGTGGGAATAATGTCGCGTTAAGACAAGTGAAATCACGATATGCGATGTTGCTCAATTCAGACACTGAACTAACAGCTGATTCAAATCTCGATGGCTTGATCCAATATCTTGACATTCAGCCAAAAGTTGCCGTCCTTACTCCCAAAATTATCCTTGACTCAGGCAACATTGATTGGGCGAGTCACAGAGGAGAACCGACCCCTTGGGCAGCATTTAGCTATTATACTGGCATGGGCAAACATTTTAGTCAAACGCCGATCCTTTCACAATACCATCAAACCTATAAAAATATGGCGAGTATTCACAGAGTTGATGCCTGCAGCGGCGCAGCTATGATGGTCAGATCATCTGCTATGAATGATGTGGGCTTGCTTGACGAGTCTTTTTTTATGTATGCAGAAGATTTAGATTGGTGCAAGCGTTTTAGAGATGTAGGTTATGAGATTGTCTATAATCCAGAATCTGTTATCATTCATCACAAGTACCAGTCAGGACTGTCACATACAAATACGCAGGTTTCAAAGATAACAAATGCGTACTTCTACGACACAATGCTGCAATACTATGATAAACACTACCGAACAAAGTATCCGTTTTTCATCAGAAGTTTAATACAATTATTTGTTCAATATAAAAAAGCCACCACTTAAAGTGGCAAAGGAGTAGTATGAAGCGATCAGCTTTAGAATTTCAAATTAACCAATTAAGGCAACAAAATATGGTGTTGGCATTAGAGTCACTTCTAATGTTTGTTGCTGCATTATTCTCTACTGCGCTTTTGCCACAAATTTTGTTTAAATACGTCTATGCCAACGTTCAACTAACAGAAGAACCGGTACTCCTTGGAAGAATTCCAGATGTCGCATTTGCAATTGGGTCGATTTTCTTCATTTTTGCCATGATTAAAACTGTCATGAATGTGATGAAAATTGGTCGTTTAGAAAATGATGCTAGCAATATGACCATGAGCGATGTGTGTTGCATGAGCTGTAATGATAACTGCAGTTGCAGTGATCATGGTGACTGCGTTTGTGGTTGTGAAGACGATACTACAATGGAAGTTGAAGTTGAGTCAGTTCCAACAAGTAAAATGGCTGAAAAGATGAAAACGGCCAGTAAGAAAAAAGCGATATCCAAAAGAAAATAATTCTTTTTAACAAATCGAAACCCCCCAGCTTAGCTGGGGGGTTTTTGTTATACTGAGCATATGAGTCAAAAAATTTGGCGTATTGGAATTGATTGCAGGCTGGCAGGAAAAAAACACGCTGGTATCGGTCGATATATTGAAAACCTTTTAATTCGTTTACCTGTCTTGAGCCAAAAACAAGGACATCCTGTTGACTGGATTTTCTTTTTCTTTAATCAGGAACAGGTTGATGAATTTGACCTACCCGATACAGTGAAAGTAGTTTTTGTGCCATACCGACATTACTCTATTTCAGAACAACTTTTTGCTCATACTATTTTTTCTCAACAAAAACTTGATTTACTTCATGTTCCTCACTTTAATATTCCACTGTTGTACAAAGGCAAATTAATAGTTACCATCCATGATCTGCTTTGGCATGAATATAAAGGGGTTGGAGTCACTACTTTGCCTGCTTGGCAGTACTTTTTGAAGTATAGAGCGTATCTGTACGTCACCACACAAGCCATTCGCCGGGCAAATTGGCTCCTCGTACCAGCAGAAACGGTCAGGAAGACGGTGCTTAAATACTATCCGTATGTAAAATCAAAGTTAGAGGTTACTACCGAAGGAATTGCGGTTCCCTATCGAGATGTGTTACAAAAAAATTCAGAAGTCTCACGGGCAAAAAGACGAAAGCAACTTATTTACGTTGGCTCACTGTATCCTCACAAAAATGTCATGGTTGTGATCAAAGCACTCATTGAGCTTCCAGATTTTAAAGTTATTCTTGTGGGAACCAGAAATGTTTTTCAAGATAAAATTCGTAAACAAGTTGAAAAACTTAACTTCGCTGATAGAGTAGAATTTAAAGGATATGTGACTGACGCCGATTTGATTCAACTCTACCAAGAAAGTTTTGCTTTAGTCCAGCCATCTCTTTCGGAGGGGTTTGGCTTGAGTGGGGTCGAAGCCATGGCTTCTGGTATTCCAGTCATAGCTTCGCATATTCCCATTTTCCAGGAAATTTATAAAGATGCAGCAATGTATTTTGATCCATTTTCCAGTTCTAGTTTTGCACAAGCAGTCAAAAATATCGAATTTGAGAGTTGGTCTAAAATCATTGAAAAAGGCAAGAAGATTGCAAGTCACTATAGCTGGGATAAAACAGCAAATCAAACATTCCAATCCTATACAAGGTTATTGAAATGAAAGTTGCTCTCGTTTATGACCGCGTAAATACTCGCTACGGTGGCGCTGAGCACGTGTTAACCTCTCTCCATCAGCTCTACCCTGATGCACCACTTTTTACATCTGTTTTTGACACTGAAAAAGCAGTCTGGGCGAAAAAAATGAAGATTGTTCCAAGTTTTTTACAACAAATTCCTTTTTTAAAAAAGTTTCATCGATCAATTGTTTTGTTGATGCCACTTGCTTTTGAAACACTCCAATTTCAAGAATTTGATCTAGTGATTTCTATCTCCAGCGCTGAGGCAAAAGGTATTTTAACTTCACCCGATCAACTCCATATTTGCTATCTACTCACTCCGACAAGATACTTATGGAGTCATCAACTTGAGTATCAGCATCACTGGCTAACGGGTTGGTTTCGAAAAATTGTTTTTTCTTACTTAAAGTGGTGGGATACTGTAGCTGCACAAAGACCTGACTTCATTGTACCTATTTCTGAATTGGTTCAAAAGCGAACCGAGAAATACTACCTTCGAAAAACACTCCCCGTCATTTACCCACCCGTAGATTTATTAGATCAGAAAAAAGGAAATGAAATCGATGCCATACAAAGCGTTACGCCGTTTTTTTTAATTGTTTCTCGATTAGTTGCGTACAAAAGAATTGATCTCGCGATTGAAGCCTGTCAAAATTTAAACATGAAGCTGGTGATTATTGGCTCAGGACCAGATGAAAAAAGACTAAAAAACCTGACAAAAAACAAGATGAGCATCATTACTTTCCTTTCAACTGTACGACCAGATCAAATTGCGACATACTACAGACACAGTGCTGCTTTTTTGGCGCCTGGAGAAGAAGATTTCGGGATCTCAATCATTGAATCTCTTCAAGCAGGAAGACCCGCAGTTGTGTACTACAAAAGTGGGGCAGCTGAGCTTGTTAAAAATGGAGAGACTGGCGTGTATCTAGAACAGCAAACAGTGACAGCTTTGGAAAAGTGCATCACTCAAGTGAACTCGCAGGTTTGGGATGAAAAAAAAATCAAACTAAGCGTAACTGGACAGAGTACTGTACAATTTCAAAGTCAATTTAAAAAAATGGTGCATGAACAGTGGCTACTATTTGAGAAAGGACATCATGAATGACACGTCACATACTTTTGCAGTAATCCTCGCAGGAGGTGGTGGAACTAGGCTTTGGCCAAAATCTCGAACAAAAACACCAAAACAGTTTTTGAAACTCACTGGCAAAGAGACTATGGTACAAGTTGCTGCTCAACGTATTACCAAAGTAGTTGACTGGGCACACATTATTGTTGTCACAAATAAAATGTATATTGACGAAATTCGCGAAGAGCTGCCATTAATTCCGCCGGAAAACATTATCGCTGAACCAGAAAAAAAAGATACCGCCATGGCTATGTTAGTTGGCGCTTTATATGCATTTTCTAGAGATCCAGAAGCAATTGTAATGAATGCTGCTTCCGATCACGTCATTACCAATGTGGAAGAATTCGTTGGAGTGATGAAAGCAGCCTTGCTGGTGGCAGCTGACAAGACACATTTAGTCACAGTAGGTATTCAACCGACTCGACCTGAGACAGGTTTTGGTTACATTAAGATTGGTGAGTTACTCAAAAAGGTAGATGGCACGCTTTCTCTTTTCAAAGTCGATAGTTTTACCGAGAAACCTGATGTAATTACCGCACAGTCTTTTCTGAGTACAGGTGAATACTTCTGGAATGCCAACATGTACGTCTGGGCAGCTTCCGCACTGATGGATGCATTTAAAAAGTACATGCCAGAAATGTACGTCTTGACTGAGAAACTAAGCCGAACCTCTGCTGAGAATTTTCACGAGATGTTACCTGATATTTACTCACAAGTAAGCGCAATTTCAATTGACTATGCAATTTCTGAGAAAGCCGACAACTTGGTTTTAATTCCAGGTGATTTTGGTTGGAACGATGTGGGTGACTGGAAAGTGGTTTACGATTTAGCGCAAAGTGATACAAATGGAAATGTGGTACTGAATGATGATGATCAGCCTCTTTCTTTACTGATCAATTCGGAGAATAATTTGATTGAGTCAAACGGACGCTTAATTGCTCTTTATGGAGTCAATGATTTAGTCATTGTAGACACACCAGAAATTCTGATGATCATACCGAAAAATAAAAGCCAGGATGTCAAAAAGTTGGTAGAAAAACTGAAAGCAGACGGAAAGAAAGAGTATCTATGATCTCGTACGATCAGCAAAAGCGAGTTCTTGATATTTTTGTTGCACTATCGCTTTCTGTACTTTTTTTCCCTTTCCTTATTTTAGTGCCGATTCTCATTTATTTTGACTCTGGTTGGCCAGTCATTTTTAAGCATAAAAGACTAGGCAAAGATGGGGTAGAGTTTGAGGTATACAAATTCCGATCGATGGTTCATGGAGCGGATGAGCTTCTACACCGAAAAAATCATAAGTTACTCGCCGAATTCAAAAAAGGTGATTGGAAATTAGTGAACGATCCAAGGATTACTAAATTAGGAAAAGTGCTACGATCATTAACAATCGATGAGTTTCCTCAACTTTACAACGTGTTAAGAGGAGAAATGAGTATGGTTGGTCCACGAGCATACGTCAGAAAAGAACTTGATGAGCAGGTAAAAAAGTATCCAGAAACAAAAGAGTTTACTCAGCTGATTTTGTCAGTTAAACCAGGAATTACAGGACCTTGGCAAACAGGTGGAAGAAATGAAGTGCCTTTCAATGTTCGAGCAAAACTAGATGTGGAGTACGCCAAAAAGAAATCTATTCTAAATGACATTGGAATTCTGTTCAAAACACCTCGAGCGATGATTTCTAAATGGTAGTTATCAATTTCCGTATTTTTCCGTATACTAAACACTTATGGTAGAAAAACCAGCCTCCCAAAATCAACTACATGTTGAACCTCTTGATTTAGGTCCGACCCCAGTTTCAAACCAAACAATTAATAGCAATGTTGCAAGGATTTATCCCATGAGTAATTCTTCCACTGATGGCGGCAAATCTAGTCGGGCTAATAAAAAACAATTTTTGTCAAAACCTTGGCAAAAAGGGATTGCAGTTGTCGGTGGATTTCTTCTAATCACTCTTCTACTTGGTGGAGTTTTAGGTTTCTACACCTATGGAGTGATGAAAGAACTTCAGGCGCAGGGAGCAGAAGTAAGAACTTCCTCACAAACGGCTTTAGATAACTTTAAATCCCAAAATTTACCAGGTACGAAAGAACAGTTGCTCCTTATTCAAGAAAAATTAAAGGCTATTCGTGAAACGTATGGCAAAATAGCAGTCTATAACCTAGTGCCAATTGCACGTAACTATTACCAAGATGGAGTTCATGGCTTGAATGCAGCAGATGCAGGCATTTCTGCAGCCTTAAAAGCAGAAGAAGCCGTTGCCCCGTACGCAGATGTTCTTGGTTTTAAAGGCCAGGGTACTTTCTCAGGAGGCACGACTGAGGATAGATTGAAAGTTGTCTTAGCAACTCTTCAAAAAGTAACTCCTCAGCTTGATAATATCAGCAAAGACTTGGATACCGTCAAAACTGAGCTGGCGCTTATTGATGAAAATCGGTATCCAGAAACAATAAGGGGCATCAAGGTTAAGTCTAGTATTGTGCAAGCTCATGAAGTAAGTAACGGCGCCGCTACGGCCTTAAGCGAGTTTAGACCTGTTTTAGAGCAACTTCCTGCTATTGCAGGTGCCAATGGCCGCAAAAAGTACTTTATCTTATTTCAAAATGACAATGAGTTAAGACCCACTGGCGGCTTCATGACTGCCTACTCGATTATTTATATTGAAAACGGAAAAGTGATTCCGGATAAGTCAGATGACATCTATGAGCTGGACAAAAAGTTCAATCAAAAACTACCAATTCCACCAGAGCTAGGAAAGTATTTAACGACTGAAAAATACTGGAATTTGCGAGACATGAACATCTATCCAGATTTTAAACAGTCCATGGATATCTTCTCAAACTATTACAAACAGCTTCCAAGTGAAGCAAAAGACATCGATGGCATCATTGCTGTTGATACTCAGGTCTTAACTGATTTAGTACGAGTTCTTGGTCCAGTTGAGGTTCCGGGATATGGCACATTCTCTGCTGAGACGTTGGCAAGTTGTGACTGTCCACAAATCATTGGCGCTTTGTCCGAAATTGCTGATAGACCGACACCGTATATTCGAACAGATCGAAAAGGTATCCTTGGACCCATGATGCGTAATATTCTTACCAAAGCCTACTCCGCTCCAAAAACAGAGTGGCCAAAGTTGTTTGAAACCGGTTGGAAGAATATTCAAGGTAGACACGTACAGTTTTACTTCTTTGACCAGCAGGCTCAAGCGGCTGCAGAGCTGGCTGGTGCAGCTGGTAGGCTCAATCCAGATCCAAAAGCAGAAGACTTCTTCGCAGTTGTCGATGCCAACCTTGGGGGAGCAAAATCAAACTTGTACGTCTCGAGTAGCATTCATCAAGAGGTTTCTTCTCCAGCAGATGGGATGATTACAAAGAAAGTTACCCTCACCTATAAAAATAACCGTAAGGGAAGTAACTGTAATTTAGAAGCGGGCTTGTTATGTTTGAACGCAGCTATGCCTGATTGGAATAGAATTTACTTGCCAAAAGGTGCAAAACTGATTAAATCAGAAGGCTATAAACCAGGTACGGTTAAACAGGACGTGATCGGCGAATTCTCAGTCATTGATGGTGAGTTTACACTTCAACCATTAAGCCAAATCAAAATCATTGTGGAGTACTCGGTTCCGTACACAGACACCACTACCTATAAAGTGAAGCTGTGGAAACAAGGAGGGGTAACTCAAGTCGGTCAATTAATGGATGTGAATGGCAACCAAGAACAGTTTGACATGACTCAGGACATGATTTACCAAGCAAAGTTTTAACTGATATGAGAAACCACTCTTTGGCAACTGAGGCAATTGTCTTAAAACGGACAAACTTTGGAGAGTCTGATCGAATAGTAACATTACTAACCCCAGAACAAGGCAAAGTAACTTGTATTGCCAAAGGGGTGAGAAAACTGACTTCATCTCAAAGAGCCTATTTGGAACCAGGGAACTTGGTTTCTATCCTACTTGTTGGCACTTCCTCGATGCCAATCTTGAGCCAAACCAAGTTATTAAATGACTTCAGTTTATCCAAAACAGATTTGCTGCGTTTAAAAAAACTCACTCAAGTGTTAGAAATCGTGGACCGTTTATTTCCAGAAGGAGCAGAAGAGACTGAACTCTTTCAATCGATTATTTTGATTTTGAAACATTTAGATCAAAGTAAGGTTCCATTTTTACTGGTTCAGGAAGAGCTTTGCCGGGTCTTGGTACAACTAGGCTATCAACACTTAACTGACACTCCGTATACATCGGTCATTGAATATGTAGCGTCCATAGCTGATAGACCTTTAAGAAGTTTTGACTACTTGACCGTCAAAAGCAAAATATAAGTAAAATATGGTACACTTAAATCCTATGACTGCAGACTCATTTTCAAGCACACCCTTCACTCAAAATAAAAATAAAAACAAAATGTTTCTCATTGGAGGTGGCGTGCTCTTAGCTCTCCTCATTATGATCATCGGCATATTTTCCTACACGAGAATAAATAAAGGGGCAGTAACTCAAACTCCTCCGGCTCAAAAGAAAAAGGTGATTGCACCAACAAACATTATTCCAGTGAGTGAACGTCCATACGTAGAAATTGATCCAGTAGATAGTCGCAATATTTCAATTCAGGTCAACGTAATGAAAAAAGCAGCTGACACAGTTGATTACGAAATTGAATATCAAACTGATTCAAGTTTAGAAGGTGCTCAAGGAAATATTACCTTAGGCGCTTCTCAGTCAAAAGCACAAATTTTGCTGGGTAGCTGTAGTGCCGGTGGCGCATGTAGGTATCATACTGGAGTTGTGGGTGGGACACTTCTCTTAAAGTTTAATGGGACCTCCAACTATTCATTAAAACAGGAGTGGAACTACATTCAAAATCCAAATAAAGGCACTCAATTTTCTTCCAAAGATGCGAAGTTTCAACTTGAATCAAAAGATCTTGCCAATCAAACAATCATGATTATTTACAACTCACCAGGTTACCCAAAAGACTCTCCTGGAACAGCGATTTCCGACCCGTACTCCTTGACAGCTATATCTCCACTAAAAGGAGCTGCAAACCTAACTATGAGAACCACAGAAGAAGCAGTAACAGCTCAAATAATTGGCTGGAACGGAACCATCTGGAAAGCATTTCCTTCCAAAGTTGATGGGAAAACAGTTTCAGCCTCCGTTGAGTTATTACCACTCTATCTAGTAGTCAAAAAATAATGTCTGATACTCGAATTATTCTCGCCTCTAGCTCTCCTAGACGTAAAGACTTATTAGCGGAATTAGGTATAGCTTTTGAAGTTATTCCTTCTGGTGTAGATGAAACAGTGGAGGAAGGATCTCCTCCAGAAGAAGTAGTTCGTACATTGGCGTTACGGAAAGCCATGCACATCGCCCAACAAACGCCCAATGCAATTATTATTGGTGCTGACTCGATGGTTGTTTTAGATGGCAAGTTAATAGGTAAGCCAAAAGACCAAACAGACGCAATTGCAACTCTCAAACTGCTCAATGGAAAAACTCATTTGGTGCTGACTGGAATCGCAGTTGTGGGCACACAAAATAGTTTGACTGAGCCAGATATCAAATCACTCACAGTTCAAAGTAAAGTAACGATGAAGTTACATCATGAACAAACAGTTCTTGACTATGTCGCCACCGGTGAGCCAATGGACAAGGCAGGATCTTATAGCAGATCTGGAATAGGCAGAATGTTGATAGAATCGATTGAAGGCTCTCCAGAAAACGTTTCTGGATTGCCCTTGAAGGAACTAAGAGAAATGCTCAAAGAGTTTCAAGTTGAATTTAGGACATGACAACTTTCTAGGTTTTCGTCTCAACTCACTACACCACACTTCTTTCAAAACATCTTGCCTGACGAAGATCTCTCGTGGTGTTGTCAGGTATTTCTCACTCCGGTGAATTCGTAAATGTACATCCGAGTTAAATTTCTATTATCCTTACTTTAAAACATCAATTTTGTTTGTTTCGGATATTCTTTGTCTTTACACCAGGCTAAATTGCGATTATATTAGTGACATTAACAAATCTGGTAGAAAATGGTAAAGTAGCTTATAAATGTTTATTGGCACATACTATCATACGATCGAAGAGAAGGGGCGAGTTTCATTACCAAAGAAATTTAGAGCAGAGAGTGCAGAGTGGGTAATTACTCGAGGTTTAGATGGCGGCCTTTTCTTGTTCTTTAAAAATACATTTATCGCTGAGATGGAAAAACTTCAACAGAAGGCATTTACCAAAAAAGCGAATCGAGACTGGATTCGCTTAATGACGAATCAGGCTCAAGAAGTTGAAGTTGACTCAAATGGTCGAATTCAAATCCCAGAGTTTTTGCGAGTAACTGCCCAACTCACAAAAGACGTTGTCATTATTGGTAGTTTTGAACGTTTGGAAATTTGGGATGTTCAAAAATATCATGCATATATAGACCAAATTTCACCACGAGCAGAAGAAATTGCGGAACAGGTATCAAATGAATGAACACGTTTCAGTTTTACTCAAAGAAACTATTGATGGCCTAGAGATTCAAGCAGGTAGCTGGTACGTCGATGCCACATTTGGCAGGGGCGGACACACCAGACAAATCCTCACCAACAATGGTCGAGTCATCGCTTTTGATGTGGACGCACAAGCCATTGAATTTGGCGAAAAAGAATTTGCCGATGACATTGCGCAAGGCAGGTTAATTTTACTGAGAATGAACTTTGATCGATTAAAGGCAGAAATTCAATCAGTTCTGTCAAAAAATCCTATTCACTCAATTCAAGGCATTCTTTTTGATTTCGGAGTAAGTAGTCCACAGTTAGATCAAGCAGACCGTGGTTTTAGCTTCCAGCACGACGTCGAGCTCGACATGAGAATGGATGATCGGCTTGGAGTAAAAGCCAAAGACTTACTCGCACTATTGCCCGAAAAACAACTGGCTGAACTATTCATTGAGTTCGGAGGAGAGCATGAGTCTTTTAGAATTGCCAAAGCAATTGTGAATGAACGGAAAAAGCAAGCTATTGCAACAACTCATCAGTTGGCGGGCTTAATTGAAAAAACAAAAAAGGAAAAAAGAGGTCATCTCAACCCAGCGACAAAAGTATTCCAAGCTTTACGAATTGCCGTGAATAGCGAGCTGGATAGTATCCAAAGCGTTCTGCCACAAGCGTTAGACGTATTAGCAAATCAAGGTCATATCGTTGTCATTAGTTTTCATGAAGGTGAAGACAGATTGGTGAAAACAGCATTTAAAAACTGGCAGCAACAAGGTCTTGGAGAACAAGTGAATAAGCAAGTCATTACACCTACAGAAGAAGAGGTTGCCCTAAACTCAAGATCAAGAAGCGCCAAATTAAGAGTGTTTAAGAAAGAAAATAGGTCTGTATGAACAAAGTTATCGTCAAAGTGTACTTCTTATTCTTATTTGCTGTGGCTATCTCATTTGCAGCTAGAACTGTATTAGTTGGCAGCCAGTTTGTTTCACAAGGCGCTGAAATTGCTCAACTGGAAAAACAAGAAAAATTAATTTCTTTTCAATCTCAACAACTCCAACAAATCATTTCTCAACAATCTGCAACTCGTAGTATTACACAGTTGGCTTTAACACAAGGATTCCAACCGGCTACACAAATTATTTCTCTGCAAACAGGATTCGTGGCTTCTCGTTAATAAACTGATCTTGTAGACTGGAACTATGCCGGTCAAACATGAGCTCGATCCATCTTCTCGAGCTGTTCACTCTAAGCAACTAAAACCGACTCGCATACCGACACGACCAAGAGCACGCATCGTTATGGCTCTTTTCTATGTGCTCCTGATAGGGATTACCTTGCGTCTCTTTTACTGGCAAGTTCTTCATAGCGCTGTCCTTCAAGCAGAAGCTCAAGGACAATACACTCGAGTAATTCCTGTTTCAGGGAAGCGTGGTAAAGTTTTTACGAGTGACAACTATCTCTTAGTCGGGAACAAAACTGTGTATAAACTGTATGCACAGCCCTATCTAATGACCGCAAGTCCTCAAGCGGTTGCCGCTCAAATTGCTCCGCTATTGATTGAGCCCATTGAACTGACTGCGTCACCCAGCGCACAACTTCCCCCTCAAACAGTTGAGCAGATAAAAACGAACCTCGTAGAAAAAATGAATAACTCGACCAGTCGTTGGGCGGTTCTTAAATCTAGAATTAATGAGACAACAAAACAACAAATTCAGCAAATGGATATTAAAGGGGTTGGGTTTGAAAGTTTTGAAGTGCGTGACTATCCAGAGGCCTCAATGGCAGCGCAAGTCGTTGGATTTGTAGGAAAAGATAAAACCGGAAATGACCAAGGATACTTTGGGATCGAAGGTGCTCTAGATAGAGAACTCCGTGGTCATGTAGAGGAGAAAATATTCTTGAAAGACGCTTTAGGCTTTTCACTTTTATTTGGAAATAAACCAGAAGAAACACAGTTTGATGGCAGAGATGTTCACCTAACCATTCGCCGAGATATCCAGTACGCGGTAGAAGAGCTGCTAAAAGAAGGAATTGAAAAGTACCAAGCCTCAGCGGGTGAAGTCATTGTGATGGATCCGCAATCTGGGAAAATTTTAGCTATGGCGAACTTTCCCAACTACGATCCCAGTCGTTTCTATGATTTTCCTGCCCAACTGTATAAAAATCCGTCGCTAGTTGATACGTTTGAACCTGGATCAATATTTAAAGTCTTGACCGTTTCGGCTGGAATTGATGCAAAGGTCATTGATGCCAACACTCAGTGCAGTGACTGTGGTTCAGCCAAAAAAATAGGACAGTACACCATCAAAACTTGGAATGATCAGTACACTCCCAATATTGACATGACTCAGGCGCTAACAAAGTCGGATAACACCGCCATGGTATTTATAGCAGATCGGCTAGGTCAACAACTGTTTTTGGAGTACATAAAACGCTTTGGTGTCGGGGACGAAACCAAACTAGAACTTCAAGAAGATACCTCAACTCCAATACGTAAAGACTGGAAAGTTATTGACTTAGCTACTGGCTCATTTGGTCAAGGGATTGTCACTACTGGGATGCAGATGGTAAAAGCTGTTGGAGCAGTAGCAAATAAAGGACTGATGATGCGACCTCAAATCATTGAACACGTCACCGATGGAACGACAGGAGCAAAGATTCAGGTTCAGACTCAGGTAGAACATCAAGTCATTTCTCCAGAGACTGCGACCACAGTGACCCAAATGATGGTAACAGCAGTCAATGAAGGAGAGTCGAAATGGGCTACTTCCAAAACGCACAATAGTGCGGCTAAAACTGGTACCGCACAAATTCCGATCGATGGTCACTATGATCCCAAACAGACAATTGCTAGCTATATTGGGTTTGCGCCCCCTGAAAATCCTCGGTTTGTGATGTTGGTCAAACTTAAAACTCCGCAAAGCTCTCAATGGGCATCGGAAACAGCAGCACCCTTATGGTACAAGATTGCAGATAGACTTTTTTTATTGATGAATATCCCTCCAGATAAGTAAAACACCTCATGATACGATAGGTGAGTGAACAAGATGCACCTACCTTCCCTCCACCACTTTCGCCGTAATCTTGAACTATATCGAATTGGAAAAGATGCATCGTTTGGAATGATAATTTATCAATGGAAAAGTGCACAACCTGTTTTCCTGTTGATTAAACATCGACAAGGACACTGGGACTTCCCGAAAGGCCACCCTGAGGGATCTGAGCTGCCTATTGAAACTGCAATCCGTGAGGCTGCCGAAGAAGTAGGTCTTTCTGGTTTAAAACCAACCAAAAATAAGACCTTTGAAGAAATATATCAATTTAGAATTTGGGGGAAAAAGATCTCTAAATCAGTCACATTTTGGCTGGCAGAGGTAGTAAATCCAGAGGTCCAAATCCAACCGAGTGAAATCGCCGAATACAAATGGGCGACAGCAACTGAAGGCTTGCAACTCATCACTTTTGACGCGGGCAAACAACTATTGACCCAAGCACAGCAGTACTTACAATCAAGAGAGTCTAGCTAATTGGAGAATGAATGTTTGATTTATTTTTATATCAACTGAAGAAACCATACCACTTTTTCAAAACGGGACTGCTATCAGGACTTCCCGCCCAGCTCAAGTATCGCTTTCCAAATAAGCAACTCCAAGTGATTTGCATTACCGGGACAGATGGGAAGACAACATCCACTACGCTCTTATACTCCGTGCTGAAAGCTGCTGGTAAAAAAGTAGCTCTCCTTAGCACTGTGGCGGCGTATATTGGCGATGAAGCCATTGACACTGGCTTCCATGTCACCACTCCCGATCCTGCTCAAATCCAATCATTTATGAGAAGAATGGTGGATGAAGGATACGAGTACCTTGTTCTTGAGGCGACATCCCATGGCATTTATCAATATCGATTGTGGGGAGTTGATCCAGCTATTGTGGGAATCACAAACATTAGTTTAGAGCATTTAGATTACCACTTAACCTATGATCTGTACGTTCAAGCCAAAGCTGCACTCGCCAAAAAATCTCGAGTTGCGATCATCAATGCAGATGATGAAATGTCGTTCAGCAAGCTCAAAAAAGAACTCAGAAGTTCACGAGCGACAGTGATGACCTTTTCCATGCAAGATGACCTGCCGAAGTCAATTAAAAAAGGAATTTCTGAACGGTTCACTGAACAATACAACCAGATGAACGCGCGACTTGTCTATAAAATGTCGCAGGTCATTGGAATAACTGATCAAGATTTTATTCTGGGGATAAAAAAATTTAGTGGTATTCCCGGCAGAATGGAAAGTCTCGGCATGTTTTTAGGAGCTGAAGTCATCGTTGATTTTGCTCATACTCCAAAAGCACTTGAATCAGCACTACTTGCCCTGAGAGAAAAAATAAAGAAGACCAAGAAGAGGGGTAAACTGATAGCAGTTTTTGGTTGCGCTGGCCTTCGAGACACCGCAAAAAGACCAATCATGGGGAGACTTGCCGCTGAACTCGCTGATGTCGCCATTTTTACCGCAGAGGATCCACGAACGGAAGATGTTTGGGCAATTATCCGTCAAATGAAGTCAAATTTGGGAGAATATCAGGCAAAAGTTATTTCACTTGGTGACCGACAAGAGGCAATCAAGTATGCTTTTGCGACGTACGCGGAACCAAATAATATCATTGGCATCTTTGGCAAAGGTCATGAGAAAAGTATGGCGATTGGTGAAACTGAATACCCCTGGAGTGACCAGGAGGCGGTGAGAGGTATCATGACGGGGAAAAAGAAACTCATCAAATAAAGGAATTTATGTCAAAAAAAGTGATTGTGATGGGAGCAGGAACGGGAATCTTTCCTGTGGTAAGTGGTCTCAAACACTTCAGCGATGCTCAAATTTCGAGCATTATTGCTGTGTCTGACTCAGGAGGCTCTACTGGTAGAATTCGAGACGAGTTTGGTTTTCAACCAGTGGGCGACCTTCGTCAAGCTTTGGCCGCTTTTGCCGAAAGCGATGGTGAAGAGTGGATTCGTAAGATCTTGCTGTATCGATTTACAAAAGGAACTGGACTACAAGGCCACAACTTAGGCAATCTTATTTTGACTGCACTTCAAGACATGACTGGGGACACAACTCAAGCACTCGAAATTGCGGAGAAGGTTTTTCGCTTAGACGGCAGAGTCATCCCTGTCACAAAAGATACTGTTAATCTCCAAATTGAGTACGCTGATGGCAGCGTAGTGGTTGGAGAACATACGCTTGATCAAAAACAGGATCGAGCAAAAAAAATAGCCCGAGTTCATTTAGTCCCACATGCAACGATCAATCCAGTAGCAGCGGAAGCCATTCGGGATGCAGACATGGTGATTATCGGCCCAGGAGATTACTATGCCAGCTTAATGGTGACGCTGGTGGCTGAAGGCACGAAAGAAACTTTCGCAAAGACTCGTGCAAGAATTGTCTACGTACTCAACTTGATGACTCGCTTTACCCAAACACCAGATATGACTGCTTTGGACCACGTAAAAGGTATTGAGACAGCAATTGGTCGACAGGTAGACGTGATCGTGGTGAATTCAGAAACTATTCCCCAAACTATTTTGGATCTGTATGCGCATGAGAATGAATTCCCCGTTGTTGACGATTTGAACGGAGATGTCCGTGTGGTCCGAGGAAAAATTTTAAGTGAGCAGCTGGAAGGGACAGTGGCGTATGACACGGCACATCGATCATTGTTGAGACACGATGCAAAAAAAATAGGCAAGCTGCTGATGAATCTAAGCAACATATGAACCTTCTTGAATACAGATCATTTTATTTAGTTGGCATCAAAGGTGTGGCTATGACAGCGCTTGCCCAGTGCCTATTAGATGCAGGCAAGAAAGTCACTGGATCTGATGTCGCAGAAAATTTTGTTACCCAGCAAATCTTAAATGAACTAGAGATTGAGATTGACGAAGATTTCACTACAAATCTTCCAGATGACTGCGACTGCCTGATCTATACAGCTGCTCACAATGCCCAACACAATCCACAAGTCCAAGCTGCCAAAGGACGAGAAATTGTGACTTTGCCACATGCAGTGGCACTAGCTGAGCTGTTTAACGCTAAAAGAGGAATTGCGGTGTGCGGCGTGGGTGGAAAGTCCACCGCCTCTGCCATGATAGCTTGGATTTTAGATAGAGTACATCAAGCCAATCCAGAGAAAGAAGTTTCATTTGCAATCGGTGTTGGCAATATTCCAGGTTTGGGTAAAACGGGTCAATGGACTCGTAAAAGCGAGTATTTCGTAGCCGAAGCCGATGAGTACGTCATAGACCCCTCAGCTCCAAGTAGAGGAGAACGAATTACACCTCGTTTTTCTTTTTTACAGCCCTTTCTGACTGTGTGCACAAATCTTGAGTTTGATCACCCAGATGTATATACAGACTTTGAGCACACTAAAATGGTGTACGGAGATTTTTTTCGCTCGATGAAAGAAGATGGTTCTCTCATTATCAATGCCGACAATAGTGAGTTAGTCAAACTCGCACAATCTGTCACGCAAGAAACTCTACAAGTTGAGTCAAAAAACTGGCAACTTCTTCGTTTTGGTAGAAACATCAATTCAGATATTCAGTTGGTTAGTTACACAACAAGTCCAGGCTTAACTGAATCGGTGCTACGAGACACACTAAACAATGAGTTTTATTCGTTGCGACTCCAAATTCCCGGGGAGTACAACGTAATGAACGCAATGGCGGCCATCTTGGCAGTCCAGCAAACAGGCGTGCGTGTAAAAGAAGCGGCTGGATACTTGGCAGATTTTCGATCAACTTTACGAAGAGCAGAATATATTGGCCAAAAAAATCAAATTACCTTTTACGATGATTATGCCCATCATCCAGAAGAGATAAAAAAAGTCATTCATGCTTTTCGAGAGTGGTATCCAGATCAACAGTTAGTTGTAGCATTCCAGTCTCATACTTTTTCCAGAACAAAAGCATTATTTCATGAGTTTGTTGATTCATTTGCGGAGGCAGATCAAGTAGCGATGATTGATATTTTTCCTTCCGCACGAGAAAAATTTGATGACAGCGTCTCCAGCGATCTCTTATGCCAAAAAATTGAAGAAAAATTTCCTACAGTTCAAGCTAAAAATCTTAAGAATGTGCCTTCTCTAGTCAACTACTTGAAGCAACTCTTGAAGCCAGGCGATGTCTGTTTAACAGTTGGCGCAGGCAATATTTACCAGGTGCATGACAGTCTGTAAAAATGCTTCCAATTGAGCAAAAAGTCACAAAAATGAGTATAATGGATCAATGTCTAGCCTTCAGCAATTGGTTTCGGATCAACTCGCTCATCTCCAACCTCAGTTTGATCTTTCACTCGCACCGTTGAGTTACTTTAAAATTGGTGGTCCAGCAGAAGTGTTTATTGAAGCAGATACCAGAGAAAAAATAATTGAAATCGTTTCATTCTGTCACCAGCATCATACCCCTTTCAAAATTTTAGCTGGAGCAAGTAATGTGATCATTTCTAGCAATGGTGTTGTCGGAATAACAGTTTCTCTGACCAACTCTGATTATCAAATTATAGAGCAAAAAGATCAGAAAACACTCATAAGCGTAGGATCTGGGTTCAAAACTGCCTTGCTCGTTCGCAAAACAATTGATGATGGTCTTTCAGGTTTAGAATACTACTTGGGCGTACCTGGGAAAGTGGGAGGTGCTGTCTACAATAATGCTCATTACAATGAGCATCTTATAGGTGAGTATGTACACCGAGTAGAAGTGATTCAACCAGATAATCAGATCGCCTGGTTGAATCAGGACGAATGTGGCTTTCGCTATGATTTTTCGCGTTTTCAACAGTCTAAGGATGTCATTTTGCAAATCGAGTTTTTACTCCCTCATGGAAATAAAGATGAATCTTTAGCTTTGGTCAGGGAGGCTACACTCCATCGCGCTCAAACCCAGCCGTTGGGTCAACCGAGTTCGGGTTGCTACTTCCAAAATATTCCCAATACACCGCAACTTCGTCAGCAATTTCCTCAGTTTTCAGAAAGATCTGAGTTTCCTTCAGCTTTTTTAATTGATCAAGCAGGTCTCAAAAAAACTAGAGTGGGTGGTGTCGAAGTCAGCGAGAAACATGCTGCTTTTTTTGTCAATACTGGTAATGGCACCAGTGATGAAGTAAAACAATTAGCAAGTATTGTGAAACAAAAAGTAAAAGATCAATTTGGGATAGAACTACACGAAGAAGTCTTTTTTCTTGAATAATTATGTCTAACTTTAAAATCACCGGCGGCTTTCCTTTATATGGCAGTGTACGGATTGGCGGCGCCAAAAATGCGTCTTACAAGCTGATGATTGCCTCACTTCTAGCTGATTCACCTTCACGTTTATTAAACTTTAGTCATATTGGAGATGTTGCTTTAGTTGCTCAAATCATCAATTCACTTGGAGCGAAAGCCGAACTCGTTGGTGATGGTGCATACAAAATTGATTCAGAGAATTTGAGTAGTTGGCAAATTTCATCCGAAAATGGGGAGGTTTCCCGAGCTGCAACGCTTTTTATTCCCGCCCTCCTTGCAAAATTTGGCAAAGCCTCAGTTCCATTCCCAGGAGGAGACAAGATTGGGAAAAGACCACTTGATCGTCACTTCGAAGGCTTGGAGGCGTTGGGTGCTCAAGTAAAAATTTCGGGTGACCGAATTGAAGTGAAGGGCGAACTAAAGGGAAATCTATATCGATTTAAAAAAAAATCTCATACAGGAACAGAAACACTTTTAATGGCAGCAGTCAGGGCCAAGGGGAAAACCGTCTTAGAAAATGCAGCTGAAGAAACTGAGATTGATGATCTGATTCAGTTTTTGAACTCCATGGGCGGACGGATTCGTCGTTACCCTGGCTCGATCATCGAAATTGATGGTGTCTCCAAACTAACTGGCTCAATTCATAAAATCATGCCCGATCAGAATCAGGCGGTTTCTTTTGCTTGTGCTGCACTTGCCACAAAAGGAGACGTCATTGTTGAAGATGCAAATGCTCACGATTTAAAGGCTTTTTTGGAAAAGCTTGAGCAAGTTGGAGCAGGCTATGAAGTGGGCCACTATGGAATTCGCTTTTTTTATAAACAAAAGTTAAAAGCTGTAGATATCGTCACGGGAGTGCATCCAGGATTTAAAACTGATTGGCAACCACTTTGGGTGACGATGATGACCCAAGCCAAGGGAACAAGCATGGTTCACGAAACAGTCTATGAAAGTCGGTTTGGTTACGTAGAGTCATTGAAACAAATGGGAGCAGACATTGAACTCTTTAACCCCGAATTAAGTAATCCTGATGAAACATACAACTTCAACCTAAGCGATGTTCGGTCAAACCAACTTCATGCGGCGCGAATCAAAGGACCAGCAAGCTTGCAAGCTGGTGAGTTTATGGTCAAAGACCTACGTCATGGCGCGACGCTCATGGTGGCAGGACTCATTGCTCGAGGGGTAACAAACTTACATGACCCTGAAGAGCAAATCAATCGTGGCTACGAGAATTTGGATCAACGACTTTGCACAATGGGGGCTAAAATTGAAAGATATTAAGTTACAAATACTTTTATGAATTCACTTGTCTTTATTCTAGGACTTCTTCTTTTCTCATTTGTGATTACGAGTATTTTAATTGTTCCGTTTATTAACACACTCTATAGACTAAAGTTTCAACGCGCGAAACAAAAAACTATTGATGCCTTTGGTCAGAGGACCCCTATTTTCGATAACTTTCACAACGGCAAAGCTGGCATCCCAGTAGGCGGAGGACTGTTGGTGATTGTGGTCGTGGCATGCTTATTTGCCGCCATCTTTCCACTCGTGAAGTTTTTTGGCATAGAGATTACAGGGGTGTATGACATTCCCAAAGAAATTAATATCATCTTTTTTACTTTTTTATCATTTGGCTTGTTGGGAATGTATGACGATATCAAGAAATTTTTTAAGATAGAGAAAAAACAGTTTTTTGGTTTAAGGATGAAACATAAACTTATTTTGCAGATCATTTTGAGCGCAATTATTGCTTGCATGCTTTACTTTCAACTTCACATTTCATTCATTTATATTCCCTTTTTTAAACAAACGCTAGAAATGGGACCGCTCTATATTCCTTTTGCCATGTTTGTGATTATTTCATTTACAAATGCAGTGAATATTACTGATGGTCTTGATGGATTGGCGTCTGGGATTCTAATGATTTCTTTGTTTGGTTTATGGTATCTCTCATCAACAATTTTGGACATACCACTAGCGATGTTCTTGGCGTTGTGGCTCGGCGCTCTTATTTCATTTATGTATTTTAATATTTTCCCTGCCAGAATTTTTATGGGAGATGTGGGAGCGCTTGCTTTTGGAGCAACTCTAGCAGTCGTCGGCCTACTACTTGGTAAAATTATCGCCGTTCTTATTATTGGCTCACTGTTTGTTTTAGAAATTTCCTCATCATCAATTCAATTACTCTCTAAAAAGTTTCGAAAGAAAAAAGTCTTTCCGGTTTCTCCATTACATTTGTGGCTTCAGTATCATGGATGGGAAGAGCCCAAAATTGTCCAACGAGCATGGCTGGTCCAAATTATATTGACCTTATTTGGTGTTTGGCTGGCTATGTTGTAGAGTAGGATTGACATATGCAACACATTGATCCGCAACTCCTACGAAATCGGCATCCACACTTTTACTACCGGGAAGCCACGTACCTTTTAAAAGAAAATGGACTTGAGCTTTCCTTTACTTTTGAGCTTGAAAACGGACCAGTTTTTTCTCCAACCATTTTTTTTCCCACTATTTCAAAAATCAGATTCTCTCAATTGAACTCTGAATTAATCCAAGAATGGGTATTTCAAATTGGACTCGTAGAAATGTTATCGTACTGGAAGTCAGCTTGCTCTCCCAAAATAATTATTCAAGCAGGCTATTTGGAGAAAAATCAACTTACCTTTTGGAGAAGTCTTTTACAAAAAGGGTTAAGTGAATTCTTCTTTGTTAATCAAATTGATGGTTGGCAAGAGGATTTTGTACAGTTGGAAGTCACACACGAGCCAACCCATCGTAGATGGAGTGTTGCACCATTAACTGAGCTAGCTCTGATACCAGTTGGAGGAGGGAAAGATTCAATTGTAAGCCTAGAGCTTGGGAGAGAGCTAGACATTCCGGTTAGTACAATGACGTTAAATATAACTTCTCAAGTGCAACAACTCCTAGCTGTTGCGGGCAACTTCAATCACTACAACATTCAGCGAACACTTGACCCTAAACTGCTTGATTTAAATCAAAGCGGTTACTTGAACGGACATACACCTTTTTCCGCAATGCTTGCCTTTATCTCCACCTTCGCCGGCGTACTTTATGACTTTAAATATGTTGTACTTTCAAACGAGTGGAGCGCAAACGAAGGAAATACTGTTTTCTTGGGGCAGACGATCAATCATCAATATTCCAAATCATTTGAATTTGAGGTAGCTTTTAGCGAATATCTTAAAAATTACTTAACCCCAGAAGTCATCTATTTTAGCTGGTTACGTCCGCTCCATGAAGTTCAAATCGCACTTCTTTTTAGCAAGTATCCACAATACTTTTCTACATTTTTAAGTTGCAATCGGGGTCAAAAAGAAGGGAAATGGTGCGGAACATGTCCTAAATGCCTGTTTGTATTCATCCTTCTCTCAGCATTTCTTCCAAAGTCTGATGTACAAAAAATTTGGGGACACGACCTATTTAAGGATCTTGCCTTGCAAGAAATTTTGGCTGAGTTGACTGGCAAAATTGAGGTCAAATCTTTAGAGTGTGTGGGAACGAGACAAGAAAGTCTCTATGCGTTAGCTTTGGCTCTAAAACGAGAGGGGAGCAGTTCTGTAGATGGACTTTGGCAGAAAGCAACAGAAATGGTGGGCGATGTCCAAAAAGTTGCGTTGGAAGCAGATCAATTTATGAAATCATACCAAGATGACAGACAGTTACCTGACGCATTCAAACAAGTTCTTATTACAAAAATACGCTCGCTTCATGACTAAACTTCAACACTCTCTCCAACTGCAGTATGTGAATAAAAAAATACTTATCCTTGGTATGGGCAAAGAGGGCATGAGTACTTTGAATATGCTTACTTCAGTTTTTCCTACACAAAAAATGACGATTATGGATATTGATGAAAGCTTAACATTTCCAATGATTGACCCAAACAGAATTCAAATTGTGAAAGGTAAAGAAAGGTTTTTGACAGAAATTGATCAATTTGACGTCATCTTCAAAACCCCAAGCATAACCATACACCTTCCGCAACTTCAATCCTATTTAAACTCAGGAGGGAAAATCACTTCCCAGCTCAATGAGTTTCTCCGTGTCTACCACTCTCAGACTATCGGAGTAACAGGCACAAAAGGTAAGAGCACGACTGCTGCTTTTATCTATCAACTTCTTCAACAAACAAACAAGAGAACCCTGCTGGCAGGTAATATGGGGATTCCTCCTTTTGAAGTTGAACGTCAAATAGAAGATGACACAGTAGTCACTCTGGAAATGTCCAGCTTTCAACTCCAAGCCGTTGAGTTTAGTCCGCACTGGGCAATTTGGTTAAACATCTTCCCAGAACATCTTAATTATCATCACAGCTTTGAGCTATATGCAGAATCTAAAGCAAAGATCACTAGACATCAAAAATCAGATGATGTGATCATTTTTAATCAAAATGATCCTCTGATTCGGAGCTATGGGCAGAAATCAATTGCACTCCAACATCCTTTTATCTCACTCAACTCTCTATCAGATCTTGAAAAGATGACTGGCAAAAAAATTCAGACAGAATTAAGCGATGTTTTTATCACTCAAGATTTGCCAGCCGTACTGCAATTAGCGAAAGTACTTTTAATTGGTCCTACTGAGGTTGTACAAACGCTTACCACCTTTAAACCACTTCCACACCGTTTAGAAAAAATTACTACGCAAAGCGGGGTTATCTTTATTGATGATACATTAGCTACAATTCCAGAAGCAGCAGTGGCGGCTATTAATTCTTTCACAGCCGTTAACGTGATTTTATTGGGCGGATTTGATCGAGGGATAGACTATTCACGTATTGTTGCCGAAGTGATTAAGAAAAAAATTCCTACCGTTATTTTCTTTCGTCCTTCGGGAGAAAAAATGAAAAAAATTCTGGAAGAAAATTATCCAACAGACCAACAACCTCAGACTTTCTTGGTAGGGACGATGGAGGAGGCGGTAAAAATTTCATACCAGCATTGCGCCAAAGGAGACATTGCTTTACTTTCTCCTGCATCTCCCAGCTTTGGTCAGTTTAAAGATTATCAAGATAAAGCCAGCCAATTCCGTTTTTGGATTTCTGCACTTGATCACGCATGAACATGAAGAACCCTGTCGCCGCACCACAGAAAGTTTTATTACTACTGACCCTTATTCTTTGCGCCTTAGGATTACTCTTTGTATTTGAAGCATCTACTGCAGAGGCTTTTGCCACATTTGGAAACCCTTTTTACTTTGTCAGACAACAAGCGCTCTGGCTATTTTTGGGAGTAATTGGACTCACAACCAGTTCTTTTATTCCACTCTCTTTCTGGAAGAAAATCTCCCCTGTGTTGTATGGTGTTGCAGTGATCTTGTTAATTGCTACGCTATTACCCGGTATTGGTAGGGAAATAAATGGAGCTAGGCGATGGCTCTATTTTCCCGGATTCAGCTTTCAACCTGTGGAGGTACTCAAGTTTGCAGTAGTTGCGTTCTTTGCAAGATGGATGACGGATCACCAAAAAATTGGACCCTTTTTATTCTTGACCCTCATTCCAACCGGACTGCTGCTGCTTCAACCAGACATGGGCTCTGCACTAATTGTGCTGGCAATTGCATTTGGGATGTACTTTCTTGCCGGGGCACCTTTAAAGGGTTTTGCCTTGATTGGAGGTTTGGGAGTTACAGCGCTACTCATCATTATTTTAATTTCTCCATACCGTTTACGTCGCTTAACTACTTTCTTAAATCCTGAATCTGATCCTTTGGGGGCTAGCTTTCATATTCACCAAATTACGTTAGCCTTAGGGAATGGGGGGATTTTGGGAGAGGGCATCGGTAAATCAAGACAGAAATTTTCTTACATTCCAGAAGCTAGCACAGACTCGATTTTTGCAATTGTGGCGGAAGAGGTAGGTTTTTTGGGCTCTGTGATTTTAATTGCACTTTTTGCACTTTTCATACGAACTCTTTTTCAAATCACCACGAAAACAAAATCTGGATCTTACGCGTATTTACTTTCGACGGGCCTCCTGATTTGGCTGAGTATGCAAATTATTCTAAACCTTTCTGCTATCGTCGCGCTTGTTCCTTTAACAGGTATTCCTTTACCATTTTTTTCGTATGGGGGCACATCTCTAATGATGGTATTATTTGTGATAGGCATTTTGATTCAAATTGGTCGTAAAGGCGATGAATGAAAATTATAGTTTCTGGCGGTCATTTAACTCCGGCACTTTCATTTATTGACTATGTCGCAACACAAAAAAATGATGTGGTCGTATTTGTAGGCAGAGAATACAGTCAGAGCAGATTGCAGCAGAAAAGTGTAGAAAAAGATGAAGTTGGAAAAAGGAACATCCACTTCATTCAATTTGATTCTGGCAAGCTCAACCTCACGGACTTGCTTCACTTACCAGCTGAGTGTTTTAAATGTATTTTTTCATTTTTAGAAGCAAATAAAATCTTTGATCAAGAAAAACCAGATATCTTTGTTTCTTTTGGAGGCTACTTAGCAGTGCCACTTGCCTTGACTGCTTGGATGAAGCGAATTCCCGTAGTCACGCACGAGCAGACAATCACCGTAGGCACCGCCAATCGAATCATTGGACTGATTGCAAAGAAAGTAGCAATTTCTTTTCCAGAAAGTTCATCTGCATTCCCGCCTCACAAAGTTTCATTAACTGGAAATTTAACCAGGGAACAGCTCTGGCAAAAAAACCCGCCCCAACCGAGCTGGGCAAAAAACCTGTCAAAAAGCCAACTTCTGTATATCACTGGAGGTAGTCAAGGATCGCAATCGATTAATCTAATAGTAAAGAGCATCGTTCCAGCTCTATTAGAAAATTGGAGTATCATTCACCAATGTGGTAAACCGAACCTCGCTCAAAACTATAAAGTTGATCTTGAGGAAATGAAAGCACACTTACCAGAAGGACTGCGAGATCGCTATCAAATTCAAGAATGGATCAGTGAAGATGAGTTAGCCTGGATTTATCGCTATGCTCGAGCGATGATTTCACGAGCTGGAGCAAATACAGTTCAGGAAGTCATTCGTGCGGCTATCCCAACTATTTTTATTCCGTTGACACACACCCATCATAACGAACAAGTCAAAAACGCTCTATCTTTAGTAAAAAACAAGGCAGCACTCATGCTTCGACAAGGCGACTTAAGTTCTGAACATCTACTCGGAATGCTCTCTCAAATCCTAGAAAACCATGATTCATTTGTAAAAGAGCTCACATCAGTTCAAGCAGCTCTTCCCCTCCATGCTGCTGAAAAACTCTATCAACTGATCATCGAAATCAGGCATGAAAAATAGACAATTTTTGATGACTTCTGTTCTCTTTATCTGCCTCGCTCTCAGTGCTGCTTTTTTTCATTTTGGTCGTATTTTCTTGATTAAAGAAGTCGTATGCACGATTGATGAAACTACTCCTTGTCCAGACTACCTCCAGGCAGAACTAAATAAAAATAAAGGTAAATCGCTGTTTCAGCAAGATTTTGTTCAACAACTTGAGTTGATTAGCACGTATCAACCCTCATTATATCAATACACATTTCATCAACAGTTACCCGACTCATTGCGAGTCCGTTTTATAAGTGCTAAACAAATCTATGCTATTCGCACAATTTCTGTTGGAAAAGTATTTATTGTGGATGAAACGGGTGTTATCATCGACCTAGTTGATCAATCTCAACTTCCAACAATTGAACTTCCTCCACAGATATATCAAGGACTTACTTTGGGTTCTCGGCTTGATTCCAATTTTCACATCGCTTTTTTTAGCATGTTGACCCAAATCCAAGCGAAACAAATTCAAATCGCTAAAATCAGTTTAATAAACTCAGAAGAAATAACACTAGTATTGAACGACGGAAAGACTGCTCAGCTCAGTGTTAAAAACGCTGCTGCAGAAGTGAATAAACTCGCCTATTTTTTAGAAAATACGAATAGTAAGAGTATAAACCAACCAATAAAAATAATTGATTTGCGATTTAAATATCCAGTTATAAAAACATAATCAAAAATCGCTCACCACAAGCAGGTGAAACTTTGTTATTCTAAGAGATATGCAGCGTGGACAACATTTAGCAGTCATTGATGTGGGCACAGATAAGTGTGTGACGTTAATTGCCACGACTGATCTAGACACAAAAGAAATCAGAGTCTTGGGCGTCTCAGCCGTTCCAACTCGAGGCATGAGAAAAAGTCAAATTGTTGACCTTGAGGATGTGATGGGTTCAATGACCGAAAGCGTAGATGCAGCAGAAAGAATGGCTGGTGTTGAAGTTTCATCTGTCTCGGTCTCTATCTCTGGAACCCACATCGCCTCCCAAAATTCAAAGGGGGTAGTAGCTGTTTCCGCACCCACTCAAGAGATCACGAGAGAAGACGTATCCAGAGTCTTGGAAGCTGCTCGCGCGGTATCTTTACCTTCTGCAAGAGAGATCGTTCACGTTGTCCCTCGTGATTTTTCTGTAGACTCTCAAACAGGTATTAAAGATCCAGTTGGGATGACTGGCGTACGTTTAGAAGCAGAAGCACATATCATTACGGCTCAAACCACCTCCTTGCGCAACTTATCCAAGTTGGTTCAAGATTTGGGTTTAGAACTAGACGGATTTGTTTTTTCTGGACTCGCATCTGCTGAAGTGGTATTAACTGAAACAGAAAAAGAACTAGGAGTCGTCTTGGTGGACATTGGAGCAGGCTCCACATCTGTTTGTGCATATGTAGAAGGCGCTTTGACCTACTCTGGCGTGTTGCCGATCGGTGCGAGACATATTACTCAAGATATCGCTTTGGGCTGCAGGTTGAGTTTGGATGCAGCAGAAAAGATTAAACTTGCCTTAACCAACGATCAATTTTTCACCATGAAGCCACACGTCGGGGAATCCAAAGAGGACTTCAAAAAAAGACAGAAAGAAGAAGATCAACTAAACTTAGAAGAGCTTGGCCTGAATGAAAGCCAAGATGATGTGTCGAAAAGAACGATTGTTGAGGGCATTATGATGCCTCGGATGAAAGAGATGTTTGGCTTAATTGCAAAAGAACTACAAAAACATAATCTACTGCCGTTAGTTCCTGCCGGCTTAGTGTTATCCGGTGGCGGAGCAGAAACCGTTGGAATTGTAGAAATTGCGAAACGAACCCTCAACTTGCCTGCAAGAGTTGGAAAGCCAATTGAACTGAAGGGATTGATTGATGACATTCAAAAACCCTCTTTTGCAACCAGCATTGGCTTGCTCATTTACGCTTCTCGCAGAAGCGTAGGACACCCGCCACAGAAAGTGATTAGAATCAGTGAGCTTTTAAAAAATATTAAAATTGATCAAATCACAAGTAAAGTGATGCAGTTGATTAAATCAATCATTCCATAGTTATTTACTGGGGTGAACAACCGAAACTTGTTTCGTATTTCCCCCCTCACAGCACAAAGAAAAATGATACACTACCACCACATTCTAAAGGAGTCGCATGGGTTTGGTAAAACCGACAAATACAACGTTCGCAAAAATTAAAGTCATTGGCGTAGGTGGCGGTGGTGGTAATGCTGTCAACTCGATGATTACATCCAATCAAATCCAGGGAGTTGAGTTCATCACTGTTAACACGGATGCTCAGGCGCTACTTTCTTCCAAAGCAGAAACCAAAGTCCAGATCGGCAGTAACTTTACCAAAGGCTTAGGCTCCGGCGCGGATCCTGAAGTTGGTCGTGCGGCTGCAGAAGAAAGTCGTGAGAAATTAAAAGACCTTTTGTATGATTCTGATATGGTTTTCATCACGGCTGGTATGGGTGGAGGTACCGGGACTGGTGCTTCAACAATTATTGCCGAAATTGCCAAAGAGTCTGGCGCCCTAACGGTTGCGGTCGTGACCAAGCCGTTTGCATTTGAAGGTATTCGTCGAATGCAGTCAGCGGAAGAGGGGATTGAATCTCTGAAAGAAAATGTTGATACCTTGATCGTCATCCCAAACCAAAGGTTGATGGACGTTATAGATAAGAAAATGACCTTGCTTGATGCTTTTCGCCTTGCCGATAACGTTTTGGGGCAGGGTGTGCAAGGAATTTCAGATTTAATCACTGTGCCAGGCTTGATTAACGTTGACTTTGCAGATGTAAAAACGATTATGTCTGACTCAGGCTCAGCTTTAATGGGTATTGGTCAGGCAAGTGGTGAAAATCGCGCCGCAGCGGCAGCTCGAATGGCTATTTCTTCACCTTTACTAGAAGTTTCAATAGATGGCGCCAAAGGCATTTTGTATAATATTATTGGTGGACCGGACATGTCGATGAGTGAAGTTTCTGATGCCTCAACGATTATCGCCAGCGCCGCTGCACCAGATGCAAACATTATCTTTGGAGCCACGATTGATGAGCAGTTAGGCTCAACCATTAAAATCAGTGTCATTGCCACTGGCTTTGATGAGCGCCAATTAGGCTATGCATCTTCACAAAAAACTATGTTTGGATCGTTTAGTCGTGAATCAAACACTCGATTGTCTAGAATGGCAACACCTGCACCCGAACAGGTAGAAACGAGAGAAGAACCCAAAATTGACAGAACTCCCACATCTTTCACTCAACCAGTATTGAAGTCAGATGTGCTTCAGCCACAGCAACCAGTGGTGAAGCAACATTCTTTCGGCGATCTATTAGGGTTTAATCGTACCAGCCAAGCAGCTCAAAGTAATTCGCAGCTTCAACAGAAATCTACCTCATCGCCTTCTTATTCTGTCACAGATCCCACCGATCCTACAGACGATAGCGTCAGCAACCCACTACCTATTTCTCAGGTTGGCGGAGCAAACGAGTTTGAAGATGAGTTTGATATTCCTGCATTTCTCAGAAACAAGCGCTAGTTACTCTCACAACAGTTGTGACTTACTTCTTTAATCTCTTCCATCCAAAAAAGGAACGAAAAACCCGCACGGCTCAGAAAATCTGAAAAACACCTTTTAAGTGGTGTCGCCATGCGGGTTATAATTACTTAACTTTAAAACTGAGCAGCTTCTACTTCAAAATCTCAAAGTACTGATATCCAAAACTGGTGAATTCAGCAACGCGAGTACAACAGCCGAGCGCTCGCTTCTAGCGATCGCACTGGGTCTAGTTCCATCCCAACTATTATAGATGGTTTCTATATTAGAAATTTGACCTGAACTAGGGCTTCTGAGCCCCACTATTATGGGAAAGAGCGCGACAGTGCTCTCTTCCAAACCCGCAAACGAATTTGCAGATTCATTGAAAATCAGAATTTGATGTGGAACAGTACTACCCACATCACTAGCGATAAGGCAGGCGTAGTCATTTTCGAGTATCAAAGGTAGAGCAAATTGGACAATCACTCGACCAGTATTTTCCCAAATGCGACGCTGAGTCAGAGTCAAAAAAACGGGCAGAATAACAGACTCATTGTTATTACTTTTGCGAATCACAATTCCTGGGCTGAAGGAACCACCTTCAGACGACTTACATCTTGTCACAAGTGCACCATTGTACACCATGTGACTCAAAGCTCTTTCAATCGTTCGAATGCAGTACATTTTTTTCTCCTAAACAAAGATAAACCTGCTCACAGTGAGCGTGGTTGCTGGAAGAAGGCACTACTCTTGACTAAAGATGGCGTTTTACTCACATGCATGAGAAAATGACCGCCTTTTGAAGTGAGTAATAGAGTTAAGTTGTTAAAGAGCAAAAAGTTTTTCCGCCATCAAAATGCGTGCAGAAATGAAGCGCGCGGCAAAAAAACTTGTCTTTAAACCATATTATGTATTAAATACGCATAATATGCAATAGTTATGGGATAGATAGAACTGGATCTAATTTTATAATACTTGATGTATACATTATATTTTGGTATAATAAATATGTATCGGTTGATTGAGAATTTGGATTATTCCTAATTAGCGATCTTCAGATGCTCATTAACAACACAGTCTAATATATTCTTTTAGGTTCCTTCTACTAAGGACAAAAAAGGTGTGAGAAAACTCGTATCTTTTTTGTCCTTAGCAGCGAGGGACTGAATAGCTAGCTGCAGACTATAAGCTCAAGGGAGAACTTGATGAATAATCGGTTGTTTTATCTTATTTTCATGCTGTTCATCAGTATGAATTCAGGTATTTCCGTCAGCGCGCAAGAAGTTCAAGAAGTTGACTTCTGCGCCCCAGTGACTTCCAACGCGTTCGCAAGTCCCAACCCTTGGGTGGATGGACAAATTGCCATCCAATTCTTTTCACCAAATAATGGGACATCACTTGCTCTGTGGCAGGACGGGGAAAGTCCTCGTTTGATTTACTCGCCAAATCAACTCACCAGGATGGAGGATGGGGGTCAATTTGACGGCATCTATCAAGACGGGTTTTTCACTGTTGGTCCTGAGCTAGAATGGCTCAGTCCGACCAACATATTGACAGTGATTGACGTTAATCGTCAAGTCGCACTGCATCCACATCAGTACAACTACTGGTCGCAGGGCTCACAAACGTTGGGCCACTATTATGAGTGGCAAAACTATCAGCGAGAGCAATGGCTCGTTGATATCAATATTGAAACTGGTGAATTTGTCTTGGTCACGCAAGGGCGTGACCCGGCATTTAACAAAACGAACATCTTGGCATTTAGTCGTCCGTCAGCGTCAGAATTGTACGGTTTTGACATCTGGTATCGGAACCTAGATACAGGTGTAGAAGATTTGTTGAGTAACAATTCGGACTTCCCCACCGCAATTAAGTGGGGTGACGCGGAGATAAACCCAAGTTCGATTGGGTTGTTCGATCTGGAATTCCGCTCGCCCGAAATGTTGACCGGGACACTCAACTTTGGAGGCTCTGTCAACAATGCGACAATTATTGAAATCGGGCATCACGAGCTAATAGAACTAGTGCCCATGGAGGAGAATACAGATGCTCACGGATATACCGTGAGCATCGGGTCGATCGGAGCATGGGTGGGAAATCACGCATTTGCTCCCAACGGGGGAGACTTCGTATATTTCCGTCAAGAAGTAGGCTCGGAAACGGCCCAAATCTGGGTCAACATTTCTGGCGAGTCTATGCTTCTCGTAGATGGAAACGTGCGGGGAAAGCCCAGCTTCATTGATGAAAAAACGGTGCTTTACACGCAATTAATAGAGGGGGGCGAAAGCCCACAATATCAGATTTTCGACATCGATATTGACTCACTAGTTGTAGATCAAGTCACCTGCAACTAGAAAAGAACCGACTGTGTTTGAAGCAGCGTGCTCATGGACAACACCATGACACGCTGCTTCACTTTTTTAAGATACTTAATAAGCCAATATTTCTCACTTTTGTGATATACTGTTTACACGTAAAACCGCTTGAGTTCATCATCAATGAACGAGGTGAAGAGAGAAATGGCGAGTGCTTCACAAAACACTTTCCCAAACTAAATTCTTCCGGGTAAGCCCGTAATAGCAGGAACAAAGTAATAATGAGGTTGGTACCTTTCTTGCAAGAGAAGCCTTCATTGTCCCGTAAACACGAGACAATGAAGGCTTTTTTGTATAAAAAAAGGAACACATGTTAACTCAACGAGATTTTAGTCAAACACCAGATTTCCCAAAGTTGGAAGAAGAAGTGATGGAATTTTGGGAGCACGATCATACATTTGAAAAGTCTGTCAAAAGCCGATCTACAGATAACTCCTATGTTTTTTATGATGGACCTCCATTTGCAACTGGTTTGCCGCATTACGGACATCTTCTTGCTTCCACCATCAAAGACGTCATTCCTCGATACTGGACAATGAAAGGCTATCAAGTTACTCGGCGCTGGGGTTGGGACTGTCACGGCGTGCCAATCGAAAACATGATTGAGAAAGAGCTTGATCTCAAAGGTGGAAAAAAAGGAATTGAAGAGTATGGAATTGCTCAATTTAATGATGCGTGTCAGTCGGCTATTTTCCGTTTTGATAAAGAGTGGGAAGTGATCATTAAACGATTGGGCCGTTGGGTAGATTTTAAACATTCATACAAGACGATGGACACAAGCTACATGGAATCTGTCTGGTGGGGCTTTTCCGAGCTCTACAAAAAAGATGCGATATACGAAGGCCGTAAAGTCCTGCTTTACTGTCCAAGGTGCGCTACACCTCTGTCAAACTTTGAGATCGCGATGGATAACTCATATAAGGATGTGGAAGACAACTCTCTTTTCGTCAAGTTTAAAGTCAAAAAAGACACCACTCGCTCACTGGAACTAGAAAAATTTGCCAAAGATCATACCGAACATGCGAATCAAAACGAATACTTACTTGCCTGGACGACAACGCCATGGACGCTCCCTGGAAACGTAGCGCTCGCTGTTTTGCCGGACGCAGAGTACAGTCAAGTAGAGTTTAATGGTGAGTTATTCTGGATGGCAAAAAACAAAGTCGGAGAATTGATGAAACTTCAAGGAGTGACTCATCCTGAAGTAGTGCAAACAGTGACTGGGAATTGCCTGGTGGATCTCACATATGAGCCTCTCTACACCTATATGCCGACTGGTGAAAAGAAAGCGTTTTATGTCACAGTCGCAAATTTTGTCAGCTTAGAAGACGGAACGGGAATTGTTCACACAGCTGCAATCTATGGAGAGGACGACTACTCACTTGCGCAGAAAAAGGACTTGCCCTGCGTTCCCACGCTTGACGATCAAGGAAAGTTTTTAGACCACGTAGAACCGCTAAAAGGAGTCTTTTATAAAAAAGCCGAGCAGTGGGTGATTGATGACTTAGAGTCACGAAATCTACTCTTCAAAGCAGAAAAATACAAGCATTCTTACCCATTTTGTTATCGTTGTGCTACGCCACTTTTTTACAACGCCGTTCCAGCTTGGTTTATCAATATTCAAAAAGTAAAAAGGACATTAAGCACTGCAAATGAAGAGATCAATTGGTTTCCAGAGCATTTAAAGCATGGCCGATTCGGCAAAGGAATTGAAACAGCTCCAGATTGGAACATCTCTCGTTCAAGATACTGGGGTACTCCTATGCCAATCTGGAAGAGTGACTCAAAAATGCCGCAATATCGAGTAATTGGCTCAATTGCAGAACTCAAAAAATGGGCCGTAGATCCAAAAAAAACGGAAAATATTACTGATATTCATCGTCAGTATATTGATGATATTGAACTGTGGATTGACGATGAAAAGAAAGTGAAAGGTCGTCGAATTTCGGAAGTTTTTGACTGTTGGGTGGAAAGTGCCAGTATGCCATATGCAGCTCAGCACTATCCATTTGAAAACAAGGATTGGTTTGAAAAGAACTATCCAGCTCAGTTCATCTCTGAGTACATCGCTCAAACTCGAGCCTGGTTTTACTGCATGCACGTGATGTCCGTCATTTTATTTGATAAACCATCTTTCCAAAATGCATTGACCACAGGTACAATTTTGGCTGAAGATGGTACAAAAATGAGTAAGTCCAAAAAAAACTATCCAGATCCAATGCTCGTCATAGATAAATATGGTGTTGATAGTTTACGCCTCTATTTAATGAGCTCAGTTGTCATGAAGGCTGATAACTTAAACTTTAACGAAAAAGAAGTAGGTGAGCTCCGGAAAAAGGTGTTCGTAATTTGGTGGAATGTGCTTGCTTTTTACAAACAATTTGTTGATGTAACAGTACGTACGCATACGATTGACCTGACGCAAACACCAGAAAAGGTCGATCACGTGATGGATGCTTGGCTCCTTTCCCACTTGCAAAGCGTGGTGAAAACGACTACCAAAGCAATGGACAGCTATGATGTTGTTAAGGCAAGTCGGTCGTTGATCGACTTTGTAGATGAGCTCTCCACTTGGTACTTACGACAAAGTAGAGATCGTTTGAAACAAACAGATGAACAAGGCAAGCAATCCGCACAAGTGTTTGGGTATGCTTTAGTGACCCTAGCAAAGCTTTTTGCTCCTTTGACACCTTTCTTCAGTGAGTTCGCGTATCAGGAGCTGCTCCACACGGACAACTCAGTGCACCTTACAGATTGGCCAGCAGGAAATGAACGTTGGCATGATGAAAAGTTAGCAGCAGATATGCAGTTAGCCATGTCTACTGTGACTGCAGCACATAAGGAAAGACAAGTGAGGGGCATCAAGCTACGCCAGCCACTTGCAGGTGTAAAAGTTTGTGCGGCGTATGAGAAACCAAGTTCTAGCGTCACAGATTTAATTTTAGCTGAAATCAATATTAAGCAGCTTTATTGGCAAGTCAACCAGTCGGGTCTGTTTTCTATCGAATTAGATACCGACCTTACTCCAGAACTACTCGCCGAGGGAAAAGCCCGTGATGTGATGCGCCAGGTTCAACAACTAAGAAAAGATGCTGGAGTGGGAATGAATGACCAAGTCGAAATAGAGCTACCAGATTGGCCAGTGGAATGGACAGATCAGATTCAAGCCAAAACAAAAAGCCAACTCGTCAAAGGTACAGTAGCGAAAATCAGACAGTAATCCACCTCTAGACTCAGTTCCTTAAAGCCGTTACTCTTGCTGGTATGTTACGTACCTGGTTATTGCCTTTTTTACTGTTGTGTTTAGCCGCAATCAGCATCCTTGTCTTGAGAAGTGTGGCGCCTTCACTCCTTCCCAAACAACTCATTTTTTTTGTCCTCGGTGGATTTACTTTCATCATTGCCTCTCACATACGTTTTGGCACATGGCTTAAAGTTTCTCCATATCTCTATGGACTGCTCATCGGACTTCTTCTCATTACTCAAATTCTGGGCAAAGTGACTCGAGGAGCTGTAAGTTGGATTCCTTTAGGACCAATTCATATTGAACCATCACAACTTGCCGTGGTTTGCGTGGGTTTATTGCTGTGCAAATTGGTTGACAAGCATCCTATTCAAAGTTTGAAGTCACTTCTTATTTTTGGTTTTCTTTCTGGCTTACCTGCAGTACTGATTTTTATTCAACCAGATTTTGGGTCAACTATTATCTACATCGTTGCTATGGCGAGTCTCTTTTTTCTTTCCAAAACAAAACCAGAGTATCTGATGGGAATCTTCACGTTAACGATAGTGTCTTTATTTATCGGCTGGAACTTTCTGCTTTTGCCGTATCAGAAACAACGTATTACTTCTTTTATTAATGTGTCAGATCATGCCTCTGCAGCCAGTTATAATGCCATACAGTCGGTCATTGCGGTTGGTTCTGGCCAAGTGTTGGGGAGGGGACTCGGACGAGGCGTCCAGTCTCATTTGCGATTTCTTCCGGAAAGACAGACAGACTTCGTGTTTGCCTCTTTTGCCGAAGAAACTGGCTTTATCGGCTCAGCTCTCATCATAGCTCTCTACGCTTCCCTTACTCTTTTCTTTTTACTCATAGGGTTTCTTTCTGTGCGCCCAGCTGAAAAATACTTCTGCTACATCACAGCCACGATGCTGGCCATTCAATCAACCGTGAATATTGGCATGAATATTGGACTACTTCCCATTACTGGAATTACTTTGCCACTCATTTCTTATGGCGGCAGCTCTATTCTTTCCCTATGTTTTCAATATGGATGTGTCCAGTCACTCATAAAAGAGTTCAAAAAACAGCCTTCCCTACATATCCGCTGATAATTCGTGATATAATTCCTTCTCTTGACACAAACTTAATAGTTATGGAGTTCTATGAAATACGCAATCATACAGTTAGCTGGCAAACAACTTCGAGTTTCCGAAGGTGAACACATCACCGTTACTCGCCTGGAAGATAAGGAAGGCGATGAGCTGAAGATCTCCGATGTGCTGCTCACAGTAGATGGCGAATCCATCAAGATTGGCGCTCCACTTGTTGAAAAAGCTGTTGTGACTTTAAAAGTCATTACTCATGATAAAGGTGAAAAGATTCGTGTTGCTAAATATAAAGCGAAGTCTCGCTATAGACGCGTCAAGGGTTTTCGAGCTTCTGAAACAACCTTAGAAGTAGTGAAGATCGCCTAATTAAGCCTGGTTTGAGAGAGAAAAAGCTGCCTATCATGTCAAATACATATTATTTTCTTATTGGTCGAACTCCAGAACTTTCCATTCAAGAACTCAAGTCGGTTTTACCAGATCAAGAACTGATTCAATTCACTGAAGAACTCGTCCGAGCTGAGCTAGAAAGCGACGAACAAGCCATGACACTTTTCAAACAGCTTGGTGGCTCACTCAAAGTAATGAAGCAGGTTGGTGTTTTTAATCTTGTCGATGAAGAAAGCCTCCTTGACTACATCGCTGCTTATTTAGCTCAATTTCCAAAACCTACGTTTGCGATTGCAGAAATAAACCGCCAAAATATTCCCAAAATTGAAAATCAATTCATAAAAAATAGACTCAAAGCCAGAAATATTTCATCTCGATTCATTGAAGGCTCGCGAAGTGGATTAACTGCAGCAGTATTAACACATCAGGACTTAATTGAGCTAGTCATCATCAGAATGGATGAGGACACCATGTTTACTCATACACTTGCAACCCAAGATATTGATGACTGGACTCGCAGAGATCGTGTTAAACCATATGCTGACCGTAAAAAAGGCATGTTACCTCCCAAATTAGCCCGAATGATGACGAATCTCGCCCGAGGAAATTGGAAGAGGGAGCAGCGCTTAACTCCATTATCTCAGCTCAAAACCCCTTTTTTGTATGATCCGTTTTGTGGCTCGGGGACTGTTCTACTCGAGGCCTTGATGCTTGAGCTTCCTGTTTCTGGTTCCGATATCGACCAAGATGCCGTTCGTGGTACACAAAATAATCTCGATTGGTTTAGTCAAATGTATCAGAGTCAAATCGAAGCGGCTGTTTTTTACAGCGACGCCACATTAGTCACATCCGAACAGCTTAAAACACCAGTCGATTTACTGGTCACCGAACCATTCCTCGGTAAGCCAAATCCTCAAGAAATACAGCTACCAAACATTTTTAAAGGTCTGGAGAAATTATATTGGGGTGCTTTTCGCCAGTGGACAAAAATTTTGGCTGATCAAGCAGTGCTCGTCATCATTTTTCCTTACGTAGAAGCTGGAAAAACCGTTTATGCTCTCGAGAAACTAATTGACAAGTTGGCTGTTCTTGGCTATACTCCAGTTTCCGAACCAATCATGTACCATCGCCCACAGGCAGTAGTACAACGACAGATTTGGCAATTTGTATTTCATAAAAAGTAAATTGAAGGTAAATATATGTCTCATGTCAAAGCGGGTGGAGCGGTTAGACAACATCATCAAAGACGCGGCAAACGATTGGGTGTTAAAAAATTTGGTGGTGAAAAAGTCGAAGTTGGCAACATCATTATTCGTCAACATGGTGCACTCTATAAAGCTGGAAAAGGCGTAGGCATGGGTCACGACTATACAATTTTTTCAATGCTAGACGGTGCTGTGCAGTTCTCTAAACGCCTCGGTCGCACCGTTGTCAACGTTGTGAAGTAATTTTTCGAAAATTTCAAAAAATTTAGTTCTTCATCTTCTCTAAAATAACTTTTAATTGATCCTGAATAAGATCTGGATTACCTTTAAAGATGAAGGTCACCTTGGTCTGTCGATTGGATTGAGAGAGCTTGACTTGAGAGTAATCTGGATTGAATAGTCCTTGAAGTTGCGCCTGCCAGACATCCAAATTTGGAGATAGGTTAGAAGGCATGTCTTTCAATCGATTTACTTTTTGGTGTGGCTGTGAAGAGGCATTCACCGGTAATTGATGCTTTACCCTTCTGACCAACTCTTCAGCTCTTCGAACAGATGCGTTCTCTCGCAATAAAATCTTATAGACTTCAACTTGAGCTCGCTCATCCTCTAATCCTGCCAAAGCTCGAGCATGGCCTTCAGTGATCAAAGAGCCAGCCATTCCGTCTTTAATCGCATCTGGCAAATTAATTAACCGCATCGTGTTTGTGACATAAGCAATCGATTTACCAATTTTTTCTGCAATTTGACTTTGAGTAAAGCGAAAATCTCGCATTAACTGTTGAAATGCTTGAGCACGTTCCATGGCAGACAGATCAACTCGCTGAACGTTTTCAATGATTGCCATTTCCAACATTCCTTTTGGAGTAGTGACTTTAACAACTACGGGAACTTCTTGTAAATCTGCCAGCTTGGCTGCACGCCAACGCCTCTCACCAGCGATGATTTGATATCCAGCTGGAGTGTGTGCCACTATAATTGGTTCTAAGATGCCGTACTGTTTGATTGATTGAACCAACTCATCAAGTTGTTCTGACTGTACTTTTCCTCGAGGCTGAAGTGGGTTTGGTTGAAGTTGATTCACAGGAAGGAATTGGGGATGGGATGTGTTCATAGCAACTCTGCGATCTCTTTTCGATCTATGTATAACACAACTTCACTAGAATGAATAGGTTGCGTGTTTGATTGTACCGGCAGTTGGGACAGGCCAGTATCGAAAGAAGGCTTTGCCCACAATTTCATTTTTGGTGATCGGTCCCCAGCTCCTTGAGTCGCTTGAATAGGGGCGATTATCTCCACTCACAAAGTACTCATTCATTTTCAACGTGATTGATTTATCTTTGGTGGCAAAACCAGGAAGTGTCTGAAAATCTGTGGGAATATATGGCTCCTCCACAACCTGCCCGTTCACAAAGATATGATTATCATGAACAGTCATTTCCTCTCCTGGCAAACCAATGATTCTCTTAATAAAGTCGCAGCCGGTACCTTTTGGACAGTTTGCAGACTCTGGAGCGTGAAATACAATCACATCTCCGCGTTGAGGTTGACCCAATCGATAACTGACTTTATCCGATAAAACATAGTCGCCACTCTGAAAATTTGGCACCATCGACTGACCATTTACTTGATGTGGAGAAGCCACAAAAAGATAAATAATCAGAAATATTGACAGTGCGATGACGACAGTTTCGATAATGTCTAAAAAGAAACTTCCAAGTGCTGCGATAATTCCATTCATAGGTGATTATTATGCTTGGACGAAGGAACAGATTCAATGAGGAAAACCTGTTACAATCATTTTCATGGGTTACCAAAAGCAAGTTTTTAGTGGTTTCAGCTTAAATGGATTTGTCACCTTTGCCACAGCCCTGGCGGCAGGGGTGAAGATCTTTTTTCTTGCCAGACTCCTTTCTCCACATGATTTTGGCCTTTTTTCATTAGTGGCTGTTTTACTTGGAACAATGGAGTCGTTCACGGAGACAGGAATTAACACCACGATCGTCCAATCTGAGAGGAGTATTGGTTATTTTCTAGATACTGCATGGGTTATTTCCATTTTTCGTGGATTTCTCATTGCGATTCTGATTGTCTTCATGGGAATCGCCATGCGAGCTATTTACCATGAAGACATGCTTCTTTCACTGGCTGCGATAGCTGCGTTTGTGCCAGTGATTAAAGGCTTCATTAATCCAGCCATTATTAGCCTTCATAAAGATTTGTTTTTCTTTAGAGATTCTTTGTACAGGCTGTCTCTTGTCATTGTAGATGTGTGCGCTGCTATCTTTTTTGCATTTTTTATCAAATCTTCAGTTGCATTTATCTTAGGAATGCTGTGTGCCGCGGTTTTTGAAGTCGGCATTACTTTTTTACTATTTAAAGAAAGACCCCGTTTCCAATACATTTCATCCAGAGCAAAAGAGATTTTTCACAATGCCAAGAGTCTGAACTTGTCGGCGGCGCTAGGGTACGCAGTTCAAAATACAGATAATCTGCTCGTTGGAAAAATTATAGGAACTAGCGCACTTGGTTTGTATGCCCAAGGCTACTCTTTAAGTCACAAATTCAATCTCGAGCTTGCAAAGTCTGTTCAACACGCCACCTTCCCAGTATATGTCAGAATTTTTCACGATACTGAACGACTCAAAAAAGCATTCTGGAAGTCGACGATCACATCTTTACTGGTGTTTACCCTCATCTCACTTCCACTCATTTTTTTCCCGAACTTCATTGTAGAAGTTATTTTAGGTGGAGGAAAATGGCTCGGAGTTCAGACGGTTCTACCTTGGCTGGCGGTAGCAGGCTTAATTCAGAGTTTCGTTCTTTTGTCTCAAAACATCTTCACTTCACTGAAACGATACTTCTGGCTCAATCTCAGCTCTTTTGTCAACCTGACTACGCTGATTCTTTTCATCTGGATTTGGACTCCTCAGGCAGGACTAAGTGGAGCAGTCAACGGAGTCATCGTTTCTCGAATGATTACTTTAGGGGTAACTTCTCTCGGCTTATGGAAAACATTTTCAGCGACTGATTAGGGCAGACATGCAACACCTTCCAATATCGATTATCATCATAGCTCACCAAGATAGACCTGCATTTAAAAAAACGATTCAATCAGTTCAATGGGCAAATGATATTTTAATTTACTGGACTAGTCAAGTAAAAATTCCTGATTGGTTGAGAATGAGTAACGTCCGATTCGTTAATTCTTCAATTGATCAAATTGATTTTTCTGCATATAGAAACGATGCCGCAACCTTTGCAACTGAAAACACACTCTTTTTTGTTGATAGCGATGAAAGTGTGAGTAACGGAACAGCTCAAATATTAGCTACTTTAATTAATAGAAGTGATTGGCAAGCGGCAACTGTCAGGCGAAAGGACATTTTCTTGGGAAAAGAAATGCGGTGGGGGGAGGTAGCACATGTTCAAATTGCTCGCATTTTTAAAAAGGGTTTTTTTCATTATGAGAGAGCTGTTCACGAGCAAGCAGCTGTGAACGGTACTGTGGTTGAATCTCAAATAACTCTCATTCATGAAGCGCACCAAAGTTTTTCCGAATTCCTAAACGACGTAATCCAGTACATTCAAATCGAGTCCAATTCTCGTCAGAAAAACAAACAGCATGTATCACTCCTTGCTCTATGTATCTGGCCACTGGGAAAATTCTTGCATAACTACTTTTTCAAGCTTGGAATACTAGATGGATGGCGAGGTGTTATTTACGCTTTAACGATGAGTGTTCACTCTTTTGGCGTGCGAGCAAGTATCTATGAACGGACAACATGAAAAGTCATCGAACTGCAGTCATTCTTCTGAGTCTCTTTTTTTTAACATTGAGTCTTGGGCAGCTGGAGAAAGTAACTCTCTACGCGTCAGTTGCAATTTACCTCCATGAGGTGATTATGGGAATTTGGTTGATGTATTGGGTTTTCAAAAAGCCGCTGCTCATTTCAATGTTTCTCCACAAAATAATGACGCTCCCGCTCTCAATACGACTTTTTTGCATTTGGCTAGTTGTCGGGTGGTTATCAGCTCTTTTCAACCAAGGTAGCTTGATAGAACCACTCCTCTTTGTGAGTAGAATTGCATTTTATTTCGCATTTTTCTTCTCAATTACGGTAGTTGTAAGTGAAAAAATCATTTCGACCGCTTGGATTAAAAAAGGTATGTTCGCTTCTGGAATGTACATTCTTTACTTTGGGTTTTTGCAGTATATATTTTTACCAGATACTCGATTTCTTCTGTATCAAGGTTGGGATGATCACTACTTTCGCTTAATTTCAACGATTCTTGATCCCGGATTCACTGGTATTCTCTTTATTCTCAATCTTTTTTTGCTTTTTCAGCTTTGGATTCATCACGAAATTAAAAACAAAGACAGAACCTCTCGTTTTTCTCAAGCTCTTTTGGCACTTTCTACCTTCCTTTTGACGCTCGGAATGAGCTTAACATATTCACGAGCTACGTACCTTGCATTTGCGATCAGTGGGGGTTTGACTGTGATTTTATTTTTCGTGCAAAGAAAGAAAGTATTCACTTTTTTGATTTTGGGCAGTCTCGTTTTTCTACTGGTTTCTTTACCTTTACTGCCGAGACCAGATGGGGAAGGAGTTAAACTCGAGAGAGTTTCAACCATCTATGCAAGATCTAGCTCAGCGCAGTCAGAGCTCAAACTGCTGAATCCATGGCAATGGGTGATCGGCAAAGGGATGTTCGTTACTGCTTCAAATCAGTTTCTCGACACTACCCAACAAAACCATAACAGAGTTCCTGATAATTGGCTGGTTATGTTTATCACGGGCAGTGGACTGATCGGAACGAGCCTTTTTCTTTGGTCAGTAGCGCAAATTGCACTCAAACAGTGGCGCACAAATTCACTTTTTTGGTTGGGGTTTATCGCTGTTTTAATCCACGGTCTGTTTAACGCCAGTTTAGTGTATCCATTTGTCTTAGCTTGGTTAGGAACGCTAGCATTAACTCACACGCCTTACAAGGAAAACTGAACCGTGATTTTTCTCTCGGTTACATTACCTGCTGGATCGACCGATCGGAAACTGAGCACATTTTCTCCAGCATTCAGTTGGAGTACTGCGGTAAATGAACCATCGCTTTTAACGATAATAAAACGATCATTTAAGGTAACTTTAGCACCTGGATCAGTTATTCCGTTGACCGTCATCATTTTGTTTTTACTACCAAGAATTGATTGATTCTCTTGAGGATCAGTGATTTCTAATTGAGGCATCTCGCTATCAAAGACAACAAGAAAAGATGCAGACACAGCAGACTGTAGTTGGTTTGAAGTTTTAATTGCATATGTCGTCAAAGAGTTTTCTCCTGCTTGAAGATCCAGGCCAACACTGAAGCTCCCGTCTTCTTGTGCATCAGCTCGTTTTATCTCTTGACCATTATTTAGCACAACGACTTGACTCCCTTTTTCACTGTACCCACTCAAAGTCAGCTGAGCGCTATTTGTCGCTTCAACTGGTGTTGAAATTGTAGGAACTTGTGGGAGTAAGATGTCGGCTTGAGAAACGACTTGATTTGAACTAGATCCTGCGACCAGCTTAATTACGTTGGGAATGATGAACGTTACAAAAACAATAACCAAAGTGACAGTGAGCACACCAAAAAAAATAATTTGGCGAAGGAGTTTATGCTCAATCACCTTAGCTCTTCTAGAAGTGATTCTGGTGGATTTTGGCATAGTTGTTCCTGAGTATTCTGCTTGTGTGTACTTGGAATATTGAGTATTTGACATTGATAGTTTTATTCTAGCATGTTGCTTTTGCAGAAAACGATCAGACCGTTGCGCATGAGCCGGGAGTGGGAATCGGACCCACGACCTACGGTTTACGATACCGCCGCTCTACCAACTGAGCTATCCCGGCAATTTATGCTTGGGCAAATTATAACCAAATTTTTGCCAGGGGCAATGAGCGATGATTTCCACTCAATTTGAGGGCAACGGGGAAATATTTTCTGCTATAAATAAGCATCAGACCTATTTTGCAGTACCCAAAATTTATCAGGATTTATTTTCCTTTTTGATCATTGTCCAGTGATAGAGGTACAGTGGAGAGCCAACTGCGATCATTGCGAGACTAGTTGAAAACTGACGTTTTTGCTGGTTGACCGCTTCTACGGCCTGCTGTTCCTGCTGTTCTTCCACTGAGATTGTTCGTGCGCCGTCCTCTCCTTTGATCGGCATAAGAGGATAGCTAGAGTACTCTGAGACTTTGAAAAAATATGTTTTGAGGGTAAGATCGACGATCTGGATGCTTCCGATGACAGTAATCAAAAGTCCTACAAAGGAAAATAAATAGAGATAGAGTAAGCGCAAATTAATTTTCATATATCATACTTTATTTACATACTTTCTTTCGATATTGTAACGTAATTCTACTCGTGTTTACGGTATTTTTGGAGCGGGATACGGGAATCGGACCCGCTTCTCATCCTTGGGAAGGACGTATACTACCAGTGTACTAATCCCGCGAGACAACTTCTTGCAAGCTCTCAGCTTTATTTTACATGACCTTCCTTAGAACAGGGGTCTCAATTCGCCTGACTTGAGTAGAAACTGGCATGTTCAGGAGCATGCCAGGGTAAATAATCCCTGGATTGGGGCCAATCAGCTGTTGATTTTGGCTATAAATCGCAATCCAGTGATAGGGATCACCGGAAGTGGATTGAGCAATTTTCCACAATGAGTCTCCTTTTTGAACGACGTAAACTGGACCAGAAAAAACCTCTTCTGATGTTGTTTTGGCAGCAACGGGAGTAATTTTACCCCGTACATTAAAGGATCCGTAATCGGAAATTTGCGTGTCAAGACCATTCGAGGTGGAGGGAGAAGCTTCAGTCACCTGAGTGACTGGTAGTTTATCTGACCTCAAATCTTCTGAAGGAGTTTTTATTGGTACTCTCCGTAAAAACTGATAGGCAAAGACTGTTCCTAGCAGGAATAGAAAACATCCCATTAAAAACAGTTTGAGGTAATAATTTGAGCGCTGGATGGTTTTAACAATTCTCGTACGAGATCTTTGATCTGGAGAAGTCTGATTACGCCTAGCCATAATACACCACTAGCTGAGCAGGCTATTTGAAATTATTCTGGCATATTTAAAAGTGTTTGAGAAGCACCATTTGAACAGCACGGAGAATTAAAAACTGCTAAATCGATAGACATCGTTCTTCGGCGTCAATCTGGTTATCTTACCAGATACCACGTCAATGCTGACTAAGAAGTTATTTCCGTTATAATATTCTTTCTCAATGGTATCAACTAAAGTAATGTAGGTTTGGGCATCAAGCCAAACTCCTCTGACTGAGTAACTTTCTGTAATCGAGTCTGGCGTGAGCTGCTTTTTTTGTCCTGTGGTCGGCTCTAGTCGATAGATACGTTCTGCTGACATACCTCCCTCAAGGTGGAAAGTTCTCTCATACAGCACATATTTTTGGTCTGGAGAAAAAGAAGCAAACGGCTGTATGTCTCCCCAAGCTCCACTGTCAATCTCAGTTGCTTGATTTGTTGATCGGTCAATCACAGAGATACTAGAAAACGAAGAAACTGTGCCTGAATCACTCGTTTCAGCTGCAATTCGTATCAATTGATTTGTTTTGTCCATCGGGAATGCAGCGTAACCAAAAGTCTTCGCATTCTCAATTCGTTTAATTTGTTTGGTTTGTAGATCGATTTCATCTAGACCAGCACCGTTATATCCAGCATGAATGAAATACAGCTTCATGTTCACAAGATCCCAATTGGAAATAAGTGAATTCTCACTTGATAGCAGTGTTTTCGTTTGTGTAGACATATCATATAAATACATACCTTGAGGAACATTTGGCATTGGATCCGGTAGGCATGGTCCGCTATCGGTACGAGTAACCGGCCTCCCATCTACTTCAGTCGGACAGGCTTTCTCAAATCCAACTGAAAAAATGAAGTACTTTCCATCTGATGAACTGTAGTTTAGGCCTGACAAATTAATGTTTACTATGACCTGAGGATCCAATCCTTGAATTGGCTGAATTGATTCAGTTTTCAAAGTGTTGAGGTTTTTGACGAAAACAGTATCCGTATTATCTGTGGTGGAGTAAAAAACTAAGCTACTTTCTGGCCATTTATATCCAAATGACAAGAGAGGAAGGTCCACCTTTTGCTCATTACCTGCGTTCGGTAAAATTGTCCAGCCTTCTACCAGATCAGCTTTGTTTTTATCTGGTTTTCTCAAAAAGAAAATCCTCTTTTGTAAATCTAAGCTGTCGGTTAAAATAGACAATGGAGAAGCGGTAGGAACCGGAGAGGGTTCTACTCTGTTAAGATGCGTGGAAGGATAGAGCAATGGCAAGACGTTGATTGCAAGTTTCTGAACGACTGGTTGCTGAGAGAGAACATAGCCGGCAGCTAAGAGACAGACAAGAAAAAGAAGCAACGGTAGCAAAATTATGCTTTTCAGTTGCCAAAAGTGTTTTTGCCGCATATATGGTGTAGAATCTGGTGTGACTGGCGCTACTGAAAGGTCTACCGATGGTTGATTTTGAAGGGGTTTTGCAGGGTCTAAATCCATCGTTTGAGTATAGCATATGGTTGATGACTTCTAGGCGGATTGAGTTGGATTTAGAGTGAATGATTGTTTTCAAGTTGCACCTTGCAAAATATCATCAAAAGTAGTCTATAATAGTTGTACGGGAATCTACAAAAATATATGACAGAAACTAATAATAGTAATAGACAAACTCCCATAACAGGAGAGGGATCTTCGTCAATTGGTGACGATACACCAATAGATTTAAATCTTGATGTAGCAGAAGAACATACTCGAGTAGCAGAAGAAGATTTTCAAGAAAATGGACAGACTCCTTCTTCATCTGAAGATTCACATTTAGAGGCTAGACCTATACCTTTTTTAAATATTGATGAAGAAGTGAAAGCTACCACTGCTGAAATAACTGACACTTCAATCTACGTCAACCTTTTCAAAGGGCTTATAAGTTTCGTCGATAAAAGAGAAAAAAACAGACTTGCACTCGACGCAGTAGTTGAAATTGTAAAAAATGCAGTACCAAGGGAAATTCTATTTATTGTTGATAGAATTTTAGCTTTTGCAATTCAGATTGATCGACTTACTACCCAAGTCAAGGATGATGAAGCGACGATTCAGGATATGGACAGACAAATCATTGCTCTGACAAAGGCGCTCAATGAGAAACCTTCATTTGCTCCTATAAGCCTTGAATCCATATCGGAACGAGTACATGTCATAGTCGATCAATTAAATACGATTAAACGTGATGAGAGCCTTACAGATCCACAACTCGCGCAACTGTGCGAATATTCTAGAGCGATGGCAGTTTTTCTTTTGAAGCATGAACTAATAATACCAGATAAATCGAGAGAAAAATATTCAGGGATGGCGTCTAATTTTTTTCGAGTCCTCGACAAGTTTAACACAGCAAGCATTATTAATGAGGATAGAAAACTAGTTAGACAAAGAAATGGGATTGGATACCTCATAAAAAGAAGCTCAGCTACTCAAGACTTGCCTATTTTTTACAACGCTGATATGGATCTTAATCCGGCTCCTGAAATTATTCAAGCAGGGATCAATGATTGGGAAGATGTGGCCAGAAAGTATCCCAATTTCTTCCGCCCTCCAATAACTTGCGCAGCAGAACTTAGGGGAAATATTGAAGACACAGGGTATGCTCCAAAACAACAAAAACAGATAATTGCTGATTTCCGTGAAATCATAGAACCTTTTCGCTCACAAGAGATGGATTTTCTCCGCGTACTTGCACTTTCAGATGGAATGACTTTTACTCTTGCTGCAGCAGTTGTGAGCAAACTCTATTCTGGAAGAGTGTTAAAAACCTTAGGAGTATTTAATCCTGTCGCTAAATCAACAATGCTCAGCATCGATTTGAACAATAAAAATTTGGATATTGTTAAAGGAGTGATAGCCGCTGCTCACGAAGGGTGGGTTGGAGCGACATTGGCAGGACAAGCTTCACTATCAGTTGATCCGTCTGAGACGGGAAATAAAAAAAGCCGTTTTAATTTTTTGAATAGAAGGCGGTGAACGAGTACTCATTGAATTTGAAATAGATGCAACTCAAGAGATGAAAGACATGCTTGAGAGACAAATAGAGCAGGTCATAGCTCGCCAAACTAGATTGGTAAAGGTCAAGAGTATCAACCTGTGACATCTGAAGAAAAGCACATCCCACGTCAAGTTTGCGATCAAAACGAAGAACTCGTGGCTGTACTCATCCGTCATTTGACCATGAACTAGTAAAAAAAGAGCCTTAAATGGCTCTTTTTCTTATACGGTAGGCTCAATTAGCGTTGAATCGAGCTTCTACTAGTTTTATAGGAGAAGAAATATAACAAGTGTCCACGAAATTTCTATGATCTAGTTCCTTTTTTCTATTCTTCGATGTTAAGGTACCCGTTGACCTGGGGAGCTCATTATACGATAGAGGACGAAATAATATGCATAACTTAAACATAAATATTTTGAAACTGTTGGAATACAATCCATGCGAGAATCTGCTCTTCGGGTATTAGCCACCTGCTTCGTAACTCAAATATACAAAATATTCCTCACTCGCTTGAACGGCAGAACTATTCACTCCGCTCAAGAGAGCTTCGCAGGTGACTAGCAACCACAAAAAAATCCACACTTCGTGGATTTTTTTCAACTGCGACCCGTGCGAGAGTCGAACTCGCGTCTGCTCCGTGACAGGGAGCAATAATAACCGTTATACCAACGGGCCTTTAAGATGTTGATATTATACGTAACCCGAGATCATTTGCCAAGGTAAGGTTTCTGTTGGGTTTCTATTGGGTTTCTGTTGAGTTTCTGTTGAGTTTCTGTTGGGTTTCTGTTGGGTTTCTATTAGGTTTCTGTTGAGTTTTTGACTGAAAATATGTATACTAGAATGAATAGATGAACATCCTGCCAAACGGTAGGAAGAAAGACACCTATGTTTGGAATTTTTGCCCTAATTGTAATCGGTTTATTAGCAGCTTACGTTATATCTCTTTATAATAGTTTGCAAACAATCAAAACCCAAATTGCAGCCAGTATTCAAGAAATTGGAAACCAGCTCAAGCGTCAAGCCTCTTTAATTCCCGGTTTAATGGAGTCTGTCAAAGCCTACATGGGGCAAGAAAAAGGCATATTCCAAATGTTGACCGATGCGAGAAACATGTCTGCCAAAGCACAGGCCAGTAATAACGCTCAAGATATTGACAAAGCCATCGATAAAATTCAATCTTTGATGCCTGCGATAAATGTTTTGGTTGAGAGCAACCCTGAGATTAAATCTGATGGAACTGTCAGTAAATTTATGGATGAATTAACAGACACTGCAGATAAATTGATGTACTCAAGAAGATCCCTCATAGACCTGAGTCAGTCATATAATCAAAAGCTAGTCATTTTCCCAAGCAACATCATCGCCAACATGTTTGGCTTTAAGCCAGAAAAGGGTTTAGGAGTAGCAATGCAGGGCGCTCACATCGAAGTAAGCGACGAAGAAACCAAAGATGTTAAAGTGGATTTTAAATCCTAAAGTTGGTGTCTTATGACCCATTATGACCTCATAGCGAGTAATAAACGGAAATCTTGGATTGTAGTGTTTTTTTTCATGGTTTTTGTTGTGGGAGTTACGTCTTTCATGGCCTATGGGTTTGGCTATAACCTTGATGTCGTCGGAATTGCGCTGGTGTTGTCTGGCGTTATGGCATTTGGTTCATACTGGTTTTCAGATAGCATTATCTTGTCCATATCTGGAGCAAGACCCGCAACTCGCAAAGAATTTTTTGATTTTTACACAGTCACAGAAAATTTGGTCATGGGTCAACGCATGCCGATGCCAAAGCTATACGTGATGGAAGATACGGCGATGAATGCCTTTGCGACTGGGCGAGATCCTCAACACGCAGTTGTCTGCGCCACAACAGGTATTTTAGCCAGATTAAATCGAGCTGAACTAGAAGGTGTAGTCGCTCACGAACTTTCTCACGTCGCAAACTACGACACCCGCTTAATGGCAATTGTAACTATTTTAGTGGGACTCGTAGCGTTAGTTTCTGACTGGATGTTGCGGATGACAGCTTGGGGCGGAGGTGGAAAAAGACGTGAGAGAGAGGGTGGTGATAGTGGTGGACAGTTGCAACTTATTTTATTTGGTGTCGCAATTTTTCTCGCAATTCTCTCCCCATTTATCGCGCAGCTCATCCAACTCACCATTTCTCGTCGAAGGGAATTTTTAGCTGACGCATCTGCAGCTGGTATGACCAAAAATCCAGAAGGCTTAGCAAAGGCACTTGAAAAAATTAGCCAGGATAAAGAACCCCTTGAAGCAGCCAATAAAGCTACTGCACATCTGTACATCGAAAACCCACTCAAAAATCAAGAAGGTGGCTCCGCCAACTGGTTTGCAGGAATGTTTAACACCCATCCACCTGTTGCGGATCGGATTAAAGCTCTGAGGAGTTTGTAACGAGCCGCTCCACAATTTCCTTTTTTTTGTTACACTACAGTTAGTGCCAAAAACGAACCTCAGTATTCCAGTCAAACACATCGCACGACTTGCTCACATTCCCATCACAGAGGAGGAAGAAAAAGCATTAGAAGTTGCTTTTGTGGAAACACTTCTAGTGGTTGATCAATTAAAATCAGTTGATGTAACAGATGTTGCGCCAACTTCTCAGGTCACCGGTTTGGAAAATGTGTGGAGAGATGACGTCGCAAAAGTGATAGATACATTCACTCAATTAGAAGCACTCGCCAATGCTAAACGCCAGTATCAAGGCTTTTTTGTTGTACCACAAGTTATCGATCAAGATTAATATGCTCAATACATTTACATTAACGGAAGCACTTTCACAATTGAAATTAAAAAAGATTTCCCTGGATGAGCTATACACCGACATAAGAACTTCTGTGAAGAAAAACGAAGAATATAACATTTACTTGACCATGAACGAACAGATGGAACAAGATGCGAACAAACTTCTTCAAGAAAAATTGATGGGCGTGCCAATTGCAGTCAAGGACAATTTTTTAACGAAAGGGCTTCGAACCACCGCTTCTTCTACACTTTTAGAACAGTTTGTTCCTCAGTTTGATGCCACTGTCATCAAGAATTTAAAAAAAGCTGGCGGCGTCATCTTGGGTAAAACAAACATGGATGCCTGGGCACATGGGTCATCAACAGAAACCTCTCAATTTGGCAGAACCTTGAATCCTAGAAATACAGACTATTTGCCCGGAGGATCATCTGGTGGCAGCGCCGCTGCCGTGGCTGCAGATATGTGCATCGCAGCGATTGGAAGTGAGACTGCAGGCTCAATTCGTCAACCTGCTGCCTGGTGTGGTACAGTTGGTCTCAAACCCACCTATGGCAGAGTCTCTCGCTATGGAGTCGTGGCCATGGCTTCTTCAACAGACTCTCCTGGACCAATTACCAAAACAGTTGAGGATGCAGCGCTTCTTTTAAACTGTATTGCCGGACATGACGTCCATGACAGCACTTCTTCTAGCCAAACTTCCCCTGACTTTACCCAAGCCATAAATAAAAGCGTGAAAGGAATGAAAATTGGAATTGCGTACATGGAGTTGACTGGTTTTGAAGAAGCAAAAAAACTATTTGAAACACAAGTGAAAGTATTTGAAGAATTAGGAGCTGAAGTAGAGTTTGTGAAAGCGATGGATCCACAGTATGCAATTTCCACATACACCGTCATTCAGCGAGCGGAAGTGAGTAGTAATCTAGGCAGGTACGATGGAATTAGGTATGGCAATGACCGTTCTTTTTTTGGAGCGGAAGCGAAGCGTCGAATTATGCTTGGCACATTCACCCTAAGTAAAGGATATTCGGAACAGTACTACCTGGAGGCACAAAAAGTTCGTAGTTTATTTATTCAAGACTTCAACCGACTCTTTACTCAATATGACGTACTCATTTCTTTAACTTCTCCTGGGTTTGCAAAAAAGATCGGGGCGAGCGAGGGAAGTGGTATGTTTGGAGAACTCGAAGACAAACTGATTGAAGCAAGTTCCATTGCCGGTTTACCAGGCATAAACGTTCCCTGTTATCACGATCCGAATACAAACTTGTATCTGGGAATGAATATTATCGCCCCTATGTGGCACGAGGAAAAAATCATCACCGTAGCAGACGCATTTGAAAAAAGCACCAAATGGAACAGTTGGAGGCAAGTATGAGAAAGTTGATCTGTGGTATGGAAATTCATGCTGAACTCAAAACCACTTCCAAGCTGTTTTGTAGCTGCAAGAACGATCCCTTTCATGCACCTCAACCAAATATCTACACCTGTCCTGTTTGTCTGGGCATGCCTGGTGGCTTACCGGTCATAAACAAAAAGGCTGTAGAATGGACAATCAAACTAGGCTTGGCACTACACTGTAAAATAAACCTTTTCTCCAAGTTTGACCGAAAACACTACTTTTATCCTGATTTACCAAAAGGCTACCAGATCAGCCAATATGACCTGCCTTTTTGTTATGACGGTGTATTGGAGACAGAAGCAGGACCAGTGAGAATACGCCGAATCCACTTAGAAGAAGACACCGCCAAGCTCCAACACAAAGTGGTGGACGGTGAAAAAGTCAGTTTAATTGACTTCAATCGAAGCAGCGTGCCACTGGTAGAAATTGTCACTGATCCAGATATTCACACACCGGAACATGCGAAAGCATACGCAAAAGAACTTCGCCGTATGTTGCGTTTCTTGGATATTGCTGATTGCGACATGGATCAAGGTGGAATGCGCTTGGAAGCGAATGTCTCAATGCAGGATGGAGTTGAAGTTGATTTAAACCACTTACCCCAATACAAGGTAGAACTAAAAAACATAAACTCCTTCCGTTTCTTGGAAAAAGCAATTCAATATGAAATGAAAAGACAAACCGAAGAGCTCGACTCTGGTCAAATACCTATTCAAGAAACCCGTGGTTGGAACGATGCCAAAGGGCAAACCTATTCTCAAAGAATAAAAGAAGATGCGGAAGATTATCGCTACTTCCCAGATCCAGATCTGCCACCACTTCAATTTACTGAAACGCATATAAATACTTGGAAGAGTGAGTTGCCAGAACTGCCAAAGGCCGTTCAAACTCGCTGGCAGGAAGAGTTTGGGGTAGAAAATCGGTTTAGTGATCTTTTTGTGGAAGAGCGAGCAGTTGCCAATTGGGCAGAAGAGTTATTTACAGTTGCCAAAGCAAGTAAAGTTGATACAAATAAATTAGCAAACGCAGTCGTCAATAGAAAAGTTCAGTGGTCAACAGAGATGAAGCCTGCAAATGTGATTGCGGACTATCAAGAACTGACGCAAGTGAGTGCTGTGGATCCAAAGATCCTGACACAGGTGATCTCACAGATTTTAGCAGAAAATCCCCTCGTCGTAGAGCAGTATAGAACCGGCAAAACCCAAGTCATTGGCTTCTTTATTGGTCAAGTAAGTAAGAACATTGGTCAAAAAATCGATCCACAGATAGTAAGCGCACTTTTGATGAAACAACTTTCCTAAATAACTCGACTTGAACAATTTCCTCAAGAATGCCATCATACCCACATGGTCACCGACTTCGTCCACCTGCACGTCCACACTGAGTACTCGATGTTGGACGGCTTGTCTCGCATTCCAGACCTGATGGAGGAAGTTAAAAAACATGGCCAGAAAGCGGTAGCAATCACAGATCACGGAGGAATGTATGGATCAATCAACTTTTTTAACAATTGTCGTAAAAATGAGCTCAAAGGTATTATTGGTGTAGAAGCGTACGTGGCAAAAGAATCCCGGTTTGATAAACAAACCAAAATGGGCAGTGATCAAAACCATTTACTCCTGCTTTCACAAAACTTGACAGGCTATCGAAACCTGATGCAAATGGTTTCGATCGCCAACCTAGAAGGTTTCTCATATAAACCGAGAATGGACGAAGAAGTTTTGGAAAAATACAACGAGGGGGTCATCGCAACCAGTGGCTGCATGTCGAGTGTTTTTAACCGACTTATCCTAGAAGGCAAACGCGATGAGGCTGTCAAAAAACTCAAGAAGTATAAGGAAATATTCGCTGGAAGATTTTACATTGAAATACAAAATCATCCGAGCATTGAGGTGTTAAAAGAGTTAACCAAAACTCAAATTGAAATTGCCAGAGAGCTTGAGTTACCTCTTGTAGCAACCAACGATGTTCACTACGTACATGCTGAGGATGCAACTGCACAAGATGCCTTACTCTGTGTCCAAACACGTAAGTTGATCAGTGATGAGAAACGAATGACGATGCTTGACTCGCCAGACTTTTACCTGAGATCAAGTGAGGAAATGGTTGAACTATTTCATGAAGTTCCAGAGGCAATTAAAAACACGCTGGTCATTGCCGATCAGTGTGATGTTCAAATTGAAACAGGAAAACTCCACTTTCCTGCATTTTCTGTTCCAGAAGGGGAGAACGAGGAAACGTACTTTAGGAAATTAGCCTTTGAGGGGTTGGCGAAAAAAGTGGGTACGTTAACAGATGAGATGACGCAACGCTTAGAATACGAGATTGGCATTATTACTCAAAAAGGCTATCCCAACTACTTTTTAATCACTCAGGATTTAGTTAACTGGGCAAAGGATCAAGGCATAGGTGTAGGACCCGGTCGTGGCTCAGCTGCTGGCTCGCTCGTGGCGTTTGCGTTAAATATCACCACCATGAACCCACTTCTTCATGGACTCCCTTTTGAGCGGTTTTTAAATCCTCAACGACCCACTCCTCCTGATATTGATATGGACTTTGCGGATGACCGTCGTCAGGAAGTCGTGCAGTACGTTTCCCAAAAGTACGGGGAAGACCACGTGGCCTCTGTCATCACCTTTGGCCGAATGGAAGCGAGGGTCGCTGTTCGGGACATTGGCAGAGTTTTGGGTATGGTTTATGAGGATCCAGATAAAATTGCGAAGCTCATTCCAAACGACCCTGGGAAAAAAGTACATTTAAAAGATGCGATCGCCGCCGTTCCAGATCTTGCAGAGTACTACAAACAGGAGAAGTTTAGAAAATTGATTGATTTAGCCCAAAAAGTAGAGGGTGTAGTCAGACAAACGTCTGTACACGCTGCTGCAGTTGTTGTCTCCGACAAGCCACTTTTTTTCTACACACCTATCCAAAAAGACTCCAAATCAGGAAGAATTATCACCCAATATGACATGTATGCCTTAGACTGTAATGTGTCTGATGATGCAATTGGCCTCTTAAAGTTTGATTTTTTGGGGTTACGAAACCTATCCACCATTCAAACCGCTGTCCGCTTGATCCTTCAAAGTAAAAAAATTGAGGTCGATATTGCCAACTTACCACTGGACGACAAGCCGACATTCGATTTACTTTCTAGCGGCGAAACAACTGGCATTTTTCAGCTTGAATCTCCGGGAATGCGCCGAGTTGCGAGAACGTTACAGCCCAACCAATTTTCTGACATTACCGCTATGGTGGCGTTGTACAGACCTGGACCAATGGACCTCATTCCTACTTTTATTGAAGGAAAACACAATCCAGATAAAATTGTGTACCCTCATGAATCATTGAAACAGGTTTTGGGTGAAACCTATGGAGTCATGGTCTACCAAGAGCAAATTTTGCAAATTGCTCACTTAATGGCGGGATACACTCTGAGTGAAGCCGATATCTTACGGCGGGCAATTGGCAAGAAAAAAAAGTACCTACTTGATGAAAATAAGAAGCGATTTATAGAGCAGTCTGTCGTTAAAGGGTACACTCAAGCCGTGGCTGAAAAAGTCTGGGGATTTATTGAGGCATTTGCCAACTATGGATTTAATAAAGCACACGCCGCCAGTTACGCCATGATCGCGTATGAGACGGCGTACTTAAAAGCTCACTATCCGGCAGAGTACATGACCGCCTTGATGAGCGTAGAATCTGGTTCTCACAATGCTAACCGAGATGAAAAAGTAGCAGCAGCAGTGGAGTCATGTAAAAAAATGGGTATTCTAATTCAAACACCAGATATCAACAAATCTTCAGACGACTTCGTGATGGAAGAAAACTCAGCTTCAACGGGAGGTCTAGCTGTCCGATTTGGCTTTAATGCGGTCAAAAACGTGGGAGCTGCCGCAATTGAAAATGTACTCCAAACAAGGAAAGAAATTGGAAATTTTCACTCATTTAGTCACTTTTTACTCCATGTGGATAATCGGAAAGTCAATAAAAAAGTGTTGGAGTCGTTGATCAAAGTGGGCGCGTTTGACACCTTTTCCACTCGAGCGAGCATGCTCGAACAACTGGAAGAAATCCGCAACAAAGTGTCGCAATTTTCTTCAGACGTCGATGGTCAAGATCACCTCTTTGCCGGAATTGACGTGTCAAACAAAAAAGTAGAAGATACCTTTCCGCAACTTCCAGAGTATCCCCAAGCGGAACTCCTGTCGTTTGAAAAAGAGCTACTCGGACTGTACTTAACGGATCATCCCTTGGCACAAGCTTTGGAGTACGTCACGAGCAAAGCCAACCGCGAGATTGGTGAAGTTGATTTAACGATACATAAAGATCAAACCTTTTTATTTGGCGGAGTCGTGACTAAATTTAAGGAAACAACTACCAAAATAAAGGGTGAAAAAATGGCCTTTGGAACTTTAGATGATACGACTGGAAACATTGACTTTGTGATTTTTCCTCGAGCATATAAAGAATATATTGGCAAGCTCTCTCAAGATATGGTTATTTTAATAAAAGCAAAAGTTGATAGTAGAGAAGAGTCTCCTCAGCTCATTGCTGAAAAAATTTCAATTCCAGAAGAAAATGCGGTCGCTCATGATGCAGCTGAGAAGTACCAGGAAATTTTTATCCCTCGAAAAACCAGTCCAGACAAACTCCAACAACTCGGAACACTTTTGAAAGCCCATCCCGGTCAGGACCGGCTCGTTGTCATGATTCCAAATGGTGGCGGCAACAAACGTATGGTGCTACCCTACACAGTGGAGTGGAGCGACGATATCAAAGAGCAAGTGGCTACGTTATTAGATATATAACAACAGATCAGATACAGTACCCTACACGAGTCATAAATTGTCCCCTTTACAAAAAATGTCTACTCCCTACAATGATCTTCCATGAGTTCAACTACCCATGGAAAAACACTTTCCTCAAAAAACCCCAAATTTATCTTCGTTTCCGGCGGAGTCCTGTCTGGTCTCGGAAAAGGCGTGACCGCAGCTTCGCTGGGTTTACTTCTCAAGCAACATGGCTACTCTGTGACAAATATGAAGTGTGAGAACTACCTCAATTTGGACTCTGGCAACATTAATCCAATTGAGCATGGTGACGTTTTTTTGTGTGAAGACGGATTAGAAGCAGATCTAGACTTGGGCACATACGAGCGATTCCTCGGCGTGAATGTGGGTGAAAAAAACTTCACCACCATGGGACAGATTTACTTAAAAGTCATTGAAGACACCAGAAACTTATCATTTAATGGCGCCACTGTTGATGCAATTCCATATATACCAGAAGAAGTGATTAGAAGAATCAAAAGTACAGGAACTGGTTTTGACATCATTTTAATTGAACTAGGTGGAACGGCCGGTGAGTACCAAAATGCAATTTATTATGAAGCGTATCGTGTTATGAAACTGCGTCAACCAGCAGACGTGCTACATGTCCACGTGACGTACTTTCCCAACCCAATTAATGAGTTAAAATCCAAGCCCACTCAACTTTCAGTCAAAATCCTCAACTCAATGGGCATTCAACCAGATTTTGTTGTTGGTCGAGGGGCAGCCGAAATTGATAATAAGCGCAAAGAAAAAGTTGCTTTTTACTGCAACCTAGATAAAGAAGACGTGATCTCCAACCCTGATACGTCTACCATCTATGAGCTTCCACTCATTTTTCATCGTCAAAACTTTGACAGTCGTGTACTGGAAAAGCTAGGTCTCCCAGTCAATCGTATTCAAATTGCTGATTGGAAAAAGCTTGTAGATCGCATTCAAACAAAACACACCAAAACCGTCTCAATCGGGGTGATCGCAAAATACATTACTTCCGGTGATTATCTACTTGAAGACTCATATGCTTCTTTGCTTGAGGCGCTGAAACATGCGTCATGGTTCCATGAATACAACCTAGAGATTACATTCATTAATGCAGAAGACATCGAGCATGCTGTCCCCAAAGCAATGTTGGATTTAAAGAGAGTTGATGGCATCATCGTCCCGATTGGTTGGGGGTCCCGTGGAGTTGAAGGAAAAATTCAGGCCATTCAATATGCCAGAGAGCAAAAAGTTCCGTATTTAGGCCTCTGTTATGGACTCCAACTCGCTGCAATTGAGTATGCCCGAAATGTAGTTGGGTTACAGAAAGCCAATACCCATGAAGTAGATCCAAGTAGTCCAGATCTGATTGTCCATCAGATCCCCTTTGATCCTAAATATCAAAAAATTAAAGGAGACGGCGCCAGTATGCGCTTGGGCGGATATGACTGTATTTTGAAAAAAGGGACACTGGCATATCAAATTTATGAGAAGTACGACGCCTTTAAAGACAAAAAAAAGGACATGATCTCTGAGAGACATCGCCATCGATATGAATTTAACAATCTGTATAGAAAACAGCTTGAGGACAAGGGTTTTGTAATTAGTGGGACGTCTCCAGATGATTTCTTTGTAGAAGTGATCGAGCTTCCAGTGAAAGAGCATCCGTTTTTCTTAGCAACACAAGCACACCCAGAATATAAATCCCGACCTCTTTCTCCACACCCTATTTTCCTGGAATTTTTGAAAGCTGCGGAAAACAAAGGGAGAACCTCTCACAAATGAATAGTAAACTCGTCAAACTGCTCCAAGCGATCACTATACACGACCAAAAGTATGAGTATCTATCCTGGGAACTTTTGGGGGAAGAAATCTTTGCTTTGGCTCAAAAAATTTCCACAAGCCCCGTACAATATGATCGTGTTATTGCCTTAGCAAAAGGTGGCTTAACCTTTGCTCGATCCCTGACTGATTATCTCGATATTGATCATGTAAGTTCTATTCAAATCCAGATGTACACCGGCATTCAAGAGTCGTTGAAAAAACCAGTTATATTACAAAGCCTACCAGTCTCGATTAAAGACGAGCGTATTTTAGTATTTGATGACATTGTGGATAAAGGTGACACATTGAAGCTCGCCTTGGAATACTTGTCCTATCATGGGGCAAAAAGCATCACTACCGCCTGTCTGGTCAAAAAACCTTGGACTAGTTTTGAACCAGATTTTTTTGCCCATGAAAGCAATGCCTGGATTATTTTCCCAAATGAAAGTCGAGAGACTATTCATCTTCTGAGTGATATGTGGCAAGAAAAAGGTGACTCTCTCGAGGAAATAATACAAAATTTAGTTCAAATCGGCTTCCCCAAAGCGGAAGTTGAGTTTTTCACTCAAGTCAGGTAAAATACTTGTTCTGAAAGATTCAGGAATATATGGCACAACACTTTATTTATAATGGACAAGAAGTAGCAGTTGGCGACACTGTTCGCTTACACCAACGCATCATTGAAGAAAAAAAGACTCGAACTCAGATTTTTGAGGGTACTGTCATCGCCATCAGTGGTCGTGAAAATGGCAAAACCTTTGTAGTTCGTAAAATTGGCGCAGGCAGTGTTGGAATTGAAAAAATCGTTCCAGTCAACATGCCATCCCTAGAAAAAATTGAAGTCAAACGTAAGGGTGATGTTCGACGTGCTAAGTTATACTACCTACGTGACCGCATTGGTAAAGCCGCTTCCAAAATTAAAGAAAAAGCAATTAACTTCTCAACAGAAAAAGCTGCCTAATTTTCAACTAGGCGAGCAAGGCGAGTCACAAGCCGCCGACTATCTTGTCACTCATGGATTTACTATTTTGGATGTTAATGTCCGTTTTGGCAACCTAGAAGTTGATATTATTGCTATTGATCAAGTAGTTAATGAACTTGTGTTTGTAGAAGTCAAAACCCGCTCAAGTGACTTCTTCGGTCACCCAAGCGTGTCAGTAAACTACAGAAAACTGCTTTCGCTGCAAAAAGTAGCTACTCAATATAGGAAAGAACATCAGCTGTGGCTCGACTTTCGATTTGACCTTATTGCCATTTTGCCCAATTCAATTGAACACTATCCCAATATCTCATGGAAAATGGTAAAATAACAGATGTTGCTTTGCGATTTCTTTATTTTATGGGGAGTTGCAACGCTATTTGGCCCCATCGTCTAGTGGCCTAGGACGACTGGTTTTCATCCAGTAAATCTCCGGTTCGAATCCGGATGGGGTCACTCACAACATTAGACTAATTGAAAGTTTTGGTCACTTATTCAATTGGGCCAATCACTGTCTTGTCTTTGTAAAATATGCACTCTAAATCGGGGGTTACTATATGCCATTGGTCATCACTTCTATTGTGGTAATTATGAATTTCTAGTCCATTCTTAAAAAGTATTCGATCCTCATGCAACCCTAGATCAAAATTGATCTCAGTTACTTTTAAATCATTGAAAAGTAGTATTTTTTGATCGAGCTCTTTTAGATCAATTGTGTCATTAAACACTATTATATTATTTTGGAAAATTTGCCATGGACACGAAAGTCCAATGGTATATGTGCCTTTTCTAGCTTCTCCACCTTTCTGTCTGCCAGCTTCTCACCAAACTCAAAAAAAACAGCAGTTCCAACACCTCTCCAAGCTCTCCAGCAAGTTTTCCCAATCAGTTCACGAATAATTTGCTCTTGTGTTTTCATAAATGAAGTATACCAGCAAATAGTAACTGACCCCAGGTTTCCCTGGGGTCAGTTTGCTCACTCAGCAGTGTCTACAGTTAGGTTTAATCGCTAGTCGTCCCAGCGATCCCGATCCGAGCCGGCGAATTCACGAGCAACTTCCCGCAGTCGCTTGATCTTGTCTAATGCACCTCTTCCTCTTCTGTCACGAACTCTTCGAGCCCAAAAATAGCTCTCATCAACTTCAAATTCACTTAATTCTGGCGTATCTGCGACACTAAAAGCGACAATTCTCAGTCTTAATTTGTAAAAACTAAGCGTTGATACTATTTCTACTCACGCCCGATAATTCAGCTACTTGTGCCGCCGTTTGATCTGCGCAAAAATACTTCAAAATCTCCCTAAATTTAACCTCTGAAATAGGTGACCTATTTAAGTACTTGTTTTTCATTGATCTATACAACTATTTTAACACCTATTGTGTTCTAAAGTTGTCTAGACCCTACGTAATTCCTCAAGCAATACTATCGAAATAATTCTATTCCGTATATTCTATTAGAATATGAATACTGCTATAAAATATTTTTTTTTCGCACTGAGGTCTATTAAATCTATAGGGGTTCTTGCTGTTTTATTTGTTTTCTTGATAATACTCCCTCAAGCAGTGTTTGCTTCAACCGTAATTCTCACTCCTGCAACTGGAGTAGCTGGTCAGGTTGTTATTATCACTGGATCAGCTTTTGATAATACTTCACTGACGACAATTACTTGGGATGGGGTGGCTTTGACCACCACGCCAACTACTGTCACGACTTCGGGAGCTGGGGCCATCCCGGCCTCTGGAACTGTCTCATTTATTGTCCCTTCTTCCTCTTACGGAGCGCACACTGTTCAGATCACCACTGGTGCAACGAATCTTGGTGTAGGTACATTTACTATTGGAACTCCAACGGTAGCTATTGGGTCTCCCGCAGTTCCGCTGGCAGGACTCCCACCTGGAGTCACACTAACAGTCAGTGCAACGAATCTTGAAGCCTCAAAAACAACCACATTTTATTTTGATGACACAGTAATGGGAACTAGTACATCTTCAGTAAATGGTACTGCAGTGTTAGTGTTTGAGATCCCTGACGTCAGTAACACAGGTGCTCATGTGATTAGAGCAAGTAATAGTACCTACGCGGTGGCTAGTACAACAATGGTGATCGCAGCGCCAGCTATCACGTTAAGTCCAGCGAGTAGTGCGGTGGGTACTCAGGTATCCATTTCTGGGACCAACTTCAAAGCTGGAGAGGTGGTTAGTTTTTTTCTTAATGGCTCATTATTAAGTACTGACTCCACAGTAACGGCAAATGGAGCTGGAAGTTTTGGTGCCACCTTTACTATCCCAACTTCTGCTTTGGGTACGAATACTATCAAGGCTCAAAGCAATACGAATTTATATGCGACAGCCACATTGACCATTACTACGCCTGTCCTAACTCTTTCACCCATTACTGGTACAAGTGGACTATCTATTACCACAGGTGGTACCGGATTTAAAGCAAATAGTGAAGTGAACTTTTTTATTAATGGTTCTTCAATGGACACTACAGCCACGACAAACTCGCTGGGTTCATTTCAGGTCTCACTCAAAATACCACAAAATATACCTTTGGGTGCCCAAACTGTACGTGCTCAAACTAACTCGTTGAACTTTGCCATAGCCACCTATACAAGTCTTGCGGCGTCTGTGACTGCATTGCCAGCAGTTGGTGTGCCGGGTACTCGCGTGACGCTAACCGGATCCAACTTTGATCCAGATTCCAAGGTCACCCTCAAATGGAATGGAGATACCTTGACACCTACTGAGACTGATTTGCGAACAAATTCAGCTGGAAGTTTCCTGGCTAACATTACTATCCCCGCTAGTTATAGCTCAGGGAATGGCCAAATTGAAGCCACTACTGGATCAACTAGTACAGTAATGGTGGCTTTTACCATTGCTAATCCTACGCTGACACTGACACCCTCGACAGGCATTCCTGGTGCGAAGGTGTCAGTGGTCGGAGCAAACTTTGAAGGTAATCAAACACTGCAGTTAACTTGGGATGATTCCACAATTGTGACCAAACCTATCTCTATAACTACGAACCCATTAGGTGGTTTTGTAGCTATTTTTACTGTCCCAAGTAGCAATCAAGGTACCCACTTTGTTTCAGCTACCGCTGGAAGCAAGAAAATTAATCTTACTTCAGCGTTCACTGTTACTGCACCAGCTGTGACGGTGAGTACTATTACCAGTCAAGCAAATACCAACATATCTATTTTTGGAACTGGATTTTCACCGTATAAAAAAGTCACTTTACTTTGGGATAACTTTAGTCAGCTCCAGACAGATCCTGAAGAAGTATTTGCTGACTCTACAGGATATTTTTCTGCTTCAATTTTAATTCCGGCCAAAGCTGCACCAGGGACACATGTGATTCAAGCTAAAACAACCAATGAGGTTTTTGATGACCAAACCTTTACGGTCACAAAAGGGAATCTCTCTTTATCAAGGACAAATGGTCCTGCTCTTGGCCAATTTCAAATTTCAGGCACTAACTTTGATGCGAATAGTGATGTTTCATTTTTTTGGGATGACCAAAAACTAGATATATCAGATATTACCACTGACAGTATCGGTGGCTTTGTGAAAACTATTACTATTCCATTGTCATTTGCGGGAACACATTCGATTCGGGTTTCTACTAGTGAAATGGGGACATCCATGGCAGATTTGACTGTGGATACGCCAATGTTAAGTATTCAACCAGCTTCAGCTGCCCCAGGCTTTCAGATTACTCTTTCAGGAACTGGCTTTGTGGTCGGCAAAAAAGTAGTAATTAAAGTGAATAATACCATTATTCCCGTTAGCCCTACTGATCTTGTAACTGATGGGAATGGAAACTTCGTTGCAAATATCAAGTTTCCTTTTGTTTTTGGTTCTAAAGTAAGTATTAGTGCAGGAACTGGTATTGAAGATATTTCAACAATATCAGATTATCCGGTCATTCACTCGCCTTTATACACTACTTTACTCTCGATGGGAAAATACTTAATCACCATATTAGTTTTGGGAATAATCATAATGATAGTCTTTAATGTGTATAAACTACTAAAGAATTCCAGAAGCATAATAAGAAATACTCATCCAAAAATGCTCTCTTTTATGAAAAGAATAAAAATGCCCCTCATCGATAAGCCATGAACATCATTCGTCGTATAAAAAAAATTGTCGTTTGCTTTACGGTGGTTGCAGCATATTTGTTTTCTGTGACTATGGCGGATGCTTCAGCATATCCAATGCTCGTAAGTACTCTTGAGTTTAAGGTTTCTGGCGAGTCATTTCGAGCGCCAACCCTTCGAGAAATAAGAATCGTTGGACGGTACGCGTACATTATAAGTGATCGTGTAGACCCGATTTCTCAATCAGCTTCTGATGTATCTCAAAGTGGATACAGTAGACATATTAATAGACCGTTATTGGTTGCTGATATCGTAGATCCGATAAATCCTGTTTTTGTGGGGTATGGTCCGCCAGTGTTTGCTGAATACCCTTTTGGTTTTACCATAGCTGGAAGATATGCTTACGTTGGCTCACCCTGTTGTTTGGGCTCACTCATAGTTTTTGATATAAAAAATCCGCTCCTCATCCCACCAGCAATTTTTAATTCGGTGGGGACGTACAATGTCACTTCACTGTCAACTGATGGCGAGCTTATTTTTGCTAGCAGTGGCAGAACCTTAAAAGTAGTATCAGTCACAAATCCTCAAGCGCCATTGGTTCTGGCCACACTTGATCTTGTCGGGCAGAATACAGTTGCTTCAGGAAACTATCTGTATACAAAAGAATGGATCACTAATAAGTTTATCGTAATTGATAAATCTGTAGCTACTGCCCCACGAATTGTAAGTACGATCACTACTGATAAGAGTGGTACGAGTCAACTATACAATACTATAGCGCTCTCAGAACCATATATTTATACAGTAAATAGAGAAGCAAAAACTTTTCAAGTAATAGATGTCAGCAGCCCAGAAATACCGCAAGCCATTGGCAGGCTAACTTTCGAGGGTAACCCTACAAGCGTGTTCGCAATAAGCAAATACGTTTACGTACTAACAGATACGCCATATGAGTTGGTTGTGATTGACGTCCAAATACCAACAGATCCCAAAATAGTTTCTACTGCAGTCATTGCTAGAGGAGGGCTAATTACTGATTCAACTCAGTCAACTAAAGATATAATCCCGTCGACTCCAGCGAGTTTGTATGTTTCAGACTCATATGCTTACGTGACCAACGCAGCCGGGTTTATGGAGGTATTTTATCTGGGTGAGTACAGTGATTACGTTAATAGTTTGACAATCGACTTTCCAGTCAAGAAAACAGACAGGAAGACTAATTATAAAGTTATAAACTTCACTGCTAAAACAACAATGCCTCGGAGACAACCGGGTGCCAGTGATGATAACCTAGCCCAAGTTAAACTAAAAAATGGTCAGGTAATTCCTTTAGAATATGATCGCGTTGAAGGTGGGTATACTATGTGGAAAGGTACATTTAAACAAACTACAGGCACTATAAACTCGACTCATATCTCAATATCTGGATCTTTTGAGCAAGTTGCATCTAACACTTTTGGCCCAGATCAGACTCATTTTTCTGCTTTACCCAGTGACTTTACAAATGATGGGGTGACGATCAACTTTGAAGTTATTGATGCTACAGCTAGCACCTATACGATAAAAAATGCAGCAGGTGAAAAATCTGATATAGTTATCACTGAGTCTTCGGCAGATGAGAAGGTAGCTGAGCAGCTAATGTCTCTGCTTTCTAAAATCCTTAGTTTGCTCAGAAAAATACTTAGAGCCTTCATAATTCTTTGAAAGTTATTTTACTTCCCATTTAAAACTTTAGGCAGTTTCCTTACTCAACTCATATCTTCTTTGCTCATTTAGCGACTACAATGAACTACAAGGAAATCTCTGTATGGAAAAAAATGACTCGTTAATGTTTGGCTTAGTGGGACTAGTGGTACCCGCTAAGACTGGAATAAAAAGTGTGCTCATGACTGCTCCTTTGTTTTAAGATTACGAATTTCGTCAGGCTCAAAATAATCATAATCAGCATAGCTCCAAACAAACGACTGCTCATCAGCTGGATATGAGGCCATCACTTGGTGTCCCGTTTCTACTGCATGTTTTCGCAAATGTTGCTGGTAAAAAAGAAGAACCGAAGCCTACACCTAAGATAGATGACGAAAAACGACAGAAGTACGCTTCAAACAACTTAGTGCAGCTTGGACGAATGACTGGTAAGCATGCTGGTATGGAGAATATGAGAAATCGGCGACTGAAAAAAGAACCGGAAGGCTTCTTTCTTGAAGCTAGTGAAGGTCCGCTTACATGTGGTATTTGTGGCGAACACTATTATGGCAATGAAATGTGGTGGAATTTGGATGGAATCCGATGCAAGGATTACTGGAGAAACATTAAAGATGGATAAGACAAGCAAAAAATTCACAATTCCTCACGATAAGGTGTGGCTAAGACCTGATATGGCTTATTTTGAATATCAAAAACAAGCCACAGGCATTGATCATGATGAGATTGAGTACAACGGTAAATATAAGAGGATTCGTGAAATTCGCGACTTGGCGATCTTTGGATTAGCCTTTTATACTATGCAGGAGCACAGGTGCTTCGTACAAATGAACAATATTGACGATTCACCTGATGCTTTTCTTATGCGTCCAGTCTCTGATGAAACACAAGAAATAGCCCCTATTGAAATGACATTTTATGGTAGAAATAGACTGGGTTTGCCCGAAAAATCATTAGTTGAAAAATTGAGTGAACAAGGAGGCAAGTTTCAGCTACCAGAGAAATACTGGATTATTATTCATATAGGTAAAGACTTAGAGGTTGATCATCAAGCTGTAACAGATTCTCTTTTGGTTACAGGAAGAGATATAAAGGCATTTTCAGTCCAAGAAGTCTCGAATCATCCTGACACTATTGCTCGCGTTGTCTTTTATAGTCCTAAGTTGGAGGCATACGACATAAATGTGAGTGCTATAAGTAACAAGCTAGCTCAAACTAATATACCAGGAACGGTTACTGTAAACCGAGGTCGAAAGCCGAAAGATTCGTAGTTATAAGGATAATTACTATCCTGAGACAATCCCTTTTTATAGTGTCTCATTTGTCTCGTTTAGCCTGAAGATGATACACTCGGAA